>Ga0172371_10014216_pt1 | contig 10278 bp, 7 predicted proteins | sample Lak12m_FD_114543 | JGI IMG/M metagenome (GOLD analysis project Ga0172371, IMG submission 114543) | Freshwater microbial communities from Kabuno Bay, South-Kivu, Congo - kab_022012_12m | ecosystem: Environmental > Aquatic > Freshwater > Lake | place: Democratic Republic of the Congo: South-Kivu... | reverse complement strand
TATAGCCTTCTGTTTCACCATTTGCCACGGCTTTCAAAGTGAAAGCCATATCGCGACCATGATCTGAATGCGCCGCTGCGCCGGCGGCAATGGCGCGGATAAAATTACGCGCCTGGATCGTGTCAAGCGTTGCGCCGCACACACCGGTCTGTCCATCTTTTGTCAGACGGCAGGGACCCATACCACAGATCTTGCAACACATCCCCGCCCCACCGATATTGCACGGCGTCATTTCATCCGCCCGGCTGAAAGCGGTGCCGATGCCAAGCTCGTCCGCCCGAATCAACATTTCCTGAGCGGCCGGGTCCGAGGTTTGATCCGAATAACTGCGTTTACCTTTGGGCATCTGTCAATCCTCCATTCTACTTTTAATCACACCTAATCCAGGGCAATTCCATAAGGGTCTACCAGAAAAGCTTACTCTTTGGGTAAAACTAACTACCTGTTTGCTGGTTTCAAAAACGGCTGTATGGCGGAAATAATTATTGGAGCGTTCCGCAGCCGTCTCAGCAGCCACACCTTTTTCCTCGGGTTGCAACCAATCTCCCAGATAACCGGCCGAGGAAAGGGCTAGTGAAATCACTTCCTCGCTGGTTTTATCTGGATCGTAGGTAGCTTCCACAATTCGGAAGCCGCTGCTGGCATACACATCCTCCACACCTGGGATGTCCAGCAACATTCGTCGAACTTCCAGCACATGATGGTCTCCGAACAATGCAGGCGTATCAAAGTTTACTGTTTTCCTCATCGGTGCTACCTCCTCTGACTGAAATGGGTTAAAATCAAACGCCCGACCATGCACTTAATTAAAACAATGCATAGCCAGGCGTTTTTCTGGCAATGGAAGCTTCCATGAGCGCGCCTCACCACACTCATCACAGAATAACTCATCCTTCAACCAGTCAAATATAGCAAAAATGTCACATATTGACAAGTGACAATTATTACCTTTTTTTAGGCGGTTTTACTCCAATTCGAGAGCCTTCGGTAACTCGAAACGCCGGCGAACCGTCTACGAATAATCGAAGATCACGCACCAATTTGTGCGTCAGACCTGTCGGGTTTTAAAACAAACCCGACAGGTCTTTAAATGGCTGGATACGAGTTCAACCTCCACAAATAATCGAGGATCTCGCACCGATTTGTGCGCCAGACCTGTCGGGTTTTAAAACAAACCCGACAGGTCTTTAGACCGGTTAAGGCTGGTACATACCGTTTGGGGTTAAAGCCATGGAGGCAATATAGCGATTATTAAAACCAGCGTCTTTATCTAAATCAACTTGCTCGGCCTGGGTGGCGATTCTCTCGCCCAGTTCAAAACCGGATTCGGATAAGAACATGGCGGCCCCTAAACCGGCGCCATTTGGGATGGTCTCAACTTTATCCAGGGAAACGGGCGGGATCATGCCCAGCTCAACAGCCGAGGCAATATCAATCTGACCGCCAAATGAGCCGGTGAGGATGATCCGTTTCAAATCTTCGGTTTGGATATCCAGGCGAGCCATCAGAGTATCCATCGCAGCCCGGATGGCGCCTTTCGCTTTTTGCAATTCCCGGATATCCCATTGAGTTAATGCCAGGCGGCCATCATCGGTGAGTTGTATTTTCCGTCCGCCGGATTGATCCGTGAAGATTCGATCCGCCAAAACCGGCGGCTTCGGCGCAATCCTGCCGCTGGGCTCAATAACCCCGGCTTCGCGCAGAACATGCACCAGGCTGAGCAAACCCGAGCCGGTCAAGCCTACCGGCGGTTCGTCCGCGATGGTCGTAAATTCCAATCGCCCGGCCTGGATTCGAGCAGATACAATTGCGCCATCCACGGCCCGTGTACCGCAAGAAATCAGCACACCTTCAAAAGCTGGCCCGGCGGCAGTAGAAGCGGTGAGAATTTGACGTCCATCGGTGACCAATACTTCGCCATTGGTACCCAAGTCAATAGCCGCCATCGGGCCATCGGGTTTATCGAATTGGAAGAAGGCCAGACAAGCCAGCGCATCAGAACCGACAAAACCGCCGATCAGCGGCGGCAACATGACCTGAGCGCTTTTCGGAAAGATACCGCCCATCAGGGAAGTTGCATCCCGCATCGAATCGCGCCGCACCGGTTGAAAAGGACGCGCAGCCAGCGTAGCGACCGGCAAACCGGTGAGCAAATGATGCATGGCAACGTTACAGACAATCGTTGCCTTCTCTACGCGGTTTAATATCCGTTCAGATAATTTCAAAGAATCAACCGCCTGGTTAATGGAAGCCAACGCCAGACGATGCAGCCGATCGGCGTTCTCTGGATGATTTTGCGCCGCCGCCAGCCGCGAGATCACGTCCGCCCCATAAACCGTCTGCTGGTTCAAGCTGGCCGCCCCTGCGCAGACTTCGCCATTATCCAGCATGGTCAAAAATGCCGCGACTGTGGTGGAACCCAGGTCAATCGCCAGACCTAACGGCCCATCCATACGCTTATAGCGAGCGCTGGCGCGAAAAATCTTATTGGAATAGACTACAATCGGCGCCAGTACAACCTTCACATCGCTTTGTATACGCGCCCGACATGCCAGGCGGTTATCCACCGCCAGCTCACCCGGGGTAAGATGTTGGCGCTCGATCTCATCCGGCGGCGCGGCGCCGGTCTCTACCAACACCTTACATTTTCCACAGGTACCCCGCCCGGCGCAGGGTTGCTCGAGCGGCAAACCGGTCGCGGCGATGGCATCGCCTAATAAACTGCCCTCTTCCGCCTGAAGCGTGATTTCTTTCTCACCGTAAACGACTGTCACATTTGGCATAATACACTCACAGATGGATAAAATTGCGTTGTTTTAATTCACCGCCTGGGGCGATGACGATAAATTCATCGTTTGCACTATCCAGCGAAGCCACCGTTTCGGCCAGGCGGCGGATATACTGGTCTGAACCGAGCAACTCTTGATAGATCATCCCCCACCGCTCGCAGAATTGAGCCACCGACCGGGCAATCTTGCGGTAACGATCCAGGTCTTCCCGTTCATGGGCAACGAAGGCAATCCGTTTGTAATTATGATACTGAGAATCCATTAACCAGATTGCCTTTTCCTCCCCATATTTTGCGACGTATTTCTGATACTCCTGCAATGGGTTACTGCCCGACTCCAACCAGCCCTTGGTCAAATAATAGGTGCCTGGAATAGTCGAGAATTCATGCTGATAAGCCTGGTAGGAACCCAATAAAATGGCAATACAATCATCAGTGCGCGGGATCAGCAGCGTATGTTTACCGGCCTGGATGCCATCCAGACCATTGCCGCACAAACCATAACCCAAGACGATCAGGCTGGGCGTCTCAATTTGATCAATCTGTTCCTGAACGGCAATTTTCAGATTTTTAGGTACCTGGTGCAAACCATAATCCAGGAAGATCATATTTTGCACCAGCTCTTTGGGAAGGTATTTCTCGATGAAATTTTCAAACACTTTACAAGCGATCAAGACTACCGGTAAGCTTAACGACTCGGGCATATCAACACCTCTGGGATGTATTCAGGCAATGAAAAGAACCATTATAGCGTATTTTGGCAGGCAACACTCGTCAATGAATTCGGCCAAGCATGGCAGCTAACTCTTTCACATTAGTAGACAGGACGATGCAGATCAGCTCGTCAACCGGCTGCAAGACTGTATTACCCTCCGGGATGATCATCTTGCCCTTACGGAGGATCGCAACCACCCGGCTTTGCGCAGGTAATTGGATGTCACGCAAGGCTTTCCCGGCCACTTCAGCATCAGGATGCACTTTTTCTTCGACGATTGAGAATTCGCCTTTACGCAATTTGAGCAGGGTCATCATGTCGCCCAGGGACATTTCTTCTGCGATCAATTTCGCCAGAATGTCAGCCTGGTTTAGCGCCACATCCACTCCCATGTCAGGCGTAAAAAGCCAGGCGTTCATCGGGTTGTTGACGCGCGCAATGATGCGAGGAACGCCAAATTCAAATCGTCCCAGGGTGCTAATCACCAGATTCGCCTCGTCCTCGCTGGTGACAGCCGCCAGGACCTGGGCGGAGCGAATACCTGCTTTCTCCAACACCGTAGGGGAACTGCCGTCGCCCTGTAAAACAACATCCTGAGGCAATTCCTGGTGCAGCCGCTCGATGATTGGGGCCCGCTCTTCAACCAAAACAATATGGTGGCCTTCTGATATTAATGTGCGCGCGAGTTGTGCGCCGGTACGTCCACCGCCGACAATGATAACAAACATGGCGATCAATCTCCTTCCCCAAAACCAAACATCTGGTTGAAACGATCCATTGAATCTGCCGAGACGACGATATGCACCAGATCGCCGGAATGTAATTCGCTGCCCAGGACCGGGATAAACGCTTTCCCCTTGCGGGTGACGCTGACCACATTGATTTCGCCCGGCACCATCAATTGCTTAACCTGGCGACCAGACCAATGACCGGGAATCTCAATCGCAACCAGGTTCACCTCTCCACTGCCCAAGCTTAACAGGGGGTCAAATTCGGAATGGACGAGGATTTCCATGATGCGCTCGGCGCCCCAGGTGGTGGAGGAGATGGTGCGCAAACCCAGGCGCTCGTAAATTTCCGCCCGGCGCGGGTCATATAAGCGCGCCACCACGCGTGGCACGGAGAAGATATTGCGAGCAATGCGCGCCGCGACGATGTTGGCATTGTCGGAAGCGCTGGCAGCCGCAAAAGCGTCCGCCGTTGCGATGCCCGCCTGAAGTAATATATCCCGGTCAAAACCGACGCCTCGAATTTTGCGGCCTTTGAATTCTGGGCCCAGTTTATCCAAAGCCGAGGCATTCGGGTCAATCACCGTAACTTGATGACCTTCTGCGCTCAGCAACCGGCTGAGTTGTTCTCCTACTCGACCGCAGCCCATGACAATTACAATCATCGGTTACCTCCATGTACTAACATTTTCCTGAGCCAGTCCAATCCATATAAAGCAGGCGCGTACAACGCTAATCCCAACCAGAAGACGATTGGGAGCGCAACATGATCAAAGCGGGAGGCGAGCGGAGGAAAATAAACCAACGCCGCCACCAGAATTAATTCAATCATAACACTGACCAGCAAACCAGGGTTACTTAACCAGCCCAGGGCGCGGCCGCGCAGCCGTTCTGTACGGCAGGCAAAGGCATTTCCTACCTGCGCCATCACAACGCCCACCCAATAGACAGTCACCGCAAGAACCTGGATTTCCTGCGCAGTGGGATTTAACCGAAACGAAGCGCCTACTTGTTCCAGAAACGGCGAGGAGAGCAGACTGGATTGGCCGAACATGACAAAAACACTCTCATAACCCAGGTAACACAAACCCGCCTCGATTAAACCTAACCATAAAAACGAGCGCCGGATCAGGCTGCGGTCAATCAGTTTTTGAGACCTGCGACGCGGCGGCATGGACATGACATCGGGTTGCGGCTTTTCCGTTCCCAAAGCCAGAGCGGGGAACAAATCCGTCCCCAGGTCAATCGCCAGGATTTGTTTGAAAGTCAAGGCCAGCGGGATCGCAAACAAGCCGCGTAAGAGAAACGGGAGCACCTCGGGGACATTGCTGGCAAATATATAAGTGGTAAATTTGCGCAAGTTTTCGTAGATCGAACGACCCTCACCGATGGCCTGGACGATGGCATAGAAATTATCATTGGTGATAATCACGTCAGCGGCGTCTTTCGCCACGTCTGTACCTACAATACCCATGACGATGCCAACATCCGCCTTGCGCAACGCTGGAGCATCGTTTACCCCATCCCCAATCACCGCGATCACTTCGCCTTGGGCTTGAAATGCGGCCACCAGGCGGAGTTTATGCTCGGGCGCCATGCGGGCGAAGATCAAATCTTTGCCCTTCGAGAGGATGGTTGTCAGCTCAACGTCGTTTAGATCATCTAGCTCGGCGCCAGTTATGATAATTGGGTCGCGCTGCTCGATCAGACCGATCCGCCGCGCCAGCGACTCGGCGGTCAGACCATAATCGCCGGTAATCATCACCATGCGAATGCTGGCCTGACGAAAAGCCTTCATCGCCTCAGCCACCTCCGGACGCGGCGGGTCCATCATCGCCATCAAGCCCAGAAAGGTAAGGTCTTGTTCGATTCTCTCTACGCTGTAAGAACCAGTCTGTTCTGGTAAGGGGCGCTGCGCCAGCGCCAGGACGCGCATAGCCCGGCCGGCATAATCATCATTCGCAGCCAGAATTTCCGCCCGCAGGCGGGCGTCTAAAGGTTGCACCTCGCCATCAAGCAGGATGGTTCTACATAACGCTAAAACCTCACGAGGGCTGCCCTTGATAAAAGCGATCTGATCGTGTCGCCGGCGGTGGATGGTGCCCATGCGTTTCCGGCGCGCGTCGAAGGGCAATTCATGGATGCGCGGGAGCGATTTCGAGATTGATTCTTCGTCCAACCCGCCCTTCATGGCGGCGACACGCAAACCCGCTTCGGTCTGGTCGCCCAGGCTGGTCCATTGCGGATGTTCTAAGGTCGGTGGGTTCAAGCGAGCATTATTGCATAACAGCGCGGCAGTCAGCAACTGGCGTAAATCCGCTTTCGCCAGCGACTCCTTACGGTTGAACGGTTCGATGGTTCCTTTCGGCTCATAACCTTCCCCCGTCACACGCAAACGCTGGTTGCTAACCCATATTTCGCGCACATTCATCTTATTCTGGGTCAATGTGCCGCTCTTATCGGTGCATATTACAGAGACGGTACCCAAGGTCTCCAAAATAGATAATTTTTTCACCAGCACGCTGTGACCTGCCAGGCGCTGCCCGGCCATTGCCAGGGTCAAGGTAACGGTAGCCGGCAACCCTTCGGGGACGATGGCGACAAAAGTACCCAGGGCAAGTAAAAATTCCTCCTGCCAGCCCAGATGAATTTCGGAGTCAAAAACGTCCACAACGAAAATGGTCACTGCCAAGGCCAATGCAGCCAGAGAGATGATATGCGTCAGGCGAGCTAATTCTCGCTGCAGCGGACTTGGCTCATCCTCCACTGACTGGCTGAGGCGGGCAATTCGCCCGAACTGGGTCGCCATGCCAGTCGCATAGACCACCGCGCGGCTGGTGCCAGAGACCACGGAAGTACCAGCAAAGACCAGGTTTGGACACTCCAACTCGCTGAGCCCTTCCCGCAACGAGGCGTCCGCCGTTTTGCGCACCGGCACGGCTTCGCCGGTCAGCGTAGCGTTGTTGGTACGCAAACCATACTCTTCCACCACCCGCGCGTCGGCAGGAATGTTATCGCCCTCCGCCAACACCAGAATATCCCCCGGCACCAATTCACTGGCAAGAATAGCCTGTTCCAAACCATCGCGGATGGCGCGTGCATAGACGGGCAGCAGATGGCTCAACGCATCTATGACCTGCCCGGCGCGATACTCGCGCCAGAATGAGAAACCGGCGTTCGATAGAACCAGCAGCCAAATCAGCACCCCCCAGGTTGATTGTCCAACGATGATCGCTAAGATACCTGCGCCCCATAAGATGAGCGCCATCGGGTGGATTAGATGCGCCAGTAAGAGCGGCAGTCTCTTTTTGGGGCTGGGCGGAATCAATAAATTGCTGCCGTACAGCGAGCGCCGCATGGCGACATCGGCTTCCGAAAGCCCCTGCGGCGAGCTTTCCAGCGAGAGATAGACATCCGCAGGGCGTAAACCGTAGATCGGCGTGTTATCCATACAAATCTGTTACCGGTAAAAATCCAGCCATCATATTCATTCCAGACTTCCGAAGTCTTAAAGACTTCGGAAGTCTGGAGTCTTCGAGTCTTGAGTGTTTAACGGTGAATGCTGCGGAATGAATGCGGCAAGCAATCAACTGCCGGGATCATCCGGGTTCACAGGCTCGGTTTCTTTGGGGGGACCGCCCAGTTTCGGTTCGGGTGGGGGCGTGAGATAGTCAATCAACAAAGATGGGCGCTCTTCCTGATGACTTTCAACCAGCATTTGCTCGTAATCCCCAGCCTGCACCGGTTTTTCGAAGCGCATCGGTCGCCGGACGCCGAACAATTCCCAAAAGCGGGCAATGGCAATCAACAATTGGTAACGATATTCCTGCACCCGCAGGGACTGCCATTCTACAATGGAGCCCATCGGCCCGTGGACTCGAGATTTTGTCCTGACGATACGGTAGATTTGGTCGGGGTCACGGTAGCCAATCGGGGAGATTAAAATGGCATGCGCCATTAAAACCAGAGCGGACAACGAGAGCAAGACCACCCAGCCACCCTCAGACCATTTCCCGACAATCTGACCGATAAAAATAAGAGCCGCCAGAGCCGCGCCAAAGGTCGCCCCAGCAGCCCCCCATTGCCGCGCCCGACCTTTGCTTTCCATCAATATGTGTTTACGGATGGCTAATCCCATCGCCATGATCGGTAAAAATACACCCACGCCATAATACGGTACTGCGGTGCCCGTATGCCCGCGCACCAAAAATTGGATCAAGATAGCGGTTATGACTGCGGCAGTGACCGGCCTGGTGAAGGTACCTTTCGGGTTCCGGTAAACCACAATTTCGGGTATTTCGCCGATGGCGACATTACGCCAGGCCATCGCCTGTAAGTCTTGAAAGGCGGTCATGGATGCGCCAGCCAGCAGAGCCACCGCCAGGATCTGGTAAGCCCAAAAAAGAATTGTACCCCCTTGAATCTGACCGAAGCCGATCCAGGCCAGGTTACCGACCAGCGACTTACCCAACGTCCCATCAAATACATTGAAGCGGATGGCGAAAGTGGTCAGGAACAAAGTGGTCAGACCGCCATAAAACAGAAAGGAGGTCTGGACCACGCGCCCGATGCCCGATTTGCCAGAGTAGAAATGCCAAATCTTATCCAGCTTGGGAAGGCGTTTCTTTCCCCATTTCACAAAGCTTGCATCTTCATCTATCACAAACTGGATGCCGTTGGACATCGCCTCCAGACCGCTCAAGGCGACCATGCCCTTCATCGAGGCAGTGAGCATATGGTACAACGCCTGCAGGAGTGTGGCCGGTTCGGTATGCTCTGCCACAACCACAGCCGGGTAATCGCGCGCCAGGGCAATGACGAGACCCACCAACATCGTTACCGTCAACATGCCAAAAATAGCCAACATCATAAAGACAACCTGGGCTGATTCGCCTCGTCCGCGAATGGTGAGGTACCAGGTACACAAGGCTAAGATCGCCCCGATCAGGAAATGCCAAAACCAATGGATGCCATACGAATTGGTTAGCGACAGCAATTGATCTACCCCAGAAAGAGTCGAAACCACAATGGTCAAGATGTAATCCTGGATCAGCACTACCGCCACGATCAGGCTTAGTGAGGCGCCCAGATAGCGCATGGAGGCAGTGAATGAACCGCCTCCCTCATTGAAAATCCCCAAGGAATACATATACAAGACGCCAAACACAAAGTTCGCTAACGCAATGACGCCTACCGCGATGTAGCCATATTTTTGCAGACCATATGGGTGCAGCGCGCTCATCATCTCGCCGGTAGCATAAAAATAAGAGGTGAAATAATCCACACCGAACAGGGCAACGGCGGCTAACAAGCCGATTTGCCCCGCGCCGTGGACATGGTGATCTTGTTTTTGCTCCTTGGGGGCTATTCGATAAGCAATATAAAATATAGCAGCCAGGGCCAGAATTGAAAACAACATAAGATTTAACCCTTACCCATTCTTTTCTGGAGAAACCGGCGAAAAAACTGTTTCAAGAATATACAACTCGTCAAGTAAATGCTTGCGGGTGGAAGAATTCAAACGGGTATCTTGCGCTACTTTGGCTTGTTCCTCACGCGCAGCGCGCACGACAAAGGCCGGCACAAACATGATCCGACCAGCCGGGATGACTTCCACAGGACGAATTTTCATCTTCAAATCCTGGTCATCGAAGAACGGCAGGCTCAGACGCAATCCCCGGTTCAGGTCGTTGGCGGCGGCGCGCTGTTGGATAATCCGGATAATCTCGCCAGTCTGGTAGCGGGCCAGGGCGCGGCCCTGATTAATCATTTGCCCGAGCATCCCATAGCGTTTCTCTTGATAAATTGGATCGGCCACCAGATAAGGCGCCAGGCTGACTGCAACATGCAAGACATCCACGTAACGCTCCATAGACGCCAGATCGGCCTCGGCCTCTTTGAGCGACCCAACCAGCAGATTATCTTGCTCATCAAAAGCGACCCACTGCGGCAGGTAAAAGCGGCGTGCAGCAGGAACATACGGCACCTGCAATTCGCCGCGTCCAACCTCTGCCTGGCCTTCTTCGGCGATTGCATCTGTATCGGCG
>Ga0172371_10014214_pt1 | contig 10279 bp, 17 predicted proteins | sample Lak12m_FD_114543 | JGI IMG/M metagenome (GOLD analysis project Ga0172371, IMG submission 114543) | Freshwater microbial communities from Kabuno Bay, South-Kivu, Congo - kab_022012_12m | ecosystem: Environmental > Aquatic > Freshwater > Lake | place: Democratic Republic of the Congo: South-Kivu... | reverse complement strand
GTTGAAGGGAGAATTCACGGAAATAAACATAGCATCTTTCGTTTCAACATTATCATCAGTGATCATGTTATATTCCATGAAATGATTAAATTTAGCTTTATTTAGAATCAGTATTTTCATATTTTTCTACGATATTTTTTGCATCGGTTAAACTACGAGTTTTAGCGAGCATATATTCAATTTTCTTATTTTTGTAAGTTTCAGGTCTTTCTATTTTAGTTCTTGCCAATCCAAAGAAAGCTGATTTATGTTTGTCAGTTGCAAACTTAGCCCAGTGTCCAAAGTAAAAATCGAAATTGTATGCTGCTACCAATTCATCAACTTTTTCTTCGATATAGTTAGACCAATTTATAGTTGCGTTCTTAACTCTTTCAATGAACTTAAATGCGTCAGCATCATCAGTCATATTTAATTCCTGAGTAGCGTCATCTAAAGTTTCGTTTAAATAGTTGTGAATAACATAATCTTCACGAAATATATGCATAGTACGAATACCATGAAGGTTAGTATACCAATTCGTTTTCCACTTCACTAACTGCCCGTCTTCAAATTCAACAACTACTCCTTCGATATCTTCAGTGGTTTTCATATATTCGTTAAGGTCTTCTAACGAAGTTGCCTTCATAGTATTAACTACGCGAATTCCGAAAGCTCCTTTAACTGAAGTATTAGCAGCTGAAATATATTCTCCGGTTTCGTTATGACGAATTCCTATGAAACAAAGGTCGCGGCCCGAATACTTAAGAACGATACGATTATCATAAGCCACATATTCAAAAAGAGGAGTATAATTAGCGCAAAGCATTTCATTAACAAAAGCATATACGTTTCTATTTGCTTTATAAATGTTCATAGCCTGAACTGACTGTTCATTTGTAAATCCAGCCTGAGTCTTTGCAAAAACTTTGCCGTTTGGCAATTGCATGAAGGCGATAAGCGAACCGTCTTCTTTCATGGTTACGTTCTTAATCTTTTTGTTTTTCAACACATCAAATTGCGTTTCATCAACCTGATTAACGTTGAAAAACTTCTTTAACATAAGAAATCTCTTGTATAAAGAGCCGTCGTTGTTGAAGACAAACGTAATTCCCCTTAACTCAAGAGAACCAGGCTCATTAAAATCACGCTCAGATGCTAATCTATAATTAAATGTAGATATTTTATAATCACTTAAAATAAATTTAGTTTCATAAAAACACGAGTTTGGTTTATTACATAAATCTATTGCTTGTTTATATATAGGAATATAATTCATGGTAATTTTTATCAATAATCATAATATAATTAAAACCTTTTATCAATTTTTAATTTCCAGCCTTCGCCAAATATCTTTTCAAAAACTTCTTTTGCTCTACGTTCTACACCGTCCTGAGTGTAAAATCCCCTATGTCTATCACCTGCTCTCCATCCTTTGTAATTTTCAGGATATCTATCGATTTCCCATTGTTCAAGAATTTGTGTCAATTCAATTTCGTTATTCGAAAACATTGGAATGCTCCATTTAGGTGTTCCGCTTAATGAGTGGCCTGTTTCGTCACTTACCATATCAGGCATGCCGATTTCAAGTTTTCCGTAATAATGAATAGCTCCGATGCTCATTCCGGTCCAGGACGTAATTTTTAAAGTTACAACAGGTTTTTCTTCGTGTTTAAATGTATATGTTTCTCCTTCATAACGTGCTTTTACGCCACATCCAAAGTTAGCAGGAATTTTCATATCAACTTCTTCAGCTTCCCAATCTCGATCAGGAAGAACGTCTTTAACATTCCACCCATTATCATCGAGTATTTCAACATCATCATTGACCTTGATAGGTTCTGGAACAGGTTTTTTTGCTTCTTCCTCAGCTTCTCTCTGCATATCCTCAATTTCTTTCAACTTTGCTTTCTTGGCTTTCTTTTCTTCCTGAGCAGCCTGAAATTTAGGCCAATATTCTTTGTAAATCTTTTCGATTCCTTCGAATTTAATTTTAACATCTTCAGATTCGACAAGTTCGCATATCTGTTTCCAAATGTCTTCGACATTAATGATAACGTGTAAGCTCTCATCTTCATCATGCATATGAACCTGATAATGGCCACCCATACAGGAACCTAAAGAACCAATATTTTCACCATCTGGGCCTTCAACATCGGCCTGGTCATCAGCTACTGCAAAAAATGCAAAGCCTGACTGAAAGAACTTTTTGTTATCTTTTTTGTGATGATAACCCATAATGTGTACAGGAAGACTAACGTTTCCTAAAACCGGAAGATTCTTAATACTTGACATATATAGATAATTTTACTATACAAATATAATAAAAATATCTGAAATAAAAAAATCGAGAGGCAATTATTTACTATTTTAAGTCTTTTTTCTTTCCCGAGAACCGTATTAAGAAGTTGTAATAAAGGCTCGTAGGATAAACATACTTCGATAAAGTAAAAGAATAGATACTTTTCTCATTTATAGCTTTCATGACCGTTTTTTGCTCTAAAGAAATAGTATCAGTAGTTATTGTATTCGTTATCCAATTTTCCATAGGAATGGAATCGAGATCATATTTATATAAATGAGTATAAACATCTGAATATGCAATCTTAGGATCAGCATATTTTTGTTCGTATACATTAGTTACAATGTATTTGTTACAAGATGAAACAAGTAACCACAATAAAATAATAAGAAAAAGTTTTTTCATGATTCAAATTTATTTGTCTTTAAAGTATTTTTGAAGATCTCGTAATGCTCCAGAGATTCCAAAAACGATTCCAATCGCAAATGCAATACAAAGATAAATTGCTCCAACATAAGCAAACCCTTCCCAAACAACTCTTCCTTGAGGAAAGTGGTTATTCAATACTAAAGCAAGAATTATAAGAATAAATGCTCCTAAAATTTTTAATAACCCGTTCTTTTCAAAAAAATGTAAAATTTTATCAAGCATGGCCTTTTATTTTATTTATTCTTTGTCTTCTTTATCCATCATCTTACAAAAGAACTGAACATCATGATATCCGTTTGAATACCACTGTATTCCATAAGTATTTGTGAGATAATCACGAACTCTATCGGCATCCTCCGAGTCAAGTTTTCTGCAAAGTATGCTAAAGTCCAATCCTCGATCATAATCCCATCGCCATCCTTTAAGACAGGGCCCAAACATATCTTCATGAGTTTGCCCAACATAGTTCTTAAAGGGTATTAAAACACTATGAACAGCGTCATATCCATCTACATATCCTATTACGACGGAATGCCTTAAATCAGTCCAATATGTCTTTGTTTTTGTCATTTTGATAAAAATTAAAGTACTTTACAGATATAACAAATATTCTTGATAAATAAAAATTTTTTAACAAAAAATGCACAAAAAAATGAATATATAAAATATAAGCAGTAATCTCTACTGGTAATAGAGAAATCAGAAGGTTTAAAACTGACTGTCCTGCTTATAAATTATATATTTTAAAATAAAAAAGGTTTATCATGAAAAACTTTCGTAAAACAGATTCTGATCAATTTATTTGTGAAGAGTGTCGCAAAACTTTTAAATTATGTACAAGTTTATCTACACACGTAGGAAAATATCATAATAAAAAAGAATATTATGATAAATGGATAAAAGAAGAAGGTGAAGAAATTTGTCCTACATGTGGAAATAAAAATATCTATTTAAATAGATGGGATAGAGGATATTCTAAATATTGTTCTAAAACTTGTAAAAAAGTTTCGGAAGAAACAAAGAAAAAAATTAAAGCTTCATTAAAAGAAACTTGTTTAGAAAAATATGGTACTGATAACTTTATGTCAACTGCTTTATTTAAAGAAAAAAGAAAAATTACATGGTTACAAAATTATGGAGTTAATAATCCATTAGAATCAGATGTTATTAGACAAAAAATTAAAGAAACAAACATAAAAAAATATGGTGTTGATAATGCTAGTAAAGCAGAATGTACTAAAAATAAAACTAAAGAAACGTGTGTTAAAAAATACGGTGGGCCTGCACCCGCTTTATCAAAAAAAAGTTAGAAACAAAATGAAGAATACATGCGTTAAAAAATATAATGTTGATCACCCCTTTAAATCTGATGAATGTACAAAAAAACGAAAAGAAACGTGGTTAAAAAAATATGGAAAAGATAATCCTAACAAAGATCAAAATATTGTTAAAAAGGGATACGAAACTCGATTAAAGGTACATAAATTTAAAGATACTGATATATTTTATCAAGGTTCTTATGAGTTTGATTTTCTTAACAAATTTTACGATAGTATACCTGAAATTAAACGAGATCCTACTATAAAATATAAATTTAAAAATAAACAGTGTCTTTATTTTTCTGATTTTTATATTCTATCATTAAATTTAGTTATCGAATGTAAAAGTACTTGGACCTATAATAAAGAACTAGATAATATAAAGAAAAAAGCCACTATTGAAAGTGGCTTTAATTACATAATGATTTTAGATAAAAATTATAATGAATTTAATAATAAAATTCAGAATATAATATAAATTCTATTTTATTATCGACAGAAGTGATCCGCCGTGTGCGTGGCACACCATGAGGCAGGCTTTCCTTCAGCGTGGTAACCCATTCCCTGAAGATATCCAAGACCAGATGCGAACATGATGTTAGATTTGAATTTGGTTTCAACGTTGTAGTCAAGGTGAAGCATAATTCTCTTCTTGAAAGTTTCATCGTTACCATCAACCATTTGTGCTGCAGCCAAAGTGAATTCGGCTTCCTTCCACAATTTGCTTGGCATTTCTTCAATTGGTGAAGAGGCCTTACGCTTTTCCCAAATGTCAGCTACGATAACGTGTCCACCGTGACCACCACCCATTCTATCGATGTAGTGCATAACGATAGCTACAGAGTACTTGATTCTGCGTCCATGCATCTGAGAGTCACAACCGATGATAACTTTTCCGTAAGGGTTTTCCTTAGTCCAGTCCTTTACGTACTTTTCAACGTTTTCGATTACTTCTCCAGTTAATCTCTTGAATATAAGCTTCTTTTCCATTATGTTACTTATATGATTGTTAAATTAAAATGTTTTGACAAAAATAATAAAAATATTTGAATCGAAGAAATATTTCTATATTTATTTTTAAAATTTTTAACAAATATTTAACCCAAAGTATGAAACTTGTTCCAAATGTGCAATATAATTAAAGTCCAGAGACCTCAAGGAAATATTTTCCTCGAGTCGCGTATACGTCTGCGCGCACGTTTATAAATAAGGTATAAAAAAGTTTTTTAAATTTGTGTTAAAAACATTTCTTTTTGTCAAGAAAAATGATTATATTTGTACCATGAAATATGCCGCTATCATAGTATGGTTTTTATTCATTTCTTTGAGTATTCCCCAAAAGAAACAAGACCCGTATTACAATAAGGCGGGAAAACCCTCTACCTGGGGAATAAACAAGTTTGTAAAAGATAATCACGATAATCTTATTGCCGAATATGAATTTCTTGTTGATACTATTTATGAGGTTTTCATGTTCACAGAAAATTTAAGTGAATATAGTGATAGAAGAAGTTTAGGTGAATTTTATATCCCGGATCAAATAGTTATAACTAATGAAGAAAGATACATTGCGTACGAATGGAAAGATCTAACTAAATATCAACAAAGAGTTTATCCATACGTAACTCGGACGGTAAAAGCAGTTATTTTTCATGAGCTCACGCACGCGTATTTCTATCAAAACATATACATTTTACAGCAAGAAGGAAAACATGTATCTCCTGAATACGGTTCAATACGTTTATTTCCTACTCCCAGTTATCGATTGGGAGCTACATTTATTGAAGAAGGCATCTGTGAGTATACAGTGTACGCTTTAAAGGAAAGCGCTCCTTTAGGAGATATTGAAATTCCTACCACGACTGAACAATTGATGGATAAAGATAAAGAAGTAAACAATTTATATTACTATTCCGTCTACTTTTTAAAAGATTTTTTGGATTATCATGGTTTAGAAGAAGGAATACAAATATTGCTTCAAAATAAACCCCCTAATTACGAAGAGATACTTAATCCAAAGCTATTTTTTGATCGAATTGAAAAAAATTAAGAAATTGTTAAAAATAAATGGTCAAAAATTTCTTCGTGTCAGAAATTATTGTTATATTTACTCTATAATTAAAAGATAGTTCTTTAACTTACAATATACTGCTTCGCCCCTCTGGATTATAGCCCAGATGAGGGACCTGGAATTTTGGTAGTTCGAATCTGCCCGTTGCAGCAACTTAACATTAAAATTTACATTATGAGATCAGGCGCATTACTTCCAATTGGAGAAAAAGGAAAAGCTAAGTACGAAATGATTAAAAAGGGTGACATTGTTAAACTTGTCACTGGCGAAGAAATCGTTTTCATGGAAATGAAACGTACAAAATGGAATGGAAAGCTTAATGGTAGAGGTATAATCGTACCTTTATATCGTGACCGCGCGGCAACAGAACCTTTTATTAAAGCCATCATTGGAAGAGATGAAAGTGTTCTCGTAAAAGCAACAAACCCGACAAAATTGAAGCTTGGAGATATTTTCTTCCTCGAAGGGCACAAGGAAACTTTTATGTATTTCGGCAATAAAACTAAAAGAGGAGGAAGACCGATTGTTATGGGAAGAGACCTTGCGTCAGGAAAAAATTATAACATTGATGCCGAAATGACAATGGTGAAAATTGACCTCAACAAAATCAAAAAAGAACTCGTAAAATAATATGACAAAATCACTTATATTAGTTCGTGGTCTCCCGGGTTCGGGCAAGACCACTTTTGCTAACACTATAGCATTGGACGCTCCTGTTTTGGCAGCAGACGATTTTTTCACAAAGGATGGAAAGTACAATTTCAACAAAGATTTACTTGGACAAGCTCATTCGTGGTGTTTGCGTAAAACTGAATACTACATGCAGAATAACAAGCCCAGAGTTTTTGTAGCTAATACTTTTACAACTACAAAAGAAATGAAGCCTTATTATGAATTGGCAAAAAAGTACGGATATGCGGTTTTCTCAATTATCGTTGAAAATCGTCACAAAGGAGTCAACGTACATAATGTGCCTGAAGTTACTTTGGGCGCAATGGAAGAAAGATTTGATATAAAACTATAAATATATGAAAGAAACAAAAACCCCAACAACTATTCCTGCATCAGAATTAGTGCTTAATGGAGTGTATTTTAATACTCAGAATAATCTTGTGCAGGTTAAAAAAATTGATGAAACAAAGAAAGAACTACATCTTTTTAACATCAGTGAGCAGACAAATTATTACACTGTAAGATTTGACCGCCACACACTCGTTAAACGAATAAGATAAACTGAAGCAAGGAGTCCACGCGTTACATGGCATCATGATCTACCCCTGCGTGGACTTTTTTGCATTATGCTGTTAAAATTCTGTTAAAAAAATTTCTTCATGTCAGGAAAATTGATTATATTTGTATTAGATAAATATAATAAACGATGGTTACTTTAGTTTATAATCACAAACAGAAGGCAATGTGGAACAAGTATAATGCTGGTCAAAAAGGCCTGCTTAGTTATGATAAATTAGAAAAGACCTTCTCTTGCGAAGATTCTGACCTTGATTGCGCTGGCTTTAATGGCGGTGTAAATGATCTTTCAAATTCCTTTGTTTTAGAAATTGATGAAAACAAACATACTCGTGTATTCAATTATTCCAATGTTAAAAAAGATGATGAAGGAGAAATCATGTATTGGACATGGAAATCAAAAGACGATATTACATTTATAGTTTTTAACGACTAATTACATATTACAATGTTGTCTAAAGACACAATTTTTAAATCATTTTTGCCACCGGCTATTTCTACAATTAACGGAATTACTTATGTAGTTCCTGGGTGGCATCCAGTTCCCGAAGGAACAACTCTTAAAGAGGTTCAAGAACATTGGGTTAAAGAAGAAGTTACTTCTGAAAAGCCTGAGCCTAAACCTGACATTTATGTTTGTGAAAAAGTTAAATCTTCACGTACTGACGAATTGTACCTTGTTGAATACAATGGTGCATTTTGGTCATGTACATGTATGGGATTTGGCTTTCGAGGAAGATGCAAACACGTTGATCAAGTCAAAGCTAAATACATAAAGAAATGAACTACGTAGGTATTTTTCAACAGGCAGATGATGATGCTGAAGTTTTTACGCTTCTTGAATGCGGTGAAAACGTAATGGTAGGAGCTTGTGGATTTGCTTGGATAACTCTTTGTAACGGTATCAAAGGAAAAAGAAATCCTCTCGGAAAAGAACTCCAGTCTCTTGGTCTTATGGACTATGATGACTACAAAAAATGTTACTATCGTTGGATAAGCAAATACAATCAGTCGATAGATCATAAAGAAACACATGCTAAATACATGTCTGAAATCTTGACTGAAAAACTTGGCGTTAATTTTTCTTACGGATCAAGAATGGACTAATGAAAAAGATTTTAACTATACTATTCCTTATAATAATCGTGTACGTGCTCGCGCATGTGCTAATACCTTTCTAATATGGCTGACAAAAAAACCAAAATCGAAGAATTGTACGAGAATGAAAAGTCTCGCGGATTCGTTAACCATTTGATACACGCGTATTTACCCGTTTACAAAGTAACCAAAGTTTGGCAATTTGAGGATAAAAAACCTGTGCATAAGTGCAGTGTTTGCGGTCAAGAACTCCTTGATGTTGAAACTGTTTTTCAAAGAGTTCAGGCTTCTCATGAATTCGCAGGTGAATTTGTAGACGAAGTAAGAAAAGATTTTGCCGGTAAACCCACAAAATTTGAAGATCGATTTATGGTCAAACACATAACTCATGGAGCCGTAATGGGATGGGTAGGAGAAAAAACAAACACTTATCTTTGCCAGCAGTGCGTACAGGACCTTTTAAACATGGTTCAAACCGGCATATTAATGGGTGATAAAAATATCAACTATCAAGTAAATAAAATGAGAAGAAATACTTTCTTCGAAACTTTTACCTCAAGTCAATCACTTAATCCTACTGAAATCAAAGTAGTTGAAAATATACAGGAAAAGGTTGAAAAGTCTCCTCAGAAAAAAGCAACCTTTGGCGATCTCGAAGTGTTGCAACAGTTAAAGAAGAAAATGGAAGAAGATGAAAAGAAGAAACTTTAACAAAAATTTAGCAATTAAATTTTAAAAAAATTTTAACAAATGTTTCCTCGATTCAAAATAATTGTTTATATTTGTATTTAATTAACACAATACATATGAAAATAGTACTCAACACAGAAAATACTGAACTTTACAACACATTTTCGCGTATTGTAAAAGATACCGATGATCAGATCATAAACGCCAAAGTTGAGACTGTTCTTTTTGATGCTATTGAAAAGAATAATGTTGATGCATACGTTTTATCAGTATTTACTCCTTATTTCAAAAAGGCCGTTGAATTTGTGAAGAAAAACAATCCCTACACTCCGGTCATTGGAATTATCCCTCATGGAGCAATCACACCTAATATTCCCGTTGATTTGTACGTTGTTCAAAATGATTTAAGTGAAGTATTGGCAAACATAATACTCTACAACATTTCTACATACATCAAAACCTTTGTAACTCTTAAGAAACTTACAGCAAAAATGCATGATAAGATTGAGTTTGGTATGTGTATGTATGACCCTACCCGCAGAATTCTTTATCATAAAGGAAAAGAAATTAAGAAACTTTCAGCAAAAGAAGGTGGAATTCTTGAAGTACTGGCTTCAAATTATGGCCAAGTCGTAAAGAAAGAAGTTATCCTCGAAAAGGTCTGGCGTAAATCAGATTACTTTGCTGGTCGTAGTATGGATGTCTACATTACTTATTTGAGAAATACACTCAAGAATAACAAGATTAAACTTACGATTAAGAATATCTCCGGTATTGGATTGATACTCGAATAAAAAATTAAACTATACATGTAAATAAGTCCGTCAAAATTTTTATTTGTCGGATTTTTTTATTATATTTGTATATCAAATTTAACATTTAATAATATGAATAACCCAGGAATTGTTTGGTATTTAATTTTTGGCATCGCATTTTTAGCAGTAGCGTTAATATACGTTATTAAAAAGGCAATCGAAAAAGAACCTCGTCTATATGCAGTTTTTATGGCTACACTTATAGGAGTAGGGTGTTTGATGGTTTATGCATCTAATATGTACCGTTCAACTACAATGGTTAAAGTTGAAACTAAAATAGTAACGGTCATTAAAGATGGCGTACAAAAAACAGATACTTTAATAAGAATAG
>Ga0172371_10014213_pt1 | contig 10279 bp, 5 predicted proteins | sample Lak12m_FD_114543 | JGI IMG/M metagenome (GOLD analysis project Ga0172371, IMG submission 114543) | Freshwater microbial communities from Kabuno Bay, South-Kivu, Congo - kab_022012_12m | ecosystem: Environmental > Aquatic > Freshwater > Lake | place: Democratic Republic of the Congo: South-Kivu... | reverse complement strand
GATTTGAATAAAATAAATTCAGAAAAGACTCTTATCATTTTTTATGCAAGCTGGTGTCCACACTGTCAAACATTGCTTCCGCAGATCAATGAGATTTATAAAAGTCAAAAGGAAAAGAATTTTGAAGTTCTGGCGGTATCAATTGATACATCAAAATCAGATTGGTTAAACTTTGTTAAGACCAATAATCTGGATTGGATAAATGTTTCAGATCTTAAAGGATGGGGAGGTAAAGCTGTGCAAGATTATTATATCTATGCAACACCAACAATGTTTTTAGTTGATAAGAATCTAAAACTGATAGGCATGCCGAAATCAGTGGAGGAGTTAAGCGAGCAATAAGATATTGAGTATTAACCTACGTGTTATAATTACTCGCATCATATTATTTTCCCCGAAATAGAAATATTCCAACATCATTCCTTTGAATCAATTCAAACTATCTTTATTTTTCATTAGTGACTGAAGTTACACACGGATGCTTTTTAACAGCAAAAGGTCTATCCGTATTTTCGTTTTATTTTAGAATAGTAGATATCTGCTTTCGCGGGTATGACATGCAGTTTTTGTGATTTTGCTAACCTCAGTTAGTTAGGTTGATTGTAAAGATTTAAACAAATTCAACTAGTATGTGCTTTTAATAATGAATAATCAATAATTTTAGAAGAAGAATTGCTTACTCCGGAACAACAATCACGACAAAATATTGACAGGCAGCTCATTCAAGCTGGCTGGATTATTCAGGACTTGAAAGACTTTAATCCTTCTGCAAGTTTAGGTATTGCTGTTCGTGAATATCCCACTGAATCCGGTGCTGCCGATTATATTATTTTCATAGACCGTAAACCTGTTGGTGTTATTGAAGCAAAGAAAGAAGGCCTTACACTTAGCGGCGTGCACGATCAAACAACTCGTTATGCTTCTGATAAATTAAAATATGTTGGCAAAGTAAGTGATCTTCCTTTTCAATATGAATCCACAGGAACTGAAACATACTTTACAGATGCACGCGATCCTTCACCAAGACAAAGAGAAATATTTAATTTCCATAAACCCGAAACTCTTAATGAATGGTTAAAGCAGGAAGAAACACTTCGCTCAAGATTAAAAAAATTCCCAACACTCAGCTCAAGCGGACTTCGTGTTTGCCAGGTTAATGCAATCATAAATCTTGAAAACTCATTTGCACAAAATAAACCAAGAGCACTTGTGCAGATGGCAACAGGTGCTGGTAAAAGTTTTTGTGCTGTAACTTCTGTTTATCGTCTTCTGAAATTTGCTAAAGCTAAACGTATTTTATTTTTAGTTGATACAAGAAACCTTGGTAAACAGATAGAGCAGGAATTCCAGGCATACAAACCAAATGATGATAAAAGACTTTTTACAGAACTTTACACTGTGCAAAGATTACACTCAAACTTTATTGATCCATCCGCGCAGGTTTGTATAAGCACAATACAACGAATGTACTCGATTCTAAAAGGTAAAGAGCTTGATGAATCTCTTGAAGATGATTCGCCCTATGAATCCAAAACAATTGATAAACCGGTTGATGTTGCGTACACTCCAAACGTTCCAATAGAAACATTTGATTTTATAATCATTGATGAATGTCATCGTTCTATTTATAATTTATGGAAACAGGTGCTTGATTACTTTGATTGTTTTATGATAGGGCTTACTGCAACTCCTGATAAACGCACTTTTGCATTCTTCCACGAAAACATTGTAAGTGAATACACACTTAAGCAATCCATTACAGATAAAGTTAATGTTGGTTATGATGTTTACACAATTGAAACAGAAGTAACACAGCAAGGCGCAAAGATTAAAGCAAAGCAGTATGTTGATCTTAGAAATAAAACCACTCGCAAGAAAGAATGGAAACAGCTTGAAGATGAAGTTGAGTATGCACCAAGTCAGCTTGATAGAGATATTGTAAATCCCAGTCAGATAAGAAAGATAATCCAGGAATGTAAACGTGTAATGAAGGATGAGTTTTATCCTGAACGCGATGAAAACTATTCCCAGGGGGACGGCAAGCCGGAGGTTCCTAAAACCCTGATATTTGCAAAGACCGACAGCCACGCAGAAGATATTGTTCATATAGTGCGCGAAGAGTTTGGCGAGGGTAATGACTTCTGTAAAAAGATTACTTACAATGTTAAGAATGAAGATCCCGAATCTATTCTTCAGCAGTTTCGTACAAGTTACAATCCGCGTATTGCTGTTACGGTTGATATGATTGCAACAGGCACTGATGTTAAGCCGATTGAAATTCTGATCTTTATGCGTGATGTACGTTCTCGTAATTATTTTCAGCAGATGATAGGAAGGGGAACAAGATCGTTCAGTAAAGATGAACTTATAAAAGTTACACCGAGTGCAAAGATCAACAAAGAAAGATTTTACATTGTTGATGCTGTTGGTGTTTTCAAATCTGTTAAAGTTGATTATCCTGTTGTTGATAAGAAGCCAACTGTTCCGTTAAAAGATTTAATGAAAATGGTTATTCTTCAGCCTGATGAAGATACAATGTCCTCACTTGCGGCACGACTTACAAAAATTGATAAGCAGATTACTGAAACAGACAGAGAAAAATTTATTGAACTCGCTGATGGAAAAAACTTAACTGAAGTTGCTCTTAATCTTGCAAACGTTTATGATCCTGATGCAATTGATGAAAGAGCGAGAAATACTTTTAATATTCCTGATGATGACGAACCAAATGATGATCAGATCAATTCAACAATTCAACAATTTAGCAATTCAGCAATTAAGCCATTTGATAATCCCAAGCTAAGAGAATTTTTAGAAACAGTACGCCAGAAAATTTACCAGATAATTGATGAAACAAATCCCGACAGAATTATAAGCAGCGGTTTTGATAAAACAGCAAAAGAAAACTCAGAGGAGATAATTAACAACTTCCGCAAGTTTATTGATGATAATAAAGATGAAATAATTGCATTAAGAATTTTTTACAGCCTCAAACCGATCCGTCATTCTGAACTGACCGAAGGTCATCCTGAACTTGTTTCAGGATCTTCTTCTGTTTCGGGATCTGAGAAGCTGAAACGAGTTCAGCTTGACAATCACAGTTTAACTTATGCAATGATAAAAGACCTCCGCGATGCAATGATGTCACCGCCGTATCTTTTAACCGTTGAACAGATCTGGCGTGCTTACGAACGAACGGAACCGAAGCGAGTAAAGCACAGAACAACTGTCGGAATGTTAACCGATATTATCTCACTCATACGGTTTGAACTTAAGCTTGATGAAACACTCGAACCATACAGTGAAGTAATTAACCGAAGATTTAAGGAATGGGTATTTAAACGAAACGCCGGACCTGTGCAGTTTACAGAAGAGCAGATGGAATGGCTTAGAATGATTAAAGACCATATCGTATCTTCTGTGAGAATTGAAGTTGATGATTTCGACAGAACTCCATTTGACAGAGAAGGAGGATTAGGAAAGCTTTATCAGGTATTTGGTCCCAATTATGAAAAGCTGCTGGAGGAAATTAATAAAGAACTTGCAGCATAATTATTTTTTTATATATCGTCCCTCTGGGACGAGGTTTTGCTTAGGCTGATGCGTTCTACAAATATTCTGTCCCTCTGGGTTAGGGAATAATACTCTTAGTTAGTAGTATTTTATAATTTAAATTTGTCCCGATAGGGACAATATATTTATAGAAAAATTTAATCAACAATAAATCATCGTCCCTTTAGGGACGAAATAGAAAATGGCTAATACATACACACAAATTTATCTGCACATTGTCTTTGCTGTTCAAAACAGAATCTCCCTTATTAACCCTGAATGGAAAGACGAATTATATAAGTATATAACAGGAATTGTTAAAAAGAACGGTCATAAACTAATTGCAATAAACGGGATGCCTAATCATCTGCATATTGCTGTTGGTTACAAACCACAACAATTAATCCCTGATCTTTTACAAGATATTAAAGGTGATTCCTCAAAATGGATAAATGAGAAAAAATTTGTAAAAGGTAAATTTAGCTGGCAGGCAGGTTACGGTGCATTTTCGTTTTCTCATTCGCAAATTGATGCTGTCGTAAAATATATTTTGAATCAGGAACAGCATCATAGGAAGAAATCGTTTCGTGAAGAATATTTGGATTTATTGAAAAAATATAAAATCGTATTTGATGAAAAATATATTTTGGAAGATGTTAAATGATTTATATGTCGTCCCGATGGGGCGAGGTTTTTGTTTTTTGCTTGTTTGCTCTATAAAGATTTAATCCCTAAAGGGACAATAAATTATAATTATAGTCCAGGACAATTTGCAGTTTAATTTATGTCCCGATAGGGACAGAATATCTATAGAAATAAATTACAACCAAAAATATAAAGTCCCTTTAGGGACGAAATAGAGCGTGAATTTTTAATGATGAGAATGAATATATATATATGATCTTAGTCAGCTTACCGGCAGGCAGGTTATCTTGAAGCGTACAATTAGGAAGTTGGATTGTTGATTAACTTTGGCGCAAAGAGTCTGGAGTTTAAAAGATTATTTAACCGTCTGAACCAGGAGTCACAAGATTAGTGGATTTACCTGATTATAAAATTATGAAAAACACAACAACAATAAATCCTGTGAATCTTAAAATCCGAAAAATCCCGGTTCAGACAGTTGTTGATTAAGGCGGACTTGGAAAGTTTTACCAGTTGTTTGGTGTTGAGACCGAAAAAATTATTGAGGAAATTAATAAAGAATTAGCAGCATGATAGAATTATTTAATTTAGTGGAGTAAAAATGAAATTGGCATTACTACATTTAAGTGATATACATTTTAGATCTAAGGATAATTTAGTTAGTAATAGGTATGAGAGCATCGTAAATGCTATTGTGCCTGAATTAAAAGAAGTTGACAAGTTATTTCTAATTTTTTCGGGTGATATTGCATACTCTGGTTCAACAGAAGAGTATAACAATGCTAAAGAATTTGTTGAAAAATTAGATGCAGATTTGCAAAAGCATAGTATAACAAGTTCATGTGTTTTTGTTCCTGGTAATCATGATTGTGATTATAAATTAGAGACTGATGAAAGAAAAATAATTAAATTGGATTCCACAAAAAGTGATACTTTTCATTTTGATATAAACATGATTAAGACTTGCTGTGTTGTACAAAAAGGGTATTTTGAATTTCGTAAAAAAATAAAAGCAAGTGATTCATCATATATTTATAATAATGAACTTGTAACAATTGAGCAGTTTATTGTTGATGAGAAGAAAGTAACTTTTATTCTTTATAATACATCTTGGTTATCTACTCTAAAAGAAGAGCCTGGAAAATTATTCTTTCCAATTCAAATATTAAAGAAAGATATATTTGAAATTGAATCTGCGGTATTAGTAGGAGTTTTGCACCACCCATTCAATTGGTTCATACCAGAAGTTAAACGAGACCTTCAAAACCATATAGAAAATACAGCAGATATTGTTTTAAGTGGTCATGAACATATCTCATCAAAGTATGTTAGACACGATTTGGTTGAAAATTTTACTGAATATATTGAGGGAGATGTGTTACAGGATGATAATAATGAGAGTGGTTTTAATTTAATAATCATAGATCTAGAGGTGCAAAAACAAAAACTATTTTCCTTTAAATGGAAAAAAGACATTTATGAAAATTGTGATCTAAAAACTGAGTGGCGCGAATTCTTGCGTAATAAGAAAATAAGAAGGGAAAAATTTCAAATCAACGATTCATTTAAAGAAATATTATTGGATGCCGGTGCGTCTTTTACTCATCCATTTGTTAATCATATTACCCTAAAAGATATATTTGTATTTCCTTATTTATTAAGACTTAAGGTAGAGGATAAGAAAGATGGTGTGATTTCGAAACAATATATCTCTGGTGCATCACTTAAAAGATTACATAGTACCAAAAACTATATTTTGATCGCTGGAGCAGAGAAGACTGGTAAAACCTCATTATGTAAAATGCTATACTTAAATTACCACGAAAAAGGATATCTTCCGATATTTATTGATGGAACTGAAATCAGAAATCCGAATTATCAGGATTTTGAAAAATTAGTCCAAGATAATTATTGTTGTCAATATGGACCGGATTCACTTCAATACTTTATTCAAGAAGATAATTTAAAGAAAATTGTAATAATTGATGACTATGATAAATCAAAACCAAATAAAAAGTATAAAACTCTATTATTAAAAAATATTATAGATAATTATCCACATACCATTTTAACTGGAAACGATTTCTTTATCCTTGAGGAATTATTTAATGATGATGGGGAGCTTCCAAGTATATTTTCTGAATTTCATCAGTTTAAACTCCTAGAATTCGGAAATGAGCTTAGAAGTGATTTAGTTAAAAAATGGTATGGATGTGAAACCAATGAGTTTGTAGAAGAATCTGAATTTGTACTAAAACATGATAATGCAATCACCATCATTAATAAGATTGTTGGAAGTAACTTAGTTCCATCACTACCAATATTTTTATTAACTATCCTTCAGACAATCGAGACACAGGCAACAAATCTTAAAGCCAGTTCGTATGGATTTTACTATGAGTTTCTGATTACAAAATCATTCAAGAATGTATCAATCCCTACTGAAGAGATAGATGCCTTCTATAATTATATAACTGAATTAGCTAATCATTGCTTCGAAAGAAAAACATATAGAATTTCAACTGATAATTTTCAGGAATTTCATTCCTGGTATTGTAAAGAATACAGTATAACTAGTGAATTTTCCGATGTTGTTAAAAAACTCGAATTAGCAAAAATTCTTGAGTTATACGGTGGAAACTATAGATTTAAATACAAATATATTTTCTATTATTTTGAAGCCAGATATATAGCTAATAACCTAACAATCCAAGATATCAGAGATCGTGTAGCTTTGCTCGCTTCTAGACTTCACAAAGAAGAATATGCAAATATTCTAATGTTTTTAACTCATTTATCAAAAGATCCTTTTATAATATCCGAAGTACTTCAAAATGCAAAAAAAATATTTGAATCATTTGAACCTGCTAAGTTTGAAGACGATATCAAAACAATAAATAATTTACTTAATGAAATACCAAAATTGGTACTTGAAAAAGGCGATTACAAAGTAAGACGTGAAGAACAATTAAAAAATCTTGATAAGTTTGAAAAGGAAATTCCTGACGAAGAAAAAAATAAAGAGCCATTTGATGATAACTCTGACATAGAAGAAATTGATGTCGTAACTCAGCTTAATATTGCTTTTAAATCAATAGAGCTTCTTGGGCAAATCTTAAAGAATTATTTTGGCTCTTTAAAAGGAACACAAAAACTTGAGATTGGATCAGAAGCTTATTTTGTTGGTCTAAGATCTATTAATTCATTTTTTGAAATACTATCTTCAAATATTGAAATGATAGTGGAAGATATTACTAAACTAATATCTGAAAAGGAGATTGAGGATAAAAAAGAAAAAGAAGATCTATCAAGAAAGTTTTTGTTTGGATTCTGTTCACTATTAGCATTTTCTTTTATTAAAAGAATATCAGAATCAATAGGTACATCTAATCTTTCCGAAACTTTCCGAGAGATACAATCTAAGTATAGTTATAATTCAGTTAGATTAATAGATATCTCAATTAAACTTGATCACTTCCATAAAATACCTATAGATGATATAAAGGAACTAAAAGATATATTTTCAAAAAATTACCTGTCCTCCATTATATTAAGACGTTTGGTAATTGATCATCTTTATATGTTCCCAGTAGATTATCGAGATAAACAGAAAATTTGTGATATTCTCGGAATTCCTATAGACGATCAAATTCTGATAGGTGAAACTTCACTTCAAAAGAAATCGGAATAATTCATTGATAAATATTAATCTTCCTCCCAACTGGTCTTGGGTTAAACTAGGTGATGTTTGTTTTACAACCAGTGGCGGTACACCAAGTCGTGGGAATAATAAATATTATAATGGGACGATACCTTGGGTAAAATCAGGTGAATTAGATAAAGGGTTGATACTTGATACTGAAGAAAAAATTTCAGAAGAAGCCCTCAAAAATTCTAGCGCAAAGTTATTTCCTAAAGGCACTTTATTAATTGCATTGTATGGGGCTACAATTGGCAAACTAGCATTCCTTGGAGTTGAAGCAGCAACTAATCAAGCAGTTTGTGGTATTTACAAAAATGAAAATATCGTTTCTAATTTCCTTTTCAATTTTCTATTCTTCAAAAAAGCTTACTTAGTTAAACAGAGCATAGGTGGGGCACAACCAAATATTAGTCAAGGCATATTAAAAAATTTAGATATCCCACTCCCACCACTCCCCGAGCAAAAAAAAATTGTTGAGAAGATAGAAGAACTTTTTAGAGGATTGGACAGCGGGGTAGCTTCCCTTAAAAAAGCAAAAGAACAAATTAAACTCTACCGGCAGAGTGTGCTGGCTGCTGCGTTCTCGGGAAAGTTAACGCAAGACGTAAAACGTGAGACGAAAAACGGAGAACTACCCGAAGGCTGGAAATGGGTGAAGTTGGGAGAGGTTATTTCTGATTTTAAGCGAGGACCTTTTGGTAGTACTATAAAAAAATCTTTCTTTGTTGAACAAGGTTATAAAGTATATGAGCAGAAGAATGCCATATATAAGGATAAAAGTTTGGGTAGCTATTTTATTGATGAAAATAAATATAAAGAATTAGAAGGGTTTAGTGTAAAAGGAGGAGATTATATTGTCAGTTGTTCAGGTACTATTGGAAAGATTTATAGATTACCTTTAAATGCACATAAAGGTGTTATAAACCAAGCACTTCTTCGCCTAAGACTTGATGAGAAGAAATTAAATGAAAAATATTTTTTATATCTTTTTGAGTCAGAACCATTTCAAAAGAAAATAATCGTTGAAAGTCGTGGATCGGCGATGAAAAATTTGGCAGGTGTGAAGGAACTCAAATTAATAGCATTTATACTTCCACCTTTAAATCAACAACACCAAATCGTTTTAGAAATAGAAAAGCGTTTTTCAGAAGCAGATAATTTAGAAAAAGCAATAGATGAAAGTTTAGCAAAGTCAGAAACATTAAGACAATCAATCCTAAAACAAGCGTTTGAAGGGAGATTGGTTTAGTGCCAAAGAAAATTATTATGGAATCAAAAGGCGAAGTTGTAATATATAAATCCCCGAAGGGTGATACTGTTCTGGATGTAAAACTGGATGAGGATACTGTTTGGCTTTCTCAAATTCAGTTAGCTAACCTGTTTAAAACTACTAAACAGAATGTTAGCTTACATATCAACAATATCTACAAAGAAAAGGAATTGGTAAGAAACTCAACTGTCAAGAAATACTTGACAGTTCAAAAGGAGGGGAAAAGAGAAGTAGAAAGAAATATTGAACACTTTAATCTGGATGTAATTATTTCGGTCGGTTATCGTGTTAAATCAAAACTTGGTACACAGTTCCGAATTTGGGCAAATAAAGTTCTTAAGGATTTTCTTGTAAAGGGGTATGCATTAAATGAGAAAAAGCTAACAGCACAAAAAGAGAAAATAAAAGAACTAGAGAAATCTATAGAGGTATTTAAAAGGGTAGCAGATACTCAGCAATTAATGAAAGATGAATTCAGCGGAATTCTTAATGTAATTTTAGACTACACATACGCATTAGATATACTGGACCAATATGATCATAAAAAACTTGAAATAGGTGAAGTTGAGCAAGAGGAAGAATATAAAATAACTTACAAGGATGCTGTTAATATATTAAAAGAGCTTAAGAAAAAATTTGGAGGATCTGATCTGTTTGGAAAAGAGAAAGACGATTCCTTCAGAAGTACAATAGGAACACTATATATCACATTTAATAAAAAAGAACTATATCCAAGCGTGGAAGAAAAAGCTGCGATGCTTCTATATCTAACGATTAAAAATCACTCGTTTATTGATGGAAATAAAAGAATTTCCGCTGCATTATTTTTAATGTACCTGGATAGAAACAAATATTTGTACGGTATTAATGGAGTGAAAAGGATTGCAGATAATGCTTTAGTTGCATTATGCTTAATGATTGCTGCCAGTGACCCGAAAGAAATGGATACCATAGTCAAAGTTGTAATTAATTTAATTAACAGAAATAATTGAAATGACAACTGTTTAATGAATAATGAAGAATTAATAATTAATAATTAAGATTTGAGGAAAATGAAGACTGAAAATCCGGTACAAATAAAAAGCTATCAATTTGCATTAAGAGTTATT
>Ga0172371_10014212_pt1 | contig 10279 bp, 3 predicted proteins | sample Lak12m_FD_114543 | JGI IMG/M metagenome (GOLD analysis project Ga0172371, IMG submission 114543) | Freshwater microbial communities from Kabuno Bay, South-Kivu, Congo - kab_022012_12m | ecosystem: Environmental > Aquatic > Freshwater > Lake | place: Democratic Republic of the Congo: South-Kivu... | reverse complement strand
GCCGCGGCAGCGGCCGTGGGATTCAAGCCGGCCAGCGCGGCTCGGACCGCGTCACCGCCGGAACGGCGCGCCAGCTGCGGAGCGACTTGCAGCTCCGCCGCAACGTCCGGTTGACCGCCGCCTGCCGCCGTCGTACCCGCCGCCGTCTCCGCCGCGGCGGCGCGACTCAGGTTCCCCGCCGACGGTGCGTCAACAGCCTGAGCGGCCAGACGGGCGGGTACGTCGCCGGGGCCGACGCCTGCCGGAGCGGCGGCGCCGGATTCCGTTCGAGCCAGCGTCGTGGCGGCGGCGTTGACGGGCTCGCCGGCCGCACCTCGGCTGCCAGCCTTGCCGCCGGGGGCGCCGGGCAGGACGACGGCGACTGCCAGCGTCGGAGCCCCCGGCGCCGGCCGGCCGGCGCGAGCCATTTGCGGCGCGGCGGCGTCTGCCTCGGCATCCGGGCTGTCCGCGCCAGCGGCAGCGCGCTGGACGCCGGCGGCGGGTGCGGCTTGTGGCCGGCCTACCTCGGCTGCGACGGCTGCAGCGCTGCCGGTGCCGGCCGGCCGGCCGGTCTCGGCCCGCGCGACGGCCGTGGCTGCGGAGGCTGCCAGTTGTTCCGCCTGCGGAGCGCCAGGTGCCGCGGTCGGTTGGCCTGCGGGCGCCGCTGCGGCCGACGTGCCTGGCGCCGCCACGCGGCGTTCCGTTCGGCCGACCGCAGGACCGCCGGCCAACGCAACCGTCGGGCCTTCAGGCACGCCCGGCGGGACTTCCGCGCGGCTCAAGGACGGAGTTGATACGCCGGTTGGGCCAGCTTGACCCGCGGCAGCGGGAGCCGCCTGGGCGGCCGCAGCACCCGGTCCCACGGCCGCGCTCGGTGCTCGACCGACGGCTGCGCTGACCGCCGCCAACGCCGCTTGGACGTCGCCCGCTGCTTGGGTCTGCGCGGTGACGCCTTCGGCGCTCGTCGGCAGGGCGGCGGCAAGGGCCTGAGCGGCCGCTCGCGCCAGTCGCCGCTGCCGTTCTTCCTCCTCCTCGTCGGCCGTGCCGCCGCCGGCGGCCGGGAGATCGGGAACGGCTTGCGACAGCTCAGCACGCGCCAGCGCCGGTTTGGCTGCCGATGCCGCCATGCTGACTTCGGTCGGGGGACCGACTTCCGCACTCATCGCGGGGCCGCCGGACGACGGACTCAGCCCGCCGGCGTCCGTGCGGGCGGCGGCGGTGGGGGCCAGGTCGGCCAGCGGCATCAGCGGCTGGCTGCCGCCGCTGGCGGCGGGCGCGGTGGGAACTTCCGCGGCAGCCGAGGACGCTAACGAGGCCTGGGGCGAGCCGCCCACGTGGTCGCTGCGGGCAATCCGCGGCGCGTCGGTCTCGAAGTTCAGCGTCGGCTGCCCGCCGCCGCTGCCGCGGCCGACTTGGCCCTCGGACACGGCGCGACTGGGCCCCAAGTCGACTTCGGTGACGCCCGTCGTCCCCGTGACCGGTCCGGGCGGCGCGGCGGCATCGGCCCGCGTCAGGGCTGCACTGGCGCTAGCGGCCAGTTGGTCCGGCTGCGGCGCGCCGGCGGCCAAGGCGATGGCCGCGTCGGCCTGGGCCTGCAGGCTGGCGGTCGGCACCTGGCTGCCCGCTGCGGCGCGGCGGACCTGGGCCGCCGCTTGCGGCGACAGCGCGGGTCCCGGCGGCGTTTCCTGCGTGGCCTGGGCGCGGCGGGCGGCGGCCGAGGTGATCAAGGCCGGGCTGTCGGCAGCGGGCTGGGCTCGATCCAGGTTGCGGCCCTGCCCGATCCCGGCCAGTCCCGTGAGGGCCTTGGACAGCGCCATGCGGGCGGGCTCGCCGGTCGGGCTGCCGACGCCGCGCGCGGTTTCCGCCACCGCCGGACTCTCCACATTCTCCGGCGACGCGGCGAGGGCCGCTCGAGTCGCCGCGCGGGCCACGGTGGCTGCGGGCGGGGCGTCGGGGGCGATGCTGGGGGCATCACCGGGCTGCAGAGGCCGGGACGCCGGGCGGCCGATCTGGGTGGTGGTGCTCGCGGCCTGCGTCTCCAGGCTGGGTTGGCTGCGGGCCGCCGCGGGCTCGGCGCCTGGCTGGCGAGCGACGGTGGCCAGCGACGGGCGCGGCTGGTCGCTGGCGCCTCGCGTCGAGGCGGCGGGCGGCGCCGCGTCGGCGGCGATCGTCGTCAGGTTGGGGGCCGTGGCCACTTCCTGGCGGCGGGCGGTCGAGGCCAGCGGCGAGGCCGCCAGCGCCGGGGCCTGTTCGCCGCTAGGCCGCCGCGAGGCCGATGGCGGACTTGCCGCCGCCGCGGTTCCTGCGGTGGCCAAGGCTGGGGCCTGGTTGGCCGAGTCGCCGCTGGCGCTCGAGGCCGGCGTCTGCCGAGCGGCGGCAGTGGCGACCGCTGCCGGTCCCGGGGCTGCCTCGGTGGCACTCGCGACGGCGGGGGCCTCCGCGCTGCCGTCGCCGGCCAGTTGCGGAGTCGCGGTCTGCCGCCGGGGCGTTGCCGCCGGCGCGGTGGTTGCTTCGGCCGCTGTCGAGCCGGCGTCCTGGCCGGCGTGCCGAGCCATCTGCGGCGCCGCGGCCGTGCCGGCCTCGGGCGACGGGGCGGCGATCGCGGGTTCGGCCGCAGCGGCGGCGGACTGCCCGGAGCCGGCTTGTCGAGGAGCGGTCACGGCGAGCGCCGCGGGTTGCGCAGCGGGCGATTCACCGCGGGGCTGCGAGACGGACTGCGGCAAATCAGCCTCAGTCGCCACGGAGGGTGTCGGGGCGGGGGCGGATGGGCGGCGAATCGTTGCGGCGGCCAGCGACGGCGCGGCCGTTGGAGCCGGATCGGTGCGGGGTGACTTGCGGGGCGGCGGTTGGATGGCCGCGTTCGGCTCGGGCGCGGCGGGCTCGGCCCGCGCGGCGAGCGCCGGCGGGACGGGCTCAGACGCGGCGCCGCGGGCCAGCGACGCCGCCTGCGGCTGTGGCGAGGCGGCCGCAGCATCAGGCGGAGTGGCCGCCGCGGCGACGTTCTCGGCGGCGACCGTCGCGGCCGGTGGCAACGGGCTGGGCGTGCGCCGCGCCGGGGCCGGCGTTTCGCCTTGAGCAATCTGCGGCGCCGCAGGGGCTTGCGGCGGGCGGGTCGGGCTGGCGGCGGCCGGATTCGGCGGAGGCGCCGTCGGCTCGGCGGCCGGAGCCTGGCTTGCCGCCGACTCGGGAGCCCGAGCCTCGTTCTCGCGGTGCGGTACGGCGGTCGCCACGGCGTTGGCCGAAGCGGGCTGCGGCTCGGCGGCGGCGGGAGCGGCGGCCGGCGTGACTTGGCTGGCGGCGGTGGCGACTTGCGGCCGATTGGTGGCCCGGACTCGCTGGTTGGGCACGGACACGGGCGCTTGGGCCAATTTCGGCTGCTGCGGAGTCCGCATCTGGCGTCGCTGCGGTTCCTGGGCGGCCGTCCGTTCGACCTCCGGCGTCGGTTCCGCCGGTTGCCGCGGGCGATCCGGGCTGGCGGTTGCCTGGCGCTGCGACGTTGTTGTCTGCGGCCGGATCTCACTGGGACTCGTCCGCTCGGCGATCGAGGGCGCCTCGGCCAGATCGACTTCCGTGCGTGGGACCTGGACCGGCCGCGCGACTTGCCGTGGGAGCGTCGGCGTGGCCGTGGACTCGGCTTGCGGGGCCGCTTGGGGCGTCCGGCGCGCGACGCTGGTCGCCGGCTGGACGTCGGCGGTCGCCGGTTCCTGCGGCGTCGCCTGGCGGGCGACCGGGGCCGGCGTCTCCCGGCGGTCGACGGCGGCTTCCTGGGCCTGGACATCGGCCGGCGGCGAGGACACCGGTTGGGACTGGGCGACCGCGGCGACGGTCGGGTTCGCGGGCGGGGTCTGAGCGGGCGTCAGGCGGCGGGACAGCTGCGACTGCTGGTCGCTGAACCGCGGGGCCGTTTCCTGAATCGGCGGCTGTTTCACCAGGGCCGGTTTGACCGTCTGCTCCGGTTCCGGAACGGGCGTCGGCTGCGGTTCGGGCGGCATCGTTTCCGGCTCGGGCTCCGGCTGCTGACGCTCCAGCGGCTCCGGCTCGTTCTCCGGCGTCGGAGTCTCGACCGGGCGTTCAAAGTCCGGCCGCGTGCGGTTCTGCCGCGTGGGCTGGATGTACTCGGGCACCGTTACCGGCTGGCGGCGTTCCGCCAGGTCATTGCGGGCCAGGAACTGCTGGACCGCGCGGCCGAAGACCTCGAATTCCAGCGAGACGACCAGCAGGATGGCGTGCAGCAGCAGGCCCAGCAGGATGGCCAGTTGCATGCTGCGGCGAAAGACGCGATTGTCCACCAGCGTCAGAGCCACGGCCGTTCCGCCGAACACCAAGGCCGCCACGACCAGCCAAGTGACGGCGTTGGCATACCAGCGCGGATCATCGAACCGCAGGTAGGCCAGCAGCGAGCCCACGGTTAACCCGCCCAGGACCACCAGCGCGACGATGACCGGCCACCGCTGTTCGTCCAGCGGTTGGTACTGCGGCGGCTTCAGCTTGCGGATCACTCGCCGGGTTTTCGCCATGAGGCTGGTCTCGATCTTGGCTACTGGCTGCTGTCGCCCGTGGTTGTCAACGTGTAGTCAAAAATGCCCGCCTGGTTGCAGGCGTTCATCACGAAAACGGCCGAATCCAATTGGACGCGTTTGTCGGCGCGGATGATGACCGATTGGTGAGCCGGATTGTCGGCCGCCGCTTGCCGCAAGACCTGGGCCACCTCGTCGCCGCTGACCATCTTGCCCTGGATGAAGTACTGCCCCACGTGATCGATGTTCACGAACAGCTCGCGCGGTTGGGCCGTCAGCGGCCGGGCTTCGCTCGCGGCCGGCAGCATCACGTCCAGTTCGCGGTCCTCGGCGGCGAACCGCGTCGCCACCAGGAAGAACAGCAGCAGCTGGAACACGACGTCGATCAGCGGCGTCATGTTCAGGACGTCCAGCGACGAGCCTTTCTTGATGCGGACCGCCATCGCGTCACGCTCCCTTTCCCGCCGCGGGCAGCTCGGACGCCGCTTCCAGCCCGCCCGATTGGTCGCCTGCGCGAGTCCCGAACCGGACGCGGCCTTCGTAGCGTTCCACCAAGGGCATCAGGTTGAACAGCAGCTCGTCGATCTCGTGAAACAGGGCGATGATCCGCGTCTCGTAGAAATGAGCGAACACGGCCGACGGGATGGCCACCATCAGGCCGCCCAGCGTCGTGACCAGAGCCACGTAAATGCCTTGGGCCAACTGGGTCGCGCGGTCCTGTCCGGGATTCAGCAAGGTTGTCTGATAGAACGCGAGGATCATGCCCCAGACGGTGCCCAGCAGTCCCATCAGCGGCGTCACGCCGGTGCACAGGTTCAGCCAGCGGACGTTGGCATAGGCTCGTTCCGCTTCCCGCTCGGCCGCCTCGGACACCGCGTGTTCGACTTCGGCGTGCGGCCGTCCGACCTTGACCAGCATGGCGCGGATTACGGACGACGCGGCGCAGGGAAACTGCTGGCACAGGCGATAGGCTTGACGCGGGTCGAAGCCGCCTTGCCCGGCGCTCAACTGTCCGAGCTGGCTGACCAGGTCATCCGGCATCAGCCGGCTGCGGCGGAGGGCCAGCCCGCGTTCGATGGCAAAGATGACCATCAGCAGCGACATGCCCAGGATGGGCACCATCCACATCCCGCCAGCCACGGCGAGCGAGAATGCGTTGCCCACGTCGAACAGGCTGCGGGGCGGCGTGACGGGGGCTGCGGGAGCCGCCGGCTGGCCGTCCGCGGAACCGGGGCCGGCGTCCGCGGGCGCCGCCGCCGGACTGGGACCCGCCGGTTCGTCGCCCGCGGGTTCGCCGCCCGCCGTTTGCGCCCAGGCGTGCGGGCGGAACAACAGGAACGCGGCGAGCAGCAGCACGGCCAAGCCGGAGAACCACGGCACGGCGCGAGGCCGTGTGTCAGGAAGGCGAAGCATACGGGCAATGTCCTTGGGGTGAGTGGGCCGGGCAGCGGCCGATTACAGCTTGGCCAGTTCTTCCAACCGCTTCTTGGCTTGGGCGGCCAGTTCGTCCTGCGGGTGTTTGTCGACCACGTACTGGTAAGCCTGCTGGGCCTGCTTCAGCACGGCGGCGCGGGCCGGCCCCTGGGCGTCCTGGATCTGCACCTCGGCGCAACGCCCCGCCTCGAATCCGGCCTTGGCCTGCCATTTCTTCGTCTCGGGCGTGGCCGCGTCCCCTCCGTAGCCGAACATCACACGCTGGAAGTGGCGGACCGCGGCGGCGAAATCCTTCTGGCCAAAGGCCGCTTCGCCGACCATAAAGCGGGCTCGCGCACCGACGTCGCTCCGGGACAGTTCCGCGGCCTTCTCATAGTCTGGCAGCGCGGCCGCTTCTTGACCAGAGTTTTGCTTCGCTCGTCCCAATTCCAAATACGCTTCCGCCAGGTAGGGAGATTCCTGGTGTTTTTCCGGGATCTGGCTGAGCAAGCCGATGGCCGCGTCCCATTGCTTCTGTTCGCCGGCGCTCTGGCCGCCGTGCAGCAGGGCGAGGACTTGGGACACTGGCGACGCCAGTTTGACTTTCTGCGTGGCCAGGTAGACGGGCAACGCTTCGTCGTACTTCTCCAGCCGGAACAGGCATTCGGCTTTCATGAACAGGGCGTCGGCGGCCAGATCGCCTTGCGGCTGGTCCGTCGCCTGTTCCGCGAACTCGGCCTGGGCTTCGACATACTTCTTGTCCTGGAACAGCGACCAGCCGAGCTTGTAAGTCGCCTTTTCACGCAGTTCGCCGGGCTGGCTCTTCTGCTTGGCGATCGCATAGGCTTGGGCGGCCTCCGCGTATTGGCCGCTCTCGTAACGGGACTCGCCGACATGGAAATTCGCCTCCGCGGCCAGCGGGCTGTCGGGGTGTTGGGCGGCCAAATCGGCAAATGCCGCGACCGCTTCCGCCTTCTTCCCGTCGTTCGGCAGGGACTTGTAGGCCCACGCCAACTCGTAACCCACCTTGTCGGCCGCGGGATACTGCGGGTTGGCTTTCAGCACCTGCTGGAACGTCTCCGCCGCCTTGGCCAAGTCCTTCAAGGCCACCTCGGCCAAGCCGCGCTCGTACAGGGCGTCGGACTTGGCCGGCTCGGCCGGCTGGCCGTTCAGGTACTGGTCGAGTTCCTGCACCGCCTCGGCCAGCTTCCCCGCCTGCCGCAGGCTCATCCCCAACGCCAGGTGCGTGTCGGCCGCCAGGGCATGGTCCGAGTGCGCTGCGAGCAGACTGCGGAAGGACTCGGCTGCTTCGGGGTACGCCTTATTCTTCAACAAGGACCAGCCTTTGCCGTACAGCGCGTAGGGAGCGAAAGCGGACTTGGCATCGGCGGCAGCCACGGCGTCGTATTGGGCGATCGCCGTTTTGTAGTCCCCGGCCGCGTAGCTGAACTCGCCGTACCGATAGTGGGCCTGGTCCAGCAGGCGGCTGGCGGGATAATCGGCGATCAGCTGCGAGAGCGTGCGGATCGCTTCCGCCGTCTTGTCCTGCTTGTGCAACGCGCGGGCCAGGAACAGCAGCGCCTCGTCGGCCTGTTTCCATTTCGGGTTGGCCTGGACGGCGGCCTGCAATGCCGGGACGGCCGCGTCGAACTGGTCCTGGTAGAAGTGGCTGACGCCCAGCACGAATTGGGCCTGCGCCTGGTTGTCGGCGTTCTTCAATTGCGCGACCATCGGCTCCAAGGCGGCGATCGCGTCGCCGTACTTTTTCTGCAAATAGATCGCCAGGCCGCGGCGGACTTGCCACGTCTCGCGGTCCGGATGATCCGCGGCGGATTCGGCCAGCCCGGCGTACAGTTTCTCCGCTTCCGCGTATTCGTTGCGTTGCAGATGGCACTCGGCCGCCACGTACTGCACGTCGGGGACCAGGCGGTGGCTGGGATACGCCTTGAGAAAAGCCGCCGCGTGCTTCAGGGCCTCGTCGTACTGGCCCAACTCCAACGCCCCGAAGGCCGCGTTGTACAGGGCCTGGGCGGCCAGTTCATGCTGCGGATGGGCGGTAGCGATCTGCAGGTACTGGGCCACCGCTTCGGGCCGTGAAGCGGCGGTCTCGTACAACGCATCCGCCTGGTCCATCTGCAGGTTCACCGCGAACGGATCGTCGCCCGCCTTGGGCAGTATCTGCTTGGCCAAGTCGATCGCCTGCTGGGGCTTCTTGTCCCGCAGGTCGATCCGGCACAGCCAGTGAGCGGCTTCGATGCGACTGGGCGACGCCCCGTCCAGCACCTTCTGAAACCACTGCGCCGCGGTGGGGAATTGGTCGGCGCGGTAGTAGCATCGGCCTGCCGACATGGCGGCGTCCGCCACGTAGGGAGATTGGGCGAATTCGCTGGCAATCCGCGAGTACAAAGCAGCCGCTTCCGCGAACTTGTCCAACTTGGACAAACAGAACGCTTGCCGGAACAAGGCGTGATCCGCTTGGGCAAAGCCGGGCAGCTGGGCGACCTCGGCGAACATCTTCTCGGCGGCGGCAAAATCGCCCGCTTGCAGAACCGTCTCCGCTTTGCGCATCCGCACTTCATTGGCCAGTTCGTGGCTGGAAAATTCTTTCAGAAACAGGTCGTACGCTTGGCCCGCATTGGGATACTGCCCCAGTTCTTCCTGGGTCACGCCCAGGGCGTACAGGGAGTCGGCTCGCAGGGACGCTTGAGGAAACCGCTTGATCAGCTGGGCGTATGCGGCCGCGGCTTCTTTCTTGTTGCCCACGTTGTATTCGGCTTCGCCCCAGTAGAACAGCGCCTGTTCGGTGTGTTTGCCGTCCGGGAATTTCTTGGTCAGTTCCGCAAAGGTGGCCGCTGCCTGCGCGTAGGCTCCTGCGACCTGTTGGCCCCCCAGGGAGTACTGGCACCAGCCGAGATTCAAATAGGCGTCTTGAATCGATTCGAATTCCGGGTGGTTCTTGACGACGGCGGCAAAGGCGGGCGCGGCCTTGTCCCAGCGTTTCAGCTGCAGGTTGCAGACTCCCAAGTAATGCTGGGCCTTGGCAGCCAGCGGATCCTGCGGAAACTTTTGCAGGAACTTTCCCCACTCTTCCGCGGCCAGTTCAAACGCGCCGTTGTTCTGGAAACTAGCGGCGTCCGAGTAGACGACCAGTGCTTCCTGAGACGAACTGGCCGGCTTAGCCGCCTTGGCCTTCTTGGCGTCCTGAGCCGGCGCCATGATCCCCGCTCCGCCCCACGCGAGCAGCAAGCTGCAGGAGACCAGAAATGTCCAACGGAACACGAACTTGTGCGACATGCCAACTTCCTCTCATCCGGTGGCTCACGAGGGAGCCCTCGCCCACGGGCAGGCAACGGGCCGGCTTGGCGCCCAGGGACATTCCCTGGTCGGCCGAAGCGGCGTTCAACTGCGTGCAGTTTACCGGTCCGCGGGCAGTCGGAAAAGAGATTCGGGGCGCGGTCGGGTGGCTAGTCTGGACAATCTAGTCTGGACAATCTGTTGTGCAATGGCCTAAAAGGTGTTAGATTGTGTGGGGCGAATTCAGGCCCCTGCAAGCAAACCTTGTCCGGCGTTCGATCGTAATAGTCACCATGCACGATCACGCGAGTTGGAGTTTTGGTCTGGGCCGCTGGGGCGGTGTTCATGTGCGCGTGCACATGTTCTTTTTCCTGTTTGCGGCTCTCACGTGCTACCTGAGCTGGTGGGATGCCAACGCGGCGGGTGCCCCGGAGGTCGACCGGCTGGCGATCTACGCGTTGCTGATCCTGGCAGCCAGCGTGTGGTTGCACGAATTAGGCCATTGGTGGGTGGCGCGGCGACTCGGCGGCCGCCTCGATCCGCTGATTCTCGTCCCGTGGGGCGGAGTGACCTCGCCGCGGGGGATCCGGGAACCGGGCGCCGAGCTGTTGGTTCATCTGGCGGGCCCCGGAGCGCAAGTGGCGGTGTGTTTGCTGTTGGCTCCGCTGCTGGTCAGCGCGTCGGGGAATCTACCGGGACTGCTGCATCCACTGGCTCCCCAGGAGTTGACCGTTGGGACCACGGCGGTGGTGCTGGTCAAGCTGACGTTCTGGCTGAATTGGAACCTGCTGCTGGTGAACCTGCTGCCGGTGTTTCCCTTCGACGGCGGGGCCGTCCTGCGTGCCGCGCTCCTGCTGAAGTGGCCCGCGGTGGGTCGGCGCGGCGCATCGTGGCTGGTCGCCAGCTTGGCCAAGGCCGCCGTGTTCGGGCTGGTGCTGGTGGCGATCTTTGCGCCGGTGGATGATGCGCACGGCTTAGTGCCCCTGCGTTTTGCCTTGATCTTGCTGTGCATTTTCTTGTACTTCAGCGCCCAGCATGAGGATCGGCGGAGTGCGGCCGAGGAGGCGGAGCGGGAG
>Ga0172371_10014211_pt1 | contig 10280 bp, 5 predicted proteins | sample Lak12m_FD_114543 | JGI IMG/M metagenome (GOLD analysis project Ga0172371, IMG submission 114543) | Freshwater microbial communities from Kabuno Bay, South-Kivu, Congo - kab_022012_12m | ecosystem: Environmental > Aquatic > Freshwater > Lake | place: Democratic Republic of the Congo: South-Kivu... | reverse complement strand
GAAATACCTCCGTGAGCATACTCTTCGTTTATTTTGAAAAATGAAATGCCGGGAGCATAAGCAATAAAAATGGATGGGTTCCAGCGCCAGGGCAGGTGCAGCAAGTTGGTGGCGGCCCCTTCTTTTATCAATGCACACCGGCCCCAACGGGTTTCTGTTAATCCTGCATTGAGTTGGGTTTTAGGTAACCCTCCCGGTAGTAATAACCAACCATGGTCGGTTACTATTTTAATGCGTTTAATACCCCTTTCAAAAGCCACATCCAATGCCTCCTGTACCTGGTCAAATAATTCATTTATTCGCTTCACCATGTCGGCTTGTTCTTCATGACCTTTGGTGTCTATATCACCGATTTCCTGCCAATACTTTCCTTCGACTTGAATGTCATTAGCACTTGTTACCAATTTAAAATCGGCTGTTTTTAAGGCATCACGAAATACTTGAGTGAGAAGGTCTTTACCATTTTGTAATTGAGGCCGAAACTCTGCAATGCCACTTTGTATAGAAACTGCTGTTGCTATTGGCGATACATTGGGTTTTGCTGTTGGAGTTAATGAAGGGATGGCTGACCAACCTGCTTGCAGAGAAACTTTCAATTTCTGTTTTTCCAATCGTTTGCAAAATTCCTCCGCTAATTCATATCTAAAAGCATCTACAAACAGTACAAATGATTCAGTTTCTGCAACTGCATTTTGGGAAGTAAAAATGCTTGCATCCTGTTCCACCAATTTTTGAAATTTATTGGTGATGTTTTCTAACCAGGGTTGGTAGAACAAATGAATGATAGATTTTACAATGGTTTTGTCCTTATCAGATTTTACAGCAGCCAATGCTTTACGCATGAATTGGTCAACCGAATAGCCGTTTGTTGTGTAATAGTTTTTAATAGCTTCAATGGAAGAAGATGAAAACGCTTCATTGGCTTTTGCAGCCATTTGAACCAAATAATGCAAGGAATCAGCCATTGGCGATTTGCCTAACTCAAACCAAACCCAGTTTCTCCTTACACTGTGTTCTTTTTCTAAATCTTGCAAGGACGCCAATGCTTTTGCTGCATCTTGTTTTGCAGCTTTTATTAAAGCCTGGGCTAATGCTTCTTCTTTCTGTTCGTTTACTTGTGGCCAGCTTTCATCTGGTAATGCATACATGCCTATGCCTAAATCGGCAGGTTTGGCCAAACGAAGCAAGTCTTCAATTTCGGGATATTTGTGGGGTGCGGTGGCATATAATTGCCAAACGTATTTCCAAGAGTTCTTCTGAGAACCCAATTTCTCGGCAATGGCTTTAATGTTTTTGTGGTCGGGTTCAAATTCATATTGAGATTTGCACAGGTTGATAAATACTTCCTGCTTTCCTATATCCATAGTATTCAGCAACACATCGCCTTTGCACATCCACTTCAGAATGGTTGGGATAATATCCGGGAACAATTGATTGTTCAGATAATCGGCATCAATGATGGTTTTATTGGCCAACACTTCCCGGTCCTGAAAAATGGAAGGCAGGGTTTTCTTTAATGCATCTTTGGTAGCATTGTCTTTGGCTACTTTAATACCTAAGCCATTAATGGGATTTTCTACAAAAGCCAATATGCTCCACTCTCTTCCGTTTTCTTGTATAAACAGTGTACCGGTGTATTGGTATTCTAATAAAGGCTGAAAATTGAACACTGCATTTTCTACATTCCGCAAATCTGACTTGGCAACACCCGGCAGATAAATAATGGGAATAGCATCTGTATCCCAATTGGCTTCGGGTAGTGCTTTCGCAATCATACATTTTAACCAAATGGCCGGACCTTGTTTTTTTGAAGGTTCAAAGTTGCCATAGATGAGCAGATGGGGTATGCTTTCCTGCAATACTTCTATCACATCACACCATTGGTTTTCAGGATCAGGCCAAAGGATTACCTCCGGCTTTACCATTACATTGCTGTTATGGTTTTCTGCCTGTTTTAATGCATGTACAACTTTATCGTAGATACTCTTTGCCATTACTTCTTAATTTTTTCTCTTGCCGCCCGTTTTTCTTCCAGGCTCAGGTGTTTGTCATTATTCCTCACTTCGCCCCAAAAACTATTTGGTGGATTCTTTCCTCTATCCACACCCCATTTGACATTGAATTTGCTGCGGAGTACACCGGCTTCTACAAACGGGCGAATGTTTAACCGAACACCATCGTTTAAATCGGGTTCCCAACCAATGGGTTGTTGCTCCAAGGATTTCCAACGTACAAAAATGTCGTATGGGGCTTCGCCTTGCAGGATGGCTTCTAAGTTTTCTTTGAGTCTTTGTGCGGCACTCAGCAAACCTTCTGCACCGCTTTCGCCTGCATTCTTTTTGGCTATACATACCCGAATCCAATCGTTCAAATAGGTGTAGATGAGTTTGGATAGATTATCCTTATCTAATTTGTTGTAATTGACCAAAGCCGAAAAACCATCATTCCGTCCATCCCAAATATGCCAGATAAAGGGGCGATTTTGAAATACCTTGCAATGTTGTATAAAAAACTCTTTACGCAACCAATCTTCCAAATTGGAAGAAGTTGCTCCTTCTTTTTGCAGCAGTTGGGTAATGGTTTGGTTGTTCCATTCTCCGGCAAAAACCTGTTGCAAGTAATCTCTCAACCGCTCTGCACCGGCTTGTTCTGCATTTACGGATGGAATACAGAAAATACCATCCTCATCGCTAAGATGATCAAATGCTTTTACGGCTTCTATTAATGCTCTGGCTTCCTCTGCCAGCTCCATTTCTGTATCGTTCTCTGCAGGCCAGCGATAGCCTAGTACCCTGGCTAAAGCTACTTGCAAAGGATTCTGTGCTTTAATGGTGTGTCCATGAAATAACCACTGCGTAGGATCATCACTATATGGCTTGGGTACTCCGCTGGGGTATGATTCTGCTGCCAACTCTCGCCAGTAATCAATATCAATAGGGACTTTATTTATTACATTGTTTTTTATAGCCATTGATTTGGTCATTTTCTTTATCTCAGAACGAAACACTTCTGATGTCGAAAAAAGCCAAATTGCAGGTAAGTCGTTTTCGTCAAATGGAGTCAAAACATGTGCATTCCCATCAAATTTGCCACCCAAATAAAGAGCACATTGTAATGATACAAATTGCCCTATAGACACGCCTTTCTTACCCCAGGCAGACATCCCTCTAAAAGTTGCACCTTTTTGAGCTACTTCCGTAATTTGACCATATCCATCTTCCCAAAATAGAATCTGGTCGCATCCTCCATAAAAACTAGATGATTTAATGTTTGACTGCTGTAATATCCACCCATTTCCCAGGTTGGGGATTTCCCAGAGAAACCTAACAAATCGATTAGTATCACTACAAGCAATTCCTTGCCAGCAATTGCCATAGTCTTCAACTTTTCCCTCAACCTCTGATTTGTCAACTATCCTTAGTTCAGGATTGTTAAACATTTCCTTTTGTATTAGTGCCGTTAAAACTTCCTCGTGTAGCAACAGAGCTTTTTCACTTGCATTACCTTTACTTGAAAGGTTTATGACATAAAAAGAATTTTCATTTTTCTCTGTTTTAAAAATATTGAACAACATTACATTCACTACTTCGCCTGAAATTGTTTCAAAAGCACCTGATCCTAGTCTTGCAGTTAAGCCAAAACAAAAATTAGTTAGTGTCTTTTTTCTAAACGATTGATACCTTTTGAAAAAATGCCAATGTTGCGGTGATACAATAGATATACATCCATGCTTAAATAACATACTTAAGCTGCGTTCAATAATCATTGTTCCTAAGTCATATTTAGAATTAGGATAATGCTTATCAGCCCAATTATATAAAAACTCATCCTGGGAATTTCGAGTCAAGAATGGAACATTTGTGATTATCAAACTGTATTTTCTCGCCAGCAACTGCCCAGCTTTGGCTATACCAGCAGCCATTACACCTCGTTCTAATTGCTCAGAGTCGCCTTCATTTTCCAAAGCTTTCTTTAGCACGGGTTGCAATTCTTCAAAACTGGCGGTGTACATATCTGCTTTTATGGTAGTAGGGTCAAGCAGGCTGCCCAGGTCTGGAGCTAACTGAAAGTGCTGATAAAGCATTTTCATTCCATTTTCCATTCGGGCTTTGTCATCGGCTCTTTCCACTTTGCCTACCAGTTTCACCCAATCTTCCATCTTTCCCTTAGGGGCAATACCACTACAGGCCAAATTCATTTCTGGCAGTTCTGTGTAGTGCCCACAAAACTTCCAAGCAGTTAGGGCTAAATTGAATGCGGCTATTTGCGTACAGCGTGGGTCAAGCTCCAAACCATGCAGATTCTCAACAATTACTTTATTAGTAGCTTCTTCGTTGCTGAGGCCTTCTTCATGCATTCGGAGAGCTGCAAATACGGGAAATAAGGATGCAACAAAATGCCCGGAGCCCATGCATGGGTCTAGTGAGGTTACTTCTGCTGTTTTATCTGGCCAACCTTCGAACTTACCTGCTGCCGGTGTTCCATCTTCTAACAAGCGGAGGTATTCAAATTTTACAGGAGGTTTAACCCCAGGATTACGGCTTACCCACCATGCACCCAAAGTATTGTCTATCAGAAAATGAACCATATACGGCTCTGTGAAAAGCTGAGTAACGGCAGGTAATTTTTCTCCATCTATTTTGTCGCCACTGTCGTTTATCCTTTTCTTTTCATCCGTTTGCCAAAACTGGTACACCCAACCCAAGGCATCATCGGCTATAAAGATTTGGTTTTCTAAGGCATCAATAATTTCTTCCAGTTTAATTCTATCGTTGCTGGCATAAGCCACCTGCATCAAAGGGTCGTCTGTTCTAAAAATAGCAGGTAGCATTTTGCTTGCATAGTTGGCGGCTGCATCCCATTTATCTACAAAGCCTTCTTCTTTTGCTAACTCTTCACAATCTTCCATTGTAACCGCCACACCATCGGTATGCATTAACAGGCCATTGGCTTCAAGGAACATGGCAAACAACATTTTGTGCCAGGTTTCATAAGCCAGTTCATAACTAAGGTGGTCAATTTTTTGAGCTCCGCTGGCAGGTAAAACGTCACCCAACAACCGGGCTTTGCTCCTTAGGCTATTTCGCAGGTTGCGTTGCTCGGGTGTCATGTGTACAAAGGGCTCAGGATGGTCCACAGCCATGCCATGCAAGGCATTGAAAGCACCCAGCTCTGCCACTTTTCGTGCCTGCTTTACGGCTGCTTCCAGCGTATTTCGTTGTTGTGGTGTGAGTACTGCCATTATTTTAAAATGATTGAGTTTGATTCTTTCAATAAGGTTTCCAATTCAGTTTTCAGTTCTGCCACATAGCTATCTATCTCTGCCTGGCTGCTGATGGTTTTGCGGGGAAGGCTGTATGTTTTTGCCTGCGGAGCAGACAACAAAATAGCATCTTCCAAAGCCGATTGAAATTGACCGGGCAAAGCAGCTATTTTGGTATCCCAAGTATATAATGAAGCCTTCTGCAACTGATTGAGCAAGGCATGAGCATCCAGTGCTTTAATCTCTGGTTTTACCAACAACTGATGTTTGGCTAAAATGCCGTGCTTTTGTTCGGGTGTGAGTTTTTTGAAATACTCATTGGCCTGCAAATCGGCCATACGCAAATCATAGAGAGTATTGTATTGCTCTTTGCGTTTGTTAAGAATAGCCAGCAGCTTATCAGTAATAGCCGTTAGAATGGGCTGAATCAAATCAGGCTCCTGAAGCAACAATCTGTTATCTTTTATGGCAGCGGTTTCAATTTTGAGTTGCTCCATTTCCGTTTCATCAGGTGCATGGTTATTTAATTCCACCAACAAGTTCCAAAGAGGTTCTCTTGCAGCTACGAGTTTTGCCTTTGCACTCCAATCCGTAAACTTATTCTGCAAGTCGTCTTTTTGTTGCAGAATGTCTAAGAGCCTTTCATTGCCTTCCTTGTTTTCAATTTCCTTGACGAAATCAAAATTGATAGGTTCAGGTCGGGGAGCATCACCACTTACCTGTGCGGCAAGGGTTTTTAGTTTATCGAGATACTCGTTTGAGTATGGAAATATTTCATGGTTGGGTGGGCAGGTAATGCCGGCAGCTTGAAATAATGACCTTATCTTTATTTTCTCAGGAGCTCTGATGATTATTGTTTCCCTTTTAAATGATGCTTGATTGATCCGAGCAACTATAAGGTTTGTTTCGGTTGTCGAAATATGCTGCATGTTTTTCAGCATAATTAGCATGGCATCAATGGCATCCTGGCTCCAACCGTAAGGGCTTTTCATGAAATGATTCCGAATATCTCTGCCTGTTTTAGAGCCATTGCCCATAAACCGAAGAATTTCGGAAGCAACAGGATGTTTGTCTATATCACCTGTATAGTTAATAGCATTTAACGCATCAGGATTTCCAGCCAAGGCCCTGGTTAAAGCCTGACCCCAGTTTAAGAAATCGGCTTTGCTTTTGAACTCAGGAAATTGTCTATCAGCAATACTGTTAAGGGCTTCTTGAATGTTATCTTTAAAAGTGCCTGATTGAACTTTGTTACCCCCTGCCAGAAATACAATGGTTTCATCGCAAATCTTTTCAATCAAATCCTGTATAGCAGTTTTAGCCTGCGATTGACGGGTTTCCATGCTTTTCTTTGCTTGTTCACCTTCAGGAGTAGAGGGTAAACCCATTGCATTGATAGCTAAACCGGCAGCTAAGAATTTGATGATCTCCGTTCTAATTTCCGGGTCTCTGAATTTTTTTACAAAGGCATAAGCCAATGGTGCATTGTTACCAGCTGCACGAATTTCATTTTCTACGGTTGTTTCATTTTCAAACCAACCATCCCGAATCCATAAATTCAATTTATGCTCGGTGTTGGGCATGGTGTCTTTGTCCCACAATTCAAAATCACGGACCATTCTTGATGTACCTTGTGTAACACTAATACCCCTGGTCTTATCCTTGAAGTGAGCCACCATTTTCTCTCTACGCAGTGATTGGATCTGGTCATCACCGGAATTATTGAGTTTGATGTATTGCTTGGTAAATTCCTGTTCCCACTCTGCCCCAATTTTTGTTTGCAGTTTGTACTCATCGTTAATTGGCATCAGCACCTTTTCATCCACCAATTTTTTAATCAGTGCTTTTACTTTGGTACGGAATGCATCTGAGTTTACATTCAGATTATCAATTAATAAGTCGGCAATAGTATTTTCGTTGGATTTGAGTCCGGTATCAGAAATATTGGAAGTGATTTGGTCTAAAAGAAAAACGGCACTTAATATCCTGCCTTCAATTTCCGCATCACCACCTTTCGCTTTTTTGCCTTGAATTAAATTGCTGGTGTCGTTCAATAACAGCCCTGCCTGTATAAGGTCTGCACGGGTTTGTGTAAAAATAAAATCGGCAGGAACAACAGAACCTACTTCTTTTTCAGCAATTGTTTTTAAGCTATCATCAATTAAACGTAATTGATTACGCAATTGACCTGATGTACCTGCAACATCAACTACCTGTAATACTTTGTACCAGAATTTTCTTGTGGATGGCAGCAAAGGATAATCTGCCACCAGTGTGTTTTTATCTTCGGTAAGATAACCAAAAACAGTCCCTTCCAGATTACGTGAAATTTCACCTGATGATGCATCCAACTTTGTGTTCAATGGAGCAATGGAAGTAGGTTTCTTATCTAATATTGTTTTGCGAATTACCGTTTGGATGTCGGTATTGGTTAACTGTACTGACACTCTGAATCGTGCCATAAGGCGTTGTAGATTGGGTGTATCTGTTAAAGCGTTTTGCCCAGTACCCACTAATAAAAACTTTCCATCGAACCGTGAGCAGAGGTCTTCTGCCAACAATTGCACATCAAAGGCTAGATTAGCATCAGTACCTATAAATTGCTGTACTTCGTCTAAAATGATGAGGGTGCAGGGGATTTTATCACCGAATGAAAGCGGAAGAATTTCTTCCCTTATGGTCTTTACAAAATCTTCCCGGCCAATGGTTTCTATCCTTGCGAACTGAGCCCTAAAAAGTTCTAATAATTTGGCTTCATTATCTGCCATTTCCGGCTTCATTTCCAATACTGCTTTTGCAAGCGAAGTGGAAACAAATATTCTTTCAATTTCTGTTTTAAGACTTTTACTCCCGGTCTCCAAAATAGCTTGTACACCATCATAGATATTTTCTTTCTTGAGCCAATGCACAAATTTAAAGTGATGGTATTGCTGTGGCAGCCCTAATGAATTAAGGAAGATTTGTAAAAAAGAATAGCGTATATCTTTTGAAGGGAAATCACGCAACGTACCTGCGATGGATAATTTACCCTGTATTTTCTGTTTGCGGTCTATTTCAACAAACAGGTCTTGTATGTCTTGTGGCAATGGCTTTATACTGCGGGCTGTTTTACCATTTGGAAATTCAAAATCATTCCAAAGGTAACTTGCCATTTTTACCAAATGAGATTTACCACTTCCATAAAAACCACTTACCCAGAAAGCAGGTTGTTCAGTACTGTTGTAGTTCTGCAAATAGTACTCGAGTATTTTCTTCAAGCCTTCATGGTACTCGCCTTCACATACAAATGTTTTTATCTCGTACTCTACAATGGAGAGGTCTTCTTTTTCATTGATGGCTCTGATCTTGGCAACCCCTTCGTTTTTGAGGTTTACTTGCTCTGGATTCAGTGTAAATAATTCTTTATTCTTCATTGCAGTTATTTTATAATGTTATTGGCCTTGCTAAATAGTCCCAACCATCTCTGGCATCGAGTAATCGGTAATGGTTTTGCTCAAACTCCCCTGGAAAAAAGATGAGCAAACGACCTTTAAAATCCTTGTCGCAACTTTTTAAAACTTCAGATAAACGGGCAAATCCGAAAAGTGCGGATACGTCTTTCAATGCAATCAAGGTATCCTCATCCTGCTCAATTTTCTTTAGTTCATTTTTTATAAACTGAATAGCGAAAGGAATAAACTCAGCCTCCAATTGGTCAACTATATATTCAGGATTGCTGAAATAATCTTCTTTGTATTCATGTTTAGCCATCCACCTTGGAAAGCATTGTTTTAAAGAAATGCCCTTCCATTTTTTACCGGCTTTAATGGCAGCGGTTTCAAAATCACCTAATCGTAAATCAACTTTACGCTGTTCCGCTGGATCGTACACTAAAAACCAAATTCTTTCCTGGCCTGACAATGCAGATGACCAAGGTTCTTTTACAACCTTTTCATAAGCCTCAACCAATAGATCAATTCGTGTTGCCATTAATTACAATTTTGTTTAAGAGGTTTGTAAAATTGATTGCAGTTACACTACCCGCATATTGATACTGCATTAAATCTTTCTTTGCACATTCGATGGCCAATTCTCTGAGTTTACTTTCATACAGGCATAAAGCATTTACACCGATACTGCCCCAAATAAAATCACCTCTATCAACATTGATGTAAGCCAGTAAAAAGGCAAAGCAAGCAACACGATAAGTTACATCCGGCTGTGTTCTTATGTTCTTTACCTTTCCCTCAATAAACCCAGCTTGTTTCCATGAGCTTGCAATGTTTTGAGCCATTGACCTACGGGTATTTGCCGAATATTGATTGGGATGATACTTTTCAATTACTTCTTCAAATAATTCTATCGTTGCTTTTTCACCAGGCTTAACGCTTTGTAAAACCTGAACACTTTCAGCCAATAAATCATCCTTATTAACTGCATACACAAAAGCAATCAAAGGCTTTTCATTTGGGTCTGAAATTTTCCAGAAGTATTTGAAAGCAACAAATGGTGGATACTGCATATCAAAGCCATAGAGCCGTTTTAAATAGTTGGCAGTTTTTTCAACACCTGAGTTAGATTTCTTGCCTGTCACATTATGCCCTAATGATTCCAAAAAATTATCGCCATCGAGAGAATAGGCCATCACCTTTTCCAACTCAGCGTACATCATTGTTCTGCTTGTATGTATAGTTTTAAATTTCTTCACTTATTCTTTTTATTCTTTAGGTTAATATTTTTCTCAGCCACCTGCATTGCTTCATTTGCCAATTTCTCGTCTTTCACCACTGCATAGATTTGGTCTGCTAACCATAGTGTCATTAATTCATCACTACTGGCTTTGAGTATTTCGGCAAGGATGGGTATCTGTTCCCGTTTGAGTTGTCGAAGACCTTTTTCAATTTTACTCAGTTGAGCCGTGTCCATTTCAAGCAATGGTGCAACCTGCCGCAGGTATAAATTTTGCTTCTCCCTGAGTGTCCTAATCCGTTCACCAAATTGGCTGTTCATCGTTTTAATATTGACTTGTCAAATATTG
>Ga0172371_10014209_pt1 | contig 10280 bp, 12 predicted proteins | sample Lak12m_FD_114543 | JGI IMG/M metagenome (GOLD analysis project Ga0172371, IMG submission 114543) | Freshwater microbial communities from Kabuno Bay, South-Kivu, Congo - kab_022012_12m | ecosystem: Environmental > Aquatic > Freshwater > Lake | place: Democratic Republic of the Congo: South-Kivu... | reverse complement strand
ATTGTGATAATTTAGTAAAATCTCACCCATATTTTAACCCAGTAAAAAGAAGGAAAAAGATATGAGCATACAACATTTTACAGACAGCAATTTCAAAAAAGAAGTCCTGGAATCTGAGCTACCGGTTTTGGTGGATTTTTGGGCAGAATGGTGCGGGCCGTGCAAGATGATTGGGCCTACTGTTGAAGCTCTGGCTAAAGAATATTCCGGAAAGATGAAGATAGGAAAGTTGGATGTCGATGCCAATTCCAAAAGCGCTGCAACTTATGGCGTGATGTCTATCCCGACTCTTATATTTTTTAAGGGCGGGAAAATTATGACTCAAGTAAGCGGCGCTCTTAGTAGGGCTGCATTAAAAGAAAAGATAGAAGAAAACCTCTAATTTTTATTATTAATTTCTTAAATTTATAGATTTGAAAGGGGAGCAGTATGGGTTCATTAAATAATATTCATGAAAAAGCGAAGAAAAGATTTAAGTCGATTGTACTACCAGAGTATGATGATAAGCGTGTAATAGAGGCAGCTCGCATTATTAAAGATCAAGGTTTAGCTAAGGTTACCCTTTTTACTAAAGATATGATGGATGCAAAAGAAAAAGAGCGTTATATCCAGGAATATTATGAAACCTATAAAGCTAAAGATAATAATTTAGAGTCAGTAAGAAAGCTTTTTGAAGATACGCTATATTATACTGCTATGATGACTAAGGAAGGCAAATTTGATGGTTTAGTTGCCGGTGCGGCTCATACAACAGCTGATGTAGTTAGAGCTACAATGCGTTGTATTGGTATCGATGAGCGTCTAACATTGATTTCAAGCTGTTTCATAATGGAAGTCCCGGATTGTGCTTATGGCCAAGAAGGTGCTTTTGTTTTTGCGGATTGCGGCGTTATTCCGGAACCCAATTCTCGTCAACTCTCGCGTATTGCTCTTTCTGCTGCGGAATTGGCAGGAAAAGTTTTGGGTCTTGAGCCGAGAGTTGCCTTTTTAAGTTATTCTACTCATGGTTCAGCTAAAACTAAATCCACGGAAAAGATTACCGAGGCTTTATCTATGCTTAAAGAGATAGCGCCAGAGCTGCCTGCTGATGGAGAGATGCAGGTGGATGCGGCGATTATTCCGGAGGTAGCTAAAATTAAATCTCCGAACAGCCCTTTAGGGGGCAAAGCAAATGTTTTAATCTTTCCTAATCTAGAGGCAGGTAATATTGCTTACAAATTAACTCAGCGCCTTGCTAAGGCGCGAGCAGTCGGACCGTTATTATTAGGATTAAATAAACCGGCAAGTGATCTTTCCAGGGGTTGTGAAGTTGAGGAGGTCGTAGATTGCGTAGCAGTAACTGCAGTCAGGGCTTTATAAATATGAAAATTCTTGTTATAAACAGCGGAAGTTCATCAATAAAATTTAAGTTTTTTGATATGCCTAGAAATAAGCTTATAACTTGCGGTAAGATTGAGCATATCGGAGAAGAAGGTTCGGATGTTTGTAATCATTATGCCGGTTTAAAATTAGTATTAAGCCGAGTTGATTCAGTTGATGCTGTAGGGCACAGAGTGGTGCATGGGGCTGAGACTTTTAAAAAGCCGGTAATTGTTGATGAGTCAGTTATTAAGAAGATTAAGCAATGTTCAAGTATTGCCCCTTTACATAATCCGGCAAATTTAGCCGGTATTCTTGCCTGCGATAAATTGTTGCCCGGGATAAAACAGGTAGCTGTTTTTGATACAGCGTTTCATCAGAGTATCCCTGATTACGCATATATTTACGGCCTGCCTTACGAGTTTTATACAAAATTCAATATTAGAAAATACGGTTTTCATGGAACTAGCCATGAGTATGTTGCTCATGAAGCAGCGCGTCTATTGAAAAGACCGATAGAGAAGCTTAAGATTATTACCTGCCATCTTGGCAATGGCTGCAGTATTACTGCGGTGGATAAGGGTAAGTCTGTTGATACTAGTATGGGTTTTACTCCTCTTGAAGGTTTAGTTATGGGGACGCGTTGCGGAGATGTAGATCCGGCTTTAATCCCTCATATTATGCGTAAGAAGAAGTTCGATACTCATGAAATGGATACTATGTTAAATAAAGCAAGTGGTTTGAAAGGTATATCGGGGATAAGCAATGATATGCGTGTTTTAGAGGAGAAAGCAAATAAGGGAGATAAGAGAGCAAGGTTGGCCAGGGATATATTTGCATACCGTATCCGAAAATATATCGGAGCCTATATTACAGTTATGTCAGGTTGTGATTGTCTCGTGTTTACCGGCGGCATAGGTGAGAATCAAAAGTCCATCCGGGACAAAATTACTAAGAATCTCTTTAATCATTTCCGTAAAGCTCCGAGAATACTGATTGTCGCCACTAATGAAGAGCTAATGATTGCTAAACAGACCTATAAATTAATTAAGGTATAAATTAAGGAATTGGTTATGAAGAAAGTTGTAATGGTAATTTCGCATGAAGGCTTTCGTGATGAAGAGCTACTTAATACGAAAGAAGCTCTGGAAGCAAAAGGTATCAATGTATTAGTTGCTTCAACTGATTTAAGTGAAGCCAAAGGTAAGCTTGGCGCTAAAATAAAACCGGATATTCTTTATAATGATATAAATATTGCTGATTTTGATGCAATAGTTTTTGTCGGCGGTCCAGGCTCTCTTAAATTTTGGCAAGATCCTGTGGCTCATAATTTGCTTAAAGAAGGGTATACTTCTGGAAAAATTGTGGCGGGTATATGCAGTGCCGTTGTTACGTTGGCTAAATCCGGTATTTTAAAGAATAAGAAAGCAACAGTTTTCCCCGGAGATTCCCGGGAGCTTGTTGCCAGCGGAATTAATTATACAGCAAAGCCTCTTGAGAGAGACGGCAATATTATTACTGCTAATGGTCCTCTTGCTGCCAGAGATTTTGGAGAAGAGATAGCTAAGGCGCTAGGAAAATAATCTGTTTTTTCTACAGAAAAGGGAGAGTGCATGTTAAGGACAGTTTTAAAATCAAAAATTCATAGGGCAGTAGTGACAGAAGCCAATCTTTACTATGAAGGAAGCATAACTATTGATGATAAATTGATGAAGGCGGCTGATATTTTTGAGCATGAAAAAGTGGAGGTTCTAAATTTAAATAGCGGTCAGCGCCTTGAGACTTATGCGATTCGTGGAAAAGCAGGCAGCGGGATAATATGTCTTAATGGTGCGGCTGCACGCGGAGCTTGTCCGGGAGACTTAGTAATTATCCTTACTTATGTTATGGCTGATGATAAAGAAATCAAGAAAATTAAGCCCAAGATAATTAAGGTTAATAGTAAAAATCGTCTTTGATTTAGGTCAAGATGAGAAAATTATTTTAGAATGGATGCAATTAGCAATTTAAGAATTAGAATTTATGGTGACCCGGTATTAAAAGAGAAAACCTCGCCTGTTAAAAAGGTCAGCTCAAGGCACCGCCAGATTTTAAGCAAGATGGCTCAGCTTATGTATGATGGTGAAGGTATAGGTTTGGCTGCTCCTCAAGTAGGAATTAGCGAAACTATGATTGTGGTAGATATAGGCAAAGGGCTTTATAAATTAATTAATCCCAAAATAGTTAAGGCCTCAGGTTCACAAAAAAATCAGGAAGGTTGCTTGAGCGTTCCCGGAATATGCGTAAAGGTTAAGAGAGCTTATAAAGTTATAGTTAGCGCTCTTGATGAAGAGGGGAAGCTTTTGAATATTGAAGCCGAAGGTTTACTTGCTTGTGTTCTTCAGCATGAGATTGATCATTTAAAAGGCAAGCTAATTGTGGATTATGCTTCTTTTATTGAAAAGATTAAAATGAAAAAGATCTTGAGAGAGCTTAGGGCTAGGGTTAAGGGGGAGAGGTTATTTGACCAGGCTAATATTTGTAAACAGCTTTAAGTTTGCGTTTTTCTTATCAGAAGCAAATTCCAGATAAAATTTAAGTGGTTTGAAGCTATGGAAATGTATGATTTGATTATAATTGGTGCTGGTCCAGCTGGTTTAGCTGCTGCTCTTTATGCAGGAAGGTTTAAGCTAAACACTTTAATCTTTGAGAAAATGTCACCTGGTGGACAAATTCTTCTTTCTCCTTCAATTGAGAATTATCCGGGTTTTCCGGAAGGTGTCTCGACTTTTGAATTAATTGATAAATTTAAGAAGCAAATTGAGGATTTAGGCCTGATAGTGCAAGATAAAGAAGTCTTAGAAATAGTGCCTACAGGACCAACGTATTTAGTAAAAACATCAGCAGGCGATTTTAAAACAAAAACAGTTATTATCTCAACCGGTGCCCAATCCAAGAAATTGGGTGTAAAAGGAGAAGATAAGTATACTGGCAAAGGTGTATCTTATTGCGGCACTTGCGATGGGCCACTCTTTAAGAACAAAGATATTGTGGTGGTTGGAGGAGGAGATCGGGCAGTTGAGGATGCAATTTTTTTAACAACTTATGCTAAGACTGTTTATCTGCTGCATCGGCGCAGTGAATTTAGGGCTGCGCAGATTTTGGTAGACAAGATGAAAAAAGATACTAAAATAAAACCAGTCTTAAATAGTGTTCTTGATGAAATCGTTGGAGTAGATAAAGTTGATTCGGTTAGGATAAAGAACTTATTAACTCAAGAGAGTACAGTATTATCTTGTCAGGGTGTTTTTATCTTTGTAGGTATAGCTCCGCAAACAGATTTTATCAAGAATTTCTTAGAAATTGATGAATCTGGTTTTGTAGTTACTGATCTGGCAATGAATACATCCAAAAAGGGGATATTTGCCTGTGGCGATTGTATTAGAAAGAGTTTATATCAGGTGGTGAGCGCTTGTAGTGATGGAGCTACGGCTGCGGACTCTGCGCATAAATATTTATTAAGACAATGACAAAATTTCCGACACATAATAAAAAACTTAAAGATTGGGTAAATAGAGAGGCTCGTCTTTGTCAGCCTGATGATATCATATGGATTGATGGCTCTGAAGCTCAGAAAATACAACTAGAGAAGGAAGCTATTAGTAGCGGAGAGCTTATACAGCTAAATAAAGATAAACTACCTGGCTGTTTCTATCATCGCACCGCAGTTGACGATGTGGCTCGCACTGAGCATCTTACTTTTATTTGCACTAAGAAGAAGAGTGACGCCGGACCGAACAATAACTGGATGTCTCCTAGAGCTGCTTATAATAAGGCTAAAAAGATATTTAAAGGTGCAATGCGCGGCCGGACCATGTATGTCATTCCTTTTTCCATGGGGCCGGTAGGCTCAGAATTTAGTAAAATCGGAGTGGAACTTACTGATTCACGTTATGTTGTTTTAAATATGCTTATAATGACTCGAGTGGGAGAGCTGGTATTAAGGGAATTAGAAAAGCTTGATGATTTTACTAAATGTTTGCATTCAAAAGCAGAGTTAGATATTAACAAAAGATTAATTCTGCATTTCCCTGAAGACAATACTATTTGGAGCGTGGGTTCTGGTTATGGAGGAAATGTTCTTTTAGGAAAGAAATGTTTATCTTTACGTATTGCTAGTTTTATAGCTAGAAGAGAACATTGGTTGGCTGAGCATATGTTAATTATGGGTATTGAGGATCCCAGCGGACATATTGAATATATTGCCGCTGCTTTCCCCAGCGCATGCGGTAAGACAAATTTAGCTATGCTAGTTCCCCCGGAGGGGCTTAAAGCAAAAGGTTACCGTATCTGGACAGTAGGAGATGATATCGCCTGGATGCGTGTCGATTCAGATGGTGCGCTTTGGGCGATTAATCCTGAATCTGGTTTTTTTGGCGTTGCTCCCGGAACAAATTCTAAAACCAACCCTAATATGGTTGAGACAATTAAAAAAGATACTATTTATACAAATGTTTTACTTAAGCCGGATAAAACAGTCTGGTGGGAAGGCGCTGACGGAGAAGTGCCCGCAAATGGTATTGATTGGCAGGGTCGTCCTTGGAAGCCGGGAATGAAAGACGTTAATGGTAAAGCAATTCCTGGAGCTCATCCTAACAGCCGTTTTACTGTTCCAATTAAGAATTGCCCATCGGCTTCTTTTAGACTTGAACAACACCATGGTGTTCCTATATCTGCAATTATCTTTGGTGGACGCAGAGAACATTTAGCACCTTTGGTTTATGAGACTTTTAACTGGCAACATGGAGTTTTTGTCGGTTCTACTATGGCTTCTGAGCGTACGGCAGCTCAAGTTGGTGCCTTAGGAGAAATACGCAGAGATCCTATGGCTATGCTTCCTTTTTGCGGTTACAATATGGGTTATTATTTTAGGCATTGGCTGAATATGGGCAAGAAGATGAAGAAACCGCCGAAGATATTTCATGTTAATTGGTTCAGGACCGATGAGAAGAGGAAGTTTTTATGGCCGGGATTTACAGAGAATTTGAGAGTTTTAGAGTGGATACTTGATCGTTGTAGCGGTAAGGTGGAGGCATATAAGACTCCTATTGGGTATGTTCCGTATCCGGCTGATATTGATTTAACCGGGATTAAGCTTTCTGAGGGAGCTCTGGACAAATTATTAGAAGTGCGTAAGGAAGATTGGTTGAATGAATTAAAAAGTATTAAGAAGTTCTTTAGTCAATTCAAAAAGGATCTCCCTTGCGAGCTATGGGATGAATTTGAAGGTCTTAATCAAAGGCTAAGAATAAATGAATAAAAAAGTTCTGCTAAGTACAGAATTTAATGACTTAAAGCTTTTTCGCCGTGGTAAGGTAAGGGATGTTTATGATTTAGGAGATAAACTTTTAATTGTTTCTTGTGATAGAATATCTTGTTTTGATGTTATTCTTCCTTGCGGTATTCCTAATAAAGGCGAGGTTCTTACAGCGCTTTCTTGTTTTTGGTTTGATTTTCTTAAGGATATAATCCCCAATCATTTTATTACTGCTGATATAAATAAGTATCCTCCTGAGTTAAAGAAATATAAGGACCAACTTTTGGCTCGCTCCATGCTAGTAGTAAAAAGTAAACCTTTACCTGTGGAGTGCATTGTAAGAGGGTATCTTTCAGGTTCGGGTTGGAAAGAGTACCAGAAATTGAACTCTGTTTGCGGGATAAAACTTCCTGCTGGTCTTAAAGAATCGGATAAACTCCCAGAAGTTATTTTTACTCCTTCTACAAAAGCAGATGTCGGACATGACCAGAATGTCGCTCAAGAGTATATCGAAAAGTTAATAGGTAAAGAAACCGCGGATAAAATAGCTAAGGCCAGTGTCGCTATTTATAAAAAAGCGAGTGATTACGCAAGAAATAAAGGGATAATCATTGCTGATACGAAATTTGAATTCGGAATTTTTAATAATAAAGTGATTTTGATTGATGAGGTGCTTACTCCAGATTCCTCTCGTTTCTGGCCGCTTGATCAATACGCCCCGGGAAAATCTCAACCAAGTTTTGATAAACAGTTCGTTCGCGATTATCTCGAAACATTGGATTGGGATAAGACTCCTCCGGCTCCGCGCTTACCTGAAGAGATAATTTCTAAGACTAGATCTAAATATTTAGAAGCTTATCAGAAATTAACCGGCAAAATTCTGCAATAATGGTAATTATCAAAAAGATATTATCAATTTTGTTAAGAGTAGGGCTAAGTATTCTCTTGCTGGTCTTTTTATTTAAACAAGTAGATGAAAAGAGCATGCTTGAGATTATTAAGAATGTAGACAAGCCGCTCCTTTTATTGTCGTTCTTACTATTTTTTACGACTTATGCCCTTGGACTTTTTCGTTGGAAACTGCTGGTTAAGGCTCTTGGTATTAAATTACCATTGAATCGTCTTGTCACGGCTTTTTCCGGAGGGGTATTCTTCAGTTTGTTCCTTCCTTCAACTATTGGCGGTGATTTTCTTCGCAGCGCTGATTTAGCTGTTTATACAAACAAACCAAAAAAGATTATTGCTTCGGTATTTCTTGATCGTTTAAGTGGCTTTATCGGGTTGGCCATTCTAACTCTGTTATCAGTTTTTCTTGGCTGGAAGGTTATTGAAGATAAAAGTGTTTTGTTATCTATCTGGTTAATTGTTGGCATATTAGTTTTGCTTCTTTTTCTTTTGTTTAATAAATTCATATATACAAAGATTAGCGGGCTACTTAAATCTCCGAATGCAGGGAAAATACGTAGCGCAATATCCGGCCTCCATGAAGAAATTCATTTATTTAGGCACAAAGAGAAGGCTGTCTTAGTAAATATATTAATTTCTATCGTTGTTCAGTCTATCCCCTGTATTACCTGTTTTATCATTGCTTTGTCCTTGGGCATAAAAATAAGCTTGGTGTATTTCTTTATTTTTATACCCATAATCGGGGCTATCACCTTGTTACCTGTTTCTATCGGTGGCTTAGGTTTAAGGGATGCAACTATAATTTTCTTTTTTGCCAAGGTAGGGGTGGGTAAAGACTTAGCATTTGCCATGTCACTTCTAAACTTCTCATTTATTTTAATTTATGGAGCCCTGGGGGGTTTAATCTATGTCTATACAGTACATAATCGACGGTTACAACGTAACCAACCATCCCGAATTCAGAAAGCAGTTGCCTAAACATTTTCTTGATTCTCGTATTGCCCTAATCCAATTGATTAAGCTTAAGAATCTCTGCGGTAGCCCTAACAATAAAATTTGGATTATTTTTGATGGTTATCAGGATGCGTCTAGTAATAACCTAGATGAGCCTAATTTTAAAGTTATATTTTCAAGGAGAGAGAGCGCTGATAATCGAATAAAGAAAATTATTGAATTAACCTCTAACCCTAAAAATGTTATTGTAGTTTCAGATGATAAGGAGATTAAATATTATGTTAAGTCCTGCAAAGCTAAAACTGTCTCGGTTGTTGATTTTTTGTGTAGTAAGAAAATCTTAGCGGTAGAAAAGGCAGGTAGGCTTGAACCGGAAATTACATATTCTCAGATGCATAAAATAAATGAGGAGCTTAAGAAGATATGGCTTTCTTAAAGTTTTTAGGCACTGCGGGTGCGCGGTTTGTTATGATTGAGCAATTACGGGCCTCTGGAGGAATTTGGGTAAATTGTAAAGATACTAATGTTTTGATTGATCCGGGGCCGGGTAGTATTGTGCGTTGCTGTTTAAGTAGGCCGAAACTAAATCCTATACAATTAGATGGTATTATCCTTACTCATCGTCATTTAGATCATGCCAATGATATTAATGTGATGATTGAGGCAATGACTGAAGGCGGTTTTAAGAAAAGAGGTACAGTTTTTTGTCCCGGTGATGCTCTGGATAAGGATCCTGTAATTTTAAAACATGCGCTTGGCTTCCCGGAGAAAATAGTTACCTTAAAGCCTAATACTATTTATTCTGTTAAAGATTTTAAATTTAGAACTTCAATGCAGCATATACATCCAGCTGAAACTTATGGTGTAAAGTTCAAAATTGGGACAAATAAAATTGGCCTGCTTACAGACACTAGATATTTTAAAGAATTAAAAAATTTCTATAAAGTAGACGTGTTGATTATTTCCGTGGTCTTTTTTGAGCCTAGGCCGGGTGTAGACCATCTTTGTTTGACTGATGCTCAAGAGATTATACGTTTATGTAAGCCTAAAAAGGCGGTACTTACTCATTTTGGCAGGAGTATGTTGAAAGCCAAGCCATATATTCAAGCCGAAATTCTATCTAAAAAACTAGGAATTGAAGTAATTGCAGCTTACGATGGAATGCAACTGGATTTCTAAAAGAATCCCAGTATTTTCTTGACATAACCCTAGAGTTATGATAAAGTTATGCAAGTTGGATGATATTAACCAAAGGAGGTGCAGGATGAGTAGTTGGCAAGTTGTTTTACTGGAACCAGCCAGAACTGTTCTTGCTCAAATTGGTCAGTTCATGGTAAGTATTTTGTTGGTGATTATCATTCTTATCATCGGTTGGGTTATTTCCAAGGTGGTTAGAACTGTGATAACAAGGACTCTTAGGGCTATTAAGGTTGACGAGCTCTCGGATCGTATTGAATTAGAAGCACTTCTGGAGAAGGGTGGCATTAGCTATTCTTTCTCTGAGTTAATCGGTTTGGTTTGTTATTGGATAGGCTTATTAGTAACTTTCATGGTTGCTATTAATGCTGTGGGTTTAACTATAGCTGCCGATTTGTTGAATAAGATTCTTCTGTATATACCTAATGTTATTGCTGCAGCTTTTATTTTGATATTAGGAATGTTTGCTGCCACGGTATTAAAGAATATAATCTTAACAGCTGCTAATAATGCAGGTCTTACTCAGGGTAAACTTTTAGCTAAGACTGCCGAAGTAGCTATTATTGCT
>Ga0172371_10014203_pt1 | contig 10281 bp, 8 predicted proteins | sample Lak12m_FD_114543 | JGI IMG/M metagenome (GOLD analysis project Ga0172371, IMG submission 114543) | Freshwater microbial communities from Kabuno Bay, South-Kivu, Congo - kab_022012_12m | ecosystem: Environmental > Aquatic > Freshwater > Lake | place: Democratic Republic of the Congo: South-Kivu... | reverse complement strand
CCCGAAGAAACCGGTTGCAAAATGGAGTAGCCTAAGCCGAAAAGCAAAACTCACCGCGGAATGCGAAGAGAACGCGGAGGTCAGAATTCTTGAAATGTCGGCGAGGTGCGGTCCTCGCCACAGAGAAGGAGAATTGCGTCGCGTCCAGCCCTGAATCCAGGATGTTGCGGGGGACTTCATCCCGTAACCAATCAAAAAAAATCGGATTTCTTCTGCACTCTCTGCGTCCGCTGCGCTCTCCGCGGTGAACCATTTCCAGGAAGAGTCGGAATGCCGCAGTGACTGTACGATTAGGAGTGCTGGCGCGTAAAGTGGGCGAGAGTGACCCGTTACTTGCGCGCGGGGTGCAGAGAAGCTCGTGGCCCTGCGGTTCCCGCCTACCCACGCTTGGGCGCAAGGATAGGCTCTTTGCGATTCCGTGCCTCTTTGACAAGTTGCGACGCAGTGGCCATCCTTTTCATAAGCGTGAGGGCAGACCGATTTACGCTTCTGAAAGGAGCGCTGACCATGAGAACAAAGATAATGATATTGCTGGTTGGACTGGTGGCGATAGTGATGTCCGCGACCTGGCAGACCACGGCTTCGGCTGAGATGCCGTTTGTTCCGGCCCTGTACGTCCAGACCTCGACCGCCGGTGGGCCCGGCCTTGCAATCCAGGGTTCCGGAACATTCCTGCCGGTCTATTACGGAGGACACCGGTGGCGCGGACACGGATCCTATAATTATTACTACGGCCAAGAGCCGTACTGGAAACACAACAAGTACCGAAATTGCTGGTGGGAGAACGGGCGGAAGTACTGCAGCAGCTACCGTCACCATCGCCGCCACCATGACCGCTACTACTATTAATCGGCGCGGCCGTTCAAGTGAGCCACCGCCTCTCAAAATCCCGGACGGTTCATGAAACTGTTTCCCCCAATGCTCGAGCTCACGGTAATGAGCCGCCCGCCCGGCATAGAGTCGTGAGATGAAGGCGCAGGGAAACGGTTCCATGGATCTTCCGAAATGATCCTTTCAGCCGGAGAGACGGGAGGGCCCTGTGCTCACATCGAAGGCCGACAAGGCTCAGCTTTGACAGATTTGATTCCAATGAGCATCGTTTGATGGCAGGCAGAGGGGAAAGTGATTGACGCGCCTGAAAGGAGTAAGTTCATGACTACCAGAAGAACGATACTGATGGCCGGGTTGGTAGCGCTTGCGATAACCGCGGCCTACTCTACTACAAGCTTTGCGGTGCCGACCGCGGTTCCCGCAGGATACTCGAACGTCTCAGCGCCGGGTGACTCCGGAGCCGTGGCCCGGCAGTCCGGAACATTCATGCTGGCTCGGAAGGGAGGAGGAGCCGGCGCTGGACGTGGGGGCGGCCACGGCGCACGGGGTTCCGGCGCGAGAGGATATGGCAGTGGTCTCAGTGGCTACATCACGGGGTACGGCCCCTACGGGTATTACCCTCCCTTCTATAGCGACGATCCCAACGTGAGCAACTATTTCTCGGGCGACCCCTTTTTCAGCTCCGACACGGGAACAACGTACAGCTCGTACTGAGTCGGTCTATTCGCAGATCCGGTCGCGGACTCTCGTCCACCCGGGATTGCTTCGGGCTACGCGCTCGCAATGACAGCTCAAAGCCATGTCATTGCGAGCACGGCGAAGCAATCTCCGATTCACGGAGCCGTTGCTGGCTATGGTGCAAGATTCGCGTCCGCCACACCTATGGAATGAACCACGATAGCGACATTCAGCGTGGCGGCGGTGTCCTCAGATATCGAGATCCCGGACTTCCCTGGCATGCTCCTTGATGAAGAGGAATCGCTTGCGTACGTCCTTGCCCATGAGGGTGTCGAATACCAGTTCCGTCGCCTCCGTTTCGGCCGGGTTCACGGAAACCCGCAGAAGGATACGCGTTGCGGGGTCCATGGTGGTGCTCTTCAGCACCGCGGCGTCCATTTCACCAAGCCCCTTGAATCGTTGGATATCGACATCCTTGCCATTCCGATGCTTCAAAAGCTTTTCCTTTTCCTCGTCGGAAAAGACGTAGTGGACCGCATTTTTCTTACCTGACCCTATTCGGATTCGGTAGAGCGGAGGCATGGCCAGGTACACGTGGCCCCTGAGGACGAGCTCGGGCAGGTGACGGTAGAAGAACGTCAACAGCAGGGTGGCGATGTGGTGGCCGTCCACGTCCGCGTCGCTGTTGATGATGATCTTGCCGTACCGGAGACGAGAGTAATCGAATCCCCTTCCCATGCCGGTGCCGATGCTCTGGACGAGGCTTTGGATTTCCTTGTTGTTCTTGAGCTTCTCGGCTGAGGCCTGCTCGACGTTGAGGATTTTTCCCCTGATCGGAAGAATGGCCTGGAACCGGCGGTCCCTGGCCTGTTTTGAAGACCCGCCCGCACTGTCTCCCTCGACAATGAACAGCTCCGTGTCGTCTCGCGATGGGGATGAACAATCGGCCAGTTTTCCCGGAAGGGTAAGCCGCCGCGTCGCGGCCTTCCGGTTCACCTCGTCTCTCGCGGCGCGGGAGGCCGTGCGCGCCTGGGCGGCCACGATCACTCGATTCGTCACCGCTGCGGCCTGAGACGGATTCTGGTGAAGCCACGTCTCGAGGGCAGAGCGCACCATCGGCTCGATCTGTTGCGACACCGGGCTGTTAAGGCGCTCCTTGGTCTGGCCCTGGAATTCCAGGTTGCCCTGGAGATAGACCGACATGACGGCCACCAGGCCTTCCCGCACATCGTCCGCGGTGATCCCCTTGAGACCCTTGGGAAGACCGTTGCGCTTCTCCACGTAGGTGCGCACCGCACGGGCGATCCCATTGCGAAAGGCAGTCTCGTGGGTGCCGCCTTCCGGAGTCGGAATGGAGTTCACAAAAGAGAGTATTCGGGTCGTCGTGTCAAAGGTCCAGGCCAGCGCCATCTCGAAGCGCAGGCCGTTTTCCGAGCGGTGGTGCAAGGGCTGGGCGTCGATAACGGCGCGGCCCTGGAGGAGTTTCTGGAGAAAATCCGTAATGCCGCCAGGATAGATGTATTCTTCGGCGGTTCCCTCTGCTTCGTCTTTGAGCCGGACCCTCAACCCTGCCATGAGGAACGCTTTGGTCTCCAGCCGTTCCTTGATCAGCTCCTTTGAAAAGGTTCGATCCGGGAAAATCTCCGGATCGGGCCTGAAGGTAATTTTGGTTCCCGTGCCCCTTGCCGCGCCTGCGTCGCGCAGGGGAGACGTCGGATTGCCGCGACTGAACTCCTGGCGATAGCAATGCCCGTTGCGCTTCACCTCGACGATCAGTGCCTCGCTGAGCGCATTCACGACGGAGGCGCCGACTCCGTGCAGTCCGCCTGCCACTTTGTACGCGTCGTCGTCGAACTTTCCGCCCGCGTGGAGATTGCAAAAGATCGTCTCCACGGAGTTCTTTCCGGTGGTCGGATGCTCTTCCACCGGGATGCCCCGTCCGTGATCCACGACCGTGATACCCCCGTCCGCGCCCAGCGTGACCTCGATACGATTGCAGTGGCCGTTGAGGGCCTCGTCGACGCTATTGTCGAGGATTTCCCAGACGAGTTGATGAAGGCCGGTGAGACTCGTTCCACCGATGTACATTCCGGGCCGTTTGCGTACGGCCTCCAGACCTTTGAGCACCTGGATATCTTTTACGGTGTAAGAATCGCTCATTGCTCTCTCCCTTCACCGCATTCGACCCGTTCCAATGCTTCGATTCCCTGAAACATGCCCTTCCCTGCCGTGGCCCGGTTGGCCATGGGGAGCTCGGCCACCCGGACGGCCTTTTCCTTTCCCTTCTTCGGGAGGAACCGCAGCATGTCGGTCGGATCGACCACTTCAAAACCCGCCACTGTTGACCCCGGCTTGAGCTTCATGATTCTGACGCCCTGGGCCGCACCGCTCAACGTCGGCACCTGTTCCAGGGGAAACGCGAGAACGGTTCCGGAGCTCGCGGCCACCACGACCACCGATCCCTGGACGGGCTTGACCGCTGTCACCTGATCTTCTCCCTTGAGATTCACCAGCCTTCTGCCGACACGTTTCGACGGTTCGGTGAGGATGTCGTAGTCAAAGCGGAAGCCGCTTCCGTGCAGGGTCATGACAAGCCCTCGCTGCGGCTCGGCCGATGAATCCGGCTCCGGCGTGGCTGATTCTTCCACATCCGGATCGAATAGACTGAACTGCTCGATCTCTCCGTCTTCGGAAGCGCTTTCTCCGGCCGCTGTTTCTCCCGGCCCTTCCGTTTCGGAACGCTCGGCAGCCGGTTCCGGGGCAATGAGGCCAACGACATGCTCGCCGTCTCCCATGCTGAGAAAGCTGCTCAGGGGCTCGCCGAATCCCGTCGTTGCAGGGACGTCCATGGCTCGCATGACGTAGACTTTTCCCAGGTTGGTGAAGATTGCCACTGTTCGGCCCGTATTCACCCGAACCAACCCGAAAAGGGAATCGCCCTCCCGGAATTTCAAGCCGGCCGGATCGGACACTTCGCTCTTCAGCCGGCGAATCCATCCCTGCCGGGAGAGGATCACGCTCGTGTCTTCGTGGTCCACGAATTCGTCGGGGTCGTATTCGATTGCCGGAACCTGCTTCTCGGTGAGGATGACGCTGAGGCGAGGGCTTCCGAATTTTTTCGCTATCTCGGCCAACTCGCGGTCGACGATCCCCCACATGCGTTCCGGGCTGGCAAGGTCGGTCGAGATTGCGTCCGCTTCACGCTGCTTCGCGGCCAATTCGTCCAGGAGCTTGCCGATCTCCATTCCTACGAGGCGGTACAGTCTCATTTCGAGGATTGCGTCGACCTGCTCGTCGTCGAGCCCGAAATGGTCCTTGAGGCCCTGAGCCGCCTCTTGTCGACTCCGCGCTGACCGTATGATCCTCAGGGCCTTGTCGAGATCGTCAAAGAGCCGGTGAAAGCCTTCGAGGATGTGGATCCGTTTGCGGAGAATGTCAAGTCGGTGCTGCAAGCGCAGAGTGGTTACTTCGAGCCGGAAATCGAGGAAATAGCGTATGATCCGGTCAAGGCTGAGCCGCTCGGGAACGCCCTGGGGCGTGATGGCGATGAAGTTTGCCGGAAAGTTTATCTGCAAGTCCGAGTGCCGGTAGATGAATGCCATCACCGATTCCGGCCGCACGTCGCCGCCCCTCAATTCAAGCACGATTCTCACGTCCTTGGTGCTTTCGTCCCGGATGTCGAGAACCTGTGGAAGTTTCTTGTCTTTGATGAGTTGAGCGATGCGCTCGATGAGCCGCGATTTGTTCACCGAATAGGGAATGGAAGTGATGATGAGGTTGGTGCGGCCCCTTCCCACCGGTTCTTGCAGGAACGTGCCCCGGAGCGTTACCGAGCCGTGACCGCAGGCATAGAGCTCCGCGAGATGGTCCGGCTGGTCAAGAATTTCACCGCCGGTTGGAAAATCGGGTCCTTTGACGTATTTCAGCAGTCGTTTCACATCGAGGTCGCGGTCCTTGATCATGGCTCTGCACGCGGCGAGCACCTCGACGAGGTTGTGGGGGGGGAACGAGCAGCTCATCCCGACCGCGATACCGGAAGAGCCGTTGAGAAGGAGATTGGGCATGCCCGCGGGAAGCACTTCCGGCTCTTCACCCATCCCATCGTACGTGGGGCGAAATTGCGTGGTTCCTTGATCGATTTCCCTGAGCAGGAGCCCGGCGAAGGCGCTGAGGCGAGTCTCGGTGTATCGCATGGCGGCTGGGGAATCGCCGTCCACCGAGCCGAAGTTCCCCGAGCCCTCGACGAGCGGGTACCTGAGGCTGAAGTCCTGGGCCATTCTCACGAGCGCATCGTAAGCGGCCTGATCTCCATGGGGGTGGAACTTGCCGATGACCTCGCCCACCACCGCGGCTGATTTTCGCATCTTTGCCGCCTCGCTGAGGCCCATGGAGTGCATGGCGTAGAGTATGCGCCGATGCACGGGTTTGAGCCCGTCCCGCACGTCCGGCAGGGCTCGGGAGACGATCGTGGACAGGGCGTAGGCCAGGTACCGTTTGGCCACTTCCTCATGGAGCGGCGTTTCCTGGTTTCCGCGATCTTTGGATGACAGTGGGGCAGGCACGATTTTCGGTTCTCCCGGTTTCTCGGTTCCGGCACACGCTCGCCACGGTTAAATTCAAGCCCCTTTACGGGCGACCTTCCGGTAGCGTGGCCGCATTTCATATCAAGCTTGTCCGTGCGGGTCAAGGCGGCAATGCCCGGAGTGGACACATTCGGCTGCGAGCGGAGATGGAAGTTCACGCGCATGCAACCGGGCATCGTAAGAACGTGAGAGCCCCAGGAGCCACAAGGCGTGGAAACCGTCACCCTTGATCTTCCGCGCTGCAATTCAAATCCTACGGGGAGTGAGGGAACGAAAACATGTCACGGAGGCGCTCTCGAATTATGGGCATTTTTGTTGACATAACTCATTGAATATGTTTAAATAATTACGCCAGAATCCCACAAATCGTACGAGGTATTTCCGGCCGCTTGAAAGGCCCGGCGTCCCATTCTCTCGTTGAAGGAATCGCCGGAGAAGATGAGCGGCCATCGAGAGTCCGAGGACTGAACCGATTCCCGTGTCCTGGAGCGGCTAGGCGCGGTTGGGTGATTCCCTCTTTGGAGCCGTCGTGAGCAGGGTCAAAATCGATGCCAAACAAGTGTTGCAGGACATCCGCTCCGGAGTGAGCGATGCCGTGCTGATGGAAAAGTACAAGCTTTCGGCCAAGGGGCTTCAAAGCCTGTTCCAGAAGCTCTTGGAATCCGGAGTGATCAATCAGGCGGATCTGGACTCGCGAAGGGCCCGCCAGCCGAAGAGACCGAGGGGATTTGCTCCCGAGGAGGACCGGCGGTCCGTTGCCGAGGAACGACCGTCCCTGAGAGCGAAAACGGTGGATCTTGCCGTCTTTCGGTGCCCGGCGTGCGGCAAGCCCCAATTGACGCAGTTCGAGATTTGTCCCCAATGCGGGGTCATCGTTTCCAAGTACCGGGAAAAATTAGGATTGCCGCCCGAGCCCGACAAGGAGCCGGGGCAAAAGCCGACTCAGATGCCCAGCCTTCTTGCTCAATTCCAGGAGACTCGGGCCACCTACCGATCGAATGTTCGGCGAACCGGTTTCTACACCAACACCGGAGTCGAGGCACTCAGCGAGCTCAAGTGGAAGTTCAAGACCGGCGGGTGGGTAGCCGCTTCGCCGGTTCCCGGACACGCGGGCCTGTACGTGGGAAGCCTGGACGGCAATTTCTATCTGTTGGACCGGGAGTTCGGAACCGAACTGTGGAGGTTCTCGACAGGGAGCTCCATCTATTCGTCGGCCACCGTTACCGATACCACGGTCTTCTTTGGCAGTCTGGACGGGATCCTCTACGGCCTGGATCTGAGGAAGGGCGAGCTGCGCTTCAAGTACCAGACGGGAGGGCCCATTTATTCGTCGCCCGCGGTGTCCCAGGGAGTCGTGTACATCGGAAGTCTCGACGGGCACCTCCACGCTGTGGAGGCCAATTCACACTTCGTAAGATGGAAGTTCAAGACTGGGGGCCCTGTTTACTCTTCTCCGTCTGTGGCGGACGGTATCGTGTACTTTGGTAGCCTCGACGGATGCCTCTATGCCGTTGAAGCGAACTCCGGCGATGGGCTCTGGAAGATCAAGACCGGCGGACCGGTTACGACTGCTCCGGCCGTCGCGGAGGACCGGGTTTTTTTCGGCAGCGGCGATCGGTTTCTCTACGCGGTTCATGCCAAAACCGGCAAAGACAGATGGCGTTACCAGACCCTGAACAAGGTCACGTCAGCTCCTGCGGTTGGAGAGGGGGTGGTGTTGGTGGGAAGCGCGGATTGCCACCTCCATGCTGTGGATATCAATTCCGGCGAGTCAATATGGAGGTTTGCAACGAGAAGATCCGTCTATTCCGCGCCGGCCCTGGCCCGCGGAATGGTCTACTTCGGCAGCGGCGACCGGTGTCTCTATGGACTGGAAGCGCGCAGCGGGCGGCAGGCATGGAAATTCATGACCGGCGGCCCGATCTATTCTTCCCCTGTCGTGGCCGATGGAGTAATCTATTTTGGAAGTGATGACGGTCATGTATACGCGCTGGCATGAAGGTGTGACGGTGATTGCTCGTTGACGGACGGAGGCGCCGGTGGAGAAACGAAAGCTTACGGCTCGGGACATACTCAAGGACATCAGGTCCGGAATGGAAGACTCGGCCTTGATGAACAAACACCGTCTTTCGGCCCAGGGACTGCAGAGTGTCTTTGACAAGATGGTGAAAGCCGGCGTGATTTCCCGACAGGAGCTGGACGAGCGGGTTCCGGTTTCAGAGCGAACGGTTGAGCTGGGTTTGTTCGTGTGTCCGGCCTGTGGCAACATTCAAGGCAAGGAGTTCACCGAGTGTTCTCGATGCGGGTTCACCCTTCCGCGTTACGTGAAAGACCGGCAGGACGAGGCGGCTCAGGAAAAAAAGGACCAGGCCGAAAAAACCGCAGTGACACAAGTGCTGAAGTACAAGAAGGGCCCCCGGGCAAGGAGCGCGGCGTCCGTTTCGCCCGGAGAAGCCTCGGATGTTTCGACAGCCGGGGCCCTTGCGCCGGAATTGACCCGCATCGCCCTGTACTGCCGTCTCCTGGGAATCGCAGGGCTGACCTGTTACGTCCTGGTGGCCGTCGCGATGCTCACCCTCATTCCGGGCTCCCATCCGGCTGGAGGATTATCAACGCCCCAACTGCTCCTCGGCCTTGTGGTCGTGGCTCTTCCCGCGGTCGTCATCGCCTTCATGGTGTTCGTGGTTTTGCGGGCCTTGGCAATCTCACTGCAGGTATTCTCGAGTGTCTCCGGAGCGCCGCAGAAGATCGAGTGAACAGGGTTGCGTGGGATTGGGCGGGCCGTCTGGAATGAGCGACGGCTTCACGTGCTGTTCACATCGACAAGTTTGAGGAAGCTTTTCATGAACATGATCATACGCAAAGAGATGAAGCACGATGTTGAAGTCATATCCGAAGTCACCAAAGCGGCTTTTCAAAATCATCCACATAGTAACAATACGGAGCAATTCATCGTCAATGCGCTGCGGGCTGCCGCCGCGCTCACAATTTCACTGGTTGCGGAGGTCGGCGGAAACGTGGTGGGTCATATGGCGTTCTCGCCCGTAAGCATTTCTGACGGCAGTCGTGGTTGGTATGGTATTGGACCTGTCTCGGTGTTGCCGGAATTTCAGAGACGGGGCATCGGAAAGTCCCTTATTCGGGAGGGGTTGTCCGTGCTGAAAGCCTCAGGAGCCAAAGGCTGCGTTCTTGTGGGCGACCCGCAATACTATGAACGGTTCGGCTTCAGAAACCTCCCGGATTTCATTCTTGATGACGTTCCGCAAGAGTACTTTCTTGCTTTGGCGTTTGATGAAAATAGAGCTCACGACCGTGTGGTGTTTCACGAAGGTTTTTCTGCGAATGACTAGAAGTGGTTGCAAAACCTCCCCGTTTGGCAACCACTTCTAAGCCCTCCTCCATATGCTGCTTGAAGTCTTCCGCAATTTCCTATGCGCTCCGCTATAGTGCCCGAAGCTCGCTTTTTCATAGTCTGATTCCTCGCTATTGTGTGTGGGTAACGGAAAGGTCGAGCTTTCCGGCGATGAGGTAGAAGTATTGCACATCAGGATCGTTAGCAAGGGCTCGCTGGACTTGGGGCTGCATACGAAATTCATCGATATTCCAGATGCCGTACACTTCTCTGGGCGTGAGTAGTGCCGCCTTGATGGCATTCTTAATCAAATAGCCGCCGTAGGCATCGCCGTAGATTCTTCGGAGGTTGGCATAACGCCGGGTCCACGGTTCAGTCCAGGTCATACCAACGTACAAAGCTGACGAGTCATCGGGGTTGTGCAGATTCCAAAACCGGGCACGGAGCCCCTCTTCAATGCCTATTTTCGGGGCGCCATACCGCCGAGTTAAGATTTTCTCCAAGAGTCCTGTTTCCATCGGTCAGGTACCCCGAAAAAAACCTATGTGCTTCCCTTTGCCGTGTCCATCAGTAGGGCCATTTGGCGCTTGCACTGCGACCATGAGCGTTTCAAGGGCATTCTGCGGTCAAATCTCGCTCTGCTCTCCGAGCCGCCTCGCGCACGTCCTTGCTGCGATCGCGGGTGAGGCGCTTCACCGCTTCGAGTGCAGGCTTGTCTCACATTCCGCGCTTCTTCCGAGCGTTTTGGGGGTAATTTTTCCATTCAGGTTGCCGCCGAGGCCTTGAATGGCGTCAGCCCCGGATTTGTCGCTTTGTGCTCCCGCACATAAGCAGCGT
>Ga0172371_10014200_pt1 | contig 10282 bp, 8 predicted proteins | sample Lak12m_FD_114543 | JGI IMG/M metagenome (GOLD analysis project Ga0172371, IMG submission 114543) | Freshwater microbial communities from Kabuno Bay, South-Kivu, Congo - kab_022012_12m | ecosystem: Environmental > Aquatic > Freshwater > Lake | place: Democratic Republic of the Congo: South-Kivu... | reverse complement strand
ACATCTCCCCTCCACGCCACCCCATACGTACACCCGAAATCCCGTGCTCCATGCCGGGCACTTTCATAGAAATGCACATTCAAAAGAATAAGATCGGGGGAACTTTGTGCAAAGAAGCTTCCCCTCAGATTATTGCTTTGAAAGCGGCTTGGTATTACTGCCTTTCTGTTGAAGACACGTTCCCTTGCCAAGTCGCGGCTAGACCAGTCCCCGCCGCGAATAGCGGTTAACATCAGTTGTGTCGAAAGCGGGCGACACATTCCTTAATGTGATCTTGATGTAAAACAACAATAACATAAGTATGATGTGCAGTCAAGCGTGAACATGGATTAGTATTAGCCAGCATATTACATTAATAAATAGATATAATAAGTTAAAATAACAAAACATAGTTTGCAAACTAGGCTTTCGGCGCTCCCGGCAAAGAGAAAAAATCCTGAGATACCTCCATATGCCAATGCGCGGTCATAGAAATGAGATGAGTGAAGTCGGCCCAGCCACATCTCCTCCGCTGCGATTCTCGCAGCGAAGCAATCTGCCGCATGGTGCAATAGCACATTGCTACGTCGTTTCACTCCTCTCAATGACAAGAGTCGGGAAAAGTGCCGCGCCGAAAGTGAATGGGTGCGGCATGAAGCGGCTGAGGTCTGGTCTACTTGTGGGCAGAACTGTCATGCTTCGTTGGGCCCCAACAAGGGCTTGGATGTTGGCATATCGGGCAGTATCTGGGTGTGTGCTGCATGTAAATGTCAATTGTAAGGCAGGTTGCATATAATTATGATAAGTTAGTTTATAAAATAGTTATATCATATTTAAAATACATGGCATACTTTGACAATAAACGCCTGATCCTGTCGCCGGCCCTCTGCTCCGCCGGACCCCCTGGACTTGCCTTCTATTTTCTCCGGCACCATAATAAGGCTGTGAACGCTTCCGGTGGAACGCGTTTTCACTGAGCAAATCTTCATGGGTAGTATTGACCGCCCGGGAGAATAGATGGCCCCACCAGACGAATACACCATGTGGCAGGAACGGGAGCGGACGAGGAACAATTCGGAAGAGTTGGAAAAGTCGTACTCGTTGTTGATGAATAGGGTAAAGGGAGTAGACCCGCTCACCATAGCCGAGACAGTGGACGGACTCTACTCTGGGAAAGGAGTTCCCAAGGTGATCATACCCTTTCTCCATAGCTGGTTCGTCCTGGATCTGTTGCCGTATCGGCTGAGGGCCGAGCATGCGGCCATCGACACCCTGACTTTAAAGGTGCTGGTACTCCACCACATCATTGCGGCTGCGGAGAACCAGGGCACGGCAGTACGAGTAATGGGAGTGTGGATCGATACCAGGTCTTTGCAAAATGGTGCAGTGCTGGGCGCTCACTTTGCCAGGACTACTTCCGAGGTTCTGTCGCGGTATTTTGCCCTGGACAGCAACGAGAGGGTCTCCCGGGCACTCCGGTGGGGGGGGAAGCCGGTTGACTTGGGTGACCAGGGATTCGTGTTCAAGTTCTTTCCGCGGTTGCCGGTGGCCTTCATTCACTGGGAAGCAGACGACGAGTTCGCGGCGTTCAGCAAGGTCCTGTTCGACGTTTCAGCCAGCAATTTCATGCCTACCCATGCACTGGCAGCGCTGACGGAATTCCTCATATACAGGCTGGCAGAAGGTTGACGGCAAGGCTCACTTTTTGTCGTCATTGCTTTTTTGGGGCTGCGCGCTGGAACCCAGTTTTTGACGCAAGCTTTTCACCCACGGTTGAACCATCACAGCGTGAGGCGAGTCTCCGGCCTTTTGGAGAAATCTTTCCCAGGCTTCGAGAGCTCCGCGGTCGTCCTTCAGGTCGTCGCGGAGCACGATCCCGAGGTTGAACAGTGCCAGTGCGTGGTCCCCATCGACATCGATGGCCCTCCTGAAGGCGTTCACAGAATCCTGTGGCTTTCCGAGCCTGCGATAAGCTATTCCCATGTCTGTCAAGACGTCGGGATCCCGCGGATCTATCTGAAGGGCCTTGTTGTAAGTTTCCACAGCCTTTTCGAAATTTCCCGTGTCAAAATAGTCGTTTGCCAGCTGAACCAGGGCCTGGTGATTATTTGGATCGGCAACAAGCATTCTCTCCAGGCCCGCTATCCGTTTGCGCAAATCGTCCTGGCTGTTTTTTTCGCTCATTTTGGGGCCTTTTCCGGATTCAGCCGGTGCGGTTTCGCCCATCTTCCACGCGGAAAAGATCACTCCGGCCAGGAAGCCCGCCACGAACACAAGTACAAGTGAGATAAGCGATCGGGATGTTTTCACTAATCCGCTCCATTTGGGATTTCGATGTTAGAGTAGCACAGTCATCCCTGAGGTGAAAAGATCTCGGGACCCGGGCGGACTCTTGAACTGACGCTCGGCTCTGTGTCGCTCGGTCCAATCCGTGACCATACTTATGAAACGCTGCACTTAGCCATCGAGATCAATCTTGTCACAGCGCATTTCCATGAGCACCTTGAGGGCGACGGCCCAAGCTCCGGCTATTCTGAAGCGTTTTCATGCTCCGTTCGGAAGTCGTCCACCGTTGAAGGTCGCGTAACCTCTCGATCCATTTTTTGGCACAGGCAGAATCAGAAACGATTCCCCTACGCGCGGAACCGTGCTAAAGTCCTGGCGATCCCGCATTTGACATCGGAGGCCTCGTCCGTCGCGACGGCCGGCCATTCCGGCCACGGGTGGGGTTTGTTCAGGCAGCCTGAAACGATGTCGCCACAGGCTGAGGGTTGTTGCCCGCGCGTGTCGGACCGGGATCCACAGGGAGGGTGAGACATGCAAGATATAAAAGAAAAGTACAAGACTGTTATGGACGATCACTTCCCGGAAGTCCTCAAGATAAGTTTCGGCGATCAAACTCTCGAGTACAAAAAGCGATCCTGGAAGATACCCGATTCAGAGGGAATTCCGGTCGAGAAAGGCCTGCGCTACGGCGAGAACCCAGGTCAGGAATCCGCGTTGTATGAGCTAGTGGGAGGAAATCTCAAGCTCGGAGAATGTGAATTCATAGAGCCCGGTCTGGGACTGGTCAGTTCAATGGCCGAGGAGGACATGATCCAGGCCGGCAAGCATCCGGGTAAGATTAACCTCACCGACGTAGATAACGCATTGAATATACTTAAATACCTCATGAAGACCCCCGGTTGTGCCATAATGAAGCACAACAATCCCTCGGGCGTAGCGACGGATCCCAGACTGACGGAGGCGTATCGCAAGGCAGATCTTGCCGACAGGATTGCCGCTTTCGGCGGCGCGGCCGTGTTCAACAGGCCTGTGGACAGGACCACCGCCAAGATGATTTCCGAACACTACCTGGAGGTCGTTGCAGCCCCTGATTACGAGGAGGGGGCTGTGGACATACTTCGCTACCGGAAGAACCTACGAATAATTGCGATTTCGAGGATAGATCGGCTCGAGGACTTCCTAGACAGACGTTTCGTGGATTTCAAGTCGCTCATCGACGGAGGCATTATAGTTCAGCAGTCGCCGATCAGCAGGGTTCGCGCCCCGCAAGATCTCAAGCCAGCCAGGGCAGTATATCAAGGAAAGGAATACGTCGTCGAGCGCTCTCCAACCGAGCGAGAGATTCGAGACATGATCTTCGGATGGGCGGTGGAACAAGGGGTGACTTCGAACTCTGTGCTTTATGTGAAAGACGGGTGTACCGTGGGCATCGGAACCGGCGAACAGGACAGGGTGGGGGTGGCCCAGTTGGCTGTCATCAAGGCTTACGTCAAGTATCGTGATAGGCTTTGTTTCGAGCGCACAGGAAGACCGTTCGAGGAGGCGAAGGACCCGGATTTCCGGCGTTCTCTGGACGATGAAGTCATCAAAGTGAGAGCTGGGCTGATCGGATCCGTAATGGTATCGGACGCGTTCTTCCCGTTTCGGGACGGGGTTGACGTGGGAATCAAGGAAGGCATCTCGGCAATAGTGCACCCAGGAGGGTCGGAGAGAGATTTCGAGTCGATCGTGGCATGCAACGAAGCAAACCCGAAGGTCGCTATGATGTTCACCGATCAAAGGGCCTTCAAACATTAGTAGACCGTTTCAAGATCTCCTCGGCGTCCGGGAGCTTCTGCCACTGCCGGCTAGGCCAGATGTCCACGGCCATCACTCTGGCGAGTCATCAACGAAACGCCCGATATGGCTCCAATACTCGCACAAGGCTTTCCCGTGCGAAGAGCACACATGGGGAGATTAGATGAGCAGCCGCCTGACAACTATTGCAGTAGCTTCTTTCTCGAGCCTCTGTATCTGGGGTTGCCCCACAGTCTCCGGAGCTGTCACTCACGAGGATCTTGACCAGCGTCTGGCAGCTTGCACGATGGTCCTTACTGAGGTCCTGTCCGTCCCTGAGGCGAAACTCCCCCGCGACCTTCTCCGGAGAAGCCGAGGCCTCGCGATTTTCCCCCGACTCCTGCAGGTGGGTGTTGTAGTCGCAGTGAGTTTTGGTGATGGCGTAGTCCTGCACCGTGATGAGAATAGTGGAAAATGGAGTCGGCCAGCATTCTTCAGAGTCCGAGGCGGCAGCCTGGGAGCTCAGGTGGGGGCACAGTCTATCGATCTGATTCTGTTGATAATGAGTGAACAAGGGATGCAAGGCCTGCTGGAGGACAAGTTTACCCTGGGCCTGGACGCTTCCGTTGCCGCGGGGCCGGTCGGCCGGGACGCTTCTGCCGAGACCAACCTGAGGTTCGATGCGGGAATCCTTTCATACTCGAGGTCGAAGGGACTGTTCGCCGGGATCGCGATGACCGGATCGGTGCTGGAACCCGATGTGCAGGCCAATGAAATCTATCACGGCAAAGGAGTTACGGTTCAAGATGTATTCTATGAGGATAAGGGATCTTTGTCCGATAATGCCCGAGTCCTGTTGCAAGCCTTGGACAAAGTAACACCTTGAGATCGCAGGGGCAGAATTCACTCGAGGAGCCGGGCGTCCGAGACCTCTTGACATTTCCATTAAATTACGGTATGTTATAATAAATACATCATTAAGCGGAGTCTCATCACTCTTGGGACTGCCTTTCCCACAGGTGAAAAAAGATTCACTATCCAGCCAGTATGACTATGGGATTTGCTACAAATTCTGACCGATTTCGATGTCCGAAATGGATAGCGATGGCTAAGCAAGTTTTGGTGGGTCGTGCATCTTGCCCGCTATTCGTGGCCCGGCAAGATGCACGACCCACCAGGGCCCGGCCATTATCGGACATTACTTATGGCAAACACTATATAGCCTTTGCCATGGTTTCATGCCTTATGGTGTTGTCCGCAGCCGCGGCCGATGCACAAGACGTCTCCCCGTTGGTGCAAGCTTCTGCGCCTCGCACCAGGATAGTGATTCTCAAGGCCCGTCAGCTTCTTGAACTTCACCAGAGCAGCGGCCAAGTCAAGACTTACAGGGTCTGCCTTGGTCTGGACCCTGATGGGCCGAAGCGGATTGTGGGAGATTACAAGACTCCGGAAGGAGATTACTACATTTGCCTCAAGAATGCCGCGAGTCGCTTTTACCGGTTTCTGGGGCTAAGCTACCCTGGGGCGGACGATGCTCAGTTCGCTTTTGAGCACGGGGTGATCTCGCTGGAGAAACGTGATTCCATTATGAGCAGTGTCCGTAGTGGCAAGACACCGCCATGGGATACAGCACTGGGAGGATGGGTGGGAATTCACGGTTATCCCACCGATGAAAACGACAGGAGGTGGATCCTGCTGTTATATCCCAAACCTCACAACTGGACCGATGGGTGCGTAGCCATGTGGAACTTCGAGATTGACGAGCTGTTCTCCAAAGTCTCAATCGGCACTCCGGTGAGCATTGTCCCGTAACTTAATTTCTCAGTCGGGTTTGGCCTCGGAAACCAGCGGAAATCAATCAGGCTGTTCATTCAATGTGCTTCGGCTAAGCTCCTCTTTCTGTCGAAGGGGTCGTAGGAGGGATCCAGGTTCCGTTCGATGGCTTTACGGGTCCGATCCATGAGCTCGGGGACGTCGGATTCTGTGAGGCCCTTGGTAGCGATGGGATCCGAAATGGTGACGGTAATATGACCAGGTCTCAACCATAAGTTTCTTTTCGGCATGATGCGGAAAGCGCCATTACACGTAACAGGCAGGATAGGGATGCCGGTTTGCACCGCAAGCATAAAAGGTCCTTTTTTGAACGGCAACAGATTGGCATCGGGACTCCTGGTTCCTTCAGGGTAAATCAGCACGGACCAACCGCCTTTCAGCTTGTCCTTGGCCGCGTTGAGTTTTTGCACAGCCTCGCGGGGATTGGACCTGTCTAGCGATATGGCTCCGGTCCGGCCCAGCGCCCAACCGAAAAATGGGATTCTGAGAAGCTCTCTTTTGACCACCCATCTGAACCTCAGCGGAAGGGTCACTATCAGCGCCAATATGTCAGTGTTGCTCTGATGATTCGGAGTCACGATATACGACACTCCCGGGACAACCTTCTCCGATCCCTGAATGGAAAACGTCAGTCCCATGAATTTGCGGGTTACCAGGGCCCAGACTCGTGCAATGTGCCATGCGGGAGCATCGGAAGACGTGAGAACGCTTATCAGGATCAGAGGTATAGCGCACAGCGGTGTAACAATTCCCAACGCAAGCGCAGCCAGTACCATCCTTGGCAGCCGTCCTATATAGCTTGCCACTGTCTCTCCTTCGTCAATTGGCGGTCTCTCGACGGAACAATGTCCCGGCACAAATGCGGTAATCGCGTGTCATAATAATGCCCAGTGAAAGACCCGAATCCCGTGAAGGCGGTGGCAGGATCTCTTCCCGTGCACCTTTCGCCGCATCAGGGCCACCGGTGATCTGACCGCCTGCTCAGCATCAGACGATGATAGCTTATACCAATGCGCGGTCAAAGGAGTGACAATGAGTGAAGCCGGCCCTGCCAGATCTCCAAAGCGAAGTCAGGCTGCGCCGTTCGCAGCGGAGGAGACCTGGCAGGATCGGCACTGAATCAGTTTCTCAATGTTACTTGTATGAAAGCGCATTGGCATGAAAAGCCCATCAGGTTCCTCGATCCCAAGGAGATCACCCTCGTGGGGGACGTCACGGGCAAGTTTATACCGGCCCCGACAGGTAAATGAGCTGAATTGGCTCTTTCAAAGCCTCAAACCTTGGAGAGAATTATCCCAATGATTGATTACTCTGAAGCTCAGGTGTGGCGATTTGGGCGATGTCATTGAACTTATCCGGGAGAATGATCTGGGAGGAGGGTTCGCCCACAGTCTTGAGCCCAATGCGAGGGATAAGTTTTTGGAACTACTCGGGCAGTTGGAAAAGAATACCTAACGACCGGGGATAGCAAAATTCACCGGTCTTGATCGTTTTTCTCTCAGGATCAGACGGAGCCGACAATTCCAGCAACCGATCCTAATCACGAATTGGCACAAACCCGTCAGGGCGTAGCATTCCACGCTTTTCGAGAATTCTCGTAAAATCATCCGACAACAACGTCAGGATCAACTTCTCGCTAGCCTCGATTTGTCGTGGTGTCCAGTCTCCCTTTATACGGACGACGAATCGAGTTCTGATTGTTGTGCCCTTCAGCGGTTGAGGATCTCCGATGGTTCCGCCGAGCGGCACAATGTCGAACAGATTAGGGAAGGTGTCCCGAATATACAGTCCAAGGTGGAACAGGATCACACCGGCATCGGCTTTCCCGTAAGCTATGGACCACGGCACATCTCGGTGATGGATGCGTGAGCCCGAAAGCCATTTGTAAGGATTGCCGCTTGCCCCGTTAAAGATTGTGTCCATCAATTGTTCCGGTGTCATGTCCGCGGGCGGTTTAGGATCATTCTTGGCGATGCCATAAATTGTGTTGGCATAATTGTCGAATGCCCCGGCTTCGAGATCTGGGTTAGGGGACACATACTGGACATCCCGGCGTCCCAGGTCCCAGACGGAACGAACATCCTTGGGATTCCCTTTCTTGACCAATATTACAGATCCTCGATCCTTGTACAGCGGGCAGGGCTTTTCTGCGGTCTGACCTGCTTCCTCCAACTGCTTCATTACCTTTCCCGTCGCAACTACCACTTGTGGTCGGCACTTCGCATAGAGATTCCCGAACTGGACAATCTGACGCGCAAGTTGCGGCACGGCCACGGGCGGACTCGTTGTATAAAACCAGTTTTGAAGAGGGCGATCCTTGAATTTTGCAAGGAAAATGGGCCACACGTCCCTAAGCGCTGGATGGTAGTTCCCCTCTGATGACAAGCAGAGGTCGCACGAAGATATGTCCGCATGGAAATCGTGGAGCGTGTTTGATGTCGGATCGTTGAGGTTTGGGGTAATAATGTCATTGTCATAGGGCCATTCCAACAATTCCGGCGAGTCGATGACAGGTTTCCCGATAATCGGTTTCATTTCAGCGGAAGCTCCCGTGGTAACTATCAAAATGAATGCAATGACAATGCTGGTTCTTATGCGGTTCATCCGGCCGGTTCCCCCATACTGACAAATAAAGTTTCGGCTTTCCTCCGAGAATCCTATTGTAACTCTGGAGAGCAGGCATTACTAGCCCCAGGCCGGGTGAGATTAGACTGGGAAGAGTTCGCCATCAATCCTTCACCGGATGTGAGAGAGAAGGGCCTCGGACTTCTCAGAGAGACGGAGGGAAGTCCTGAACGGGGGTCTGCTCAGATGTAGCGTGTCAGCCGTTTCGTTTCGCATTGCTACACATTTCTTGTCGGCCAACAGGGCCATGACCCAGGATGACGGCCGAGTTTCTCCGCACAATCTTTGCCGCCGGCTATTGCACTTCCCCGACCAAGATAAAGGGCGCCCAGAAGAACGGATGATCGTACCCTTTTTCCCTGACCTGCTTCCTTGCCAGCCTCAGAGCTTCCAGCTTGTTTTTCCCGCTCTTGAGGTGGCGGAAGAAGCTTTCCACCAGGTCAACCGATGACTCCTCAGCGACGCTCCACAAGCTCATCAGCACGCTCTTCGTACCTGCGTACTGGAACGCGCGGCCCATGCCCATGGTCCCTTCGCCTGAGATATGCTTGCCCAGGCCGGTCTGACACGCAGTCAATGCAGCTAGATCACAGTTCAGCTTCAAACCCATCACCTCTGTGAGCCGTAGGAAACCGTCCGTTCCCTCTGGTTGGTCCACAAGGGTAAGAATCAGGACCGGTTCCCGGATGGTAGGCAGGTCAGTGCCGAAGTACCCGTGGGTCGCGAAAACAATCAGCTGGTACGGCGTTAGGTCTTTCTGAAATAGGACTGACTTTCGGGCCTCGAACCCTTCAAAGAGGTCAGTATTCTGAGGATCGCCTTTCTTGAGCGATTGGCCAAGATCGGCCGTCAGCGACAGTCGATCGAACTCAAAACCGCCCAGATGCGTCGTAATGGACAAGAGGACATCACCGGTGGATTGATCGAGCATTGCCCGTGGCTTCTCAGCAGGGACTTTTCTCACGCGCTCGTCATTCGGGGAAAAAACCGGGTCAACCATCGCTAGCGTCCTGAAAGCCCGCTTCTGTCCCTCCCCCAAGGTCCTGGCCAGTGTGAGCGCCGTTATGGACTGATAGTACGATATGGGATGCCTGTCCCCGAAGAATTCGGCTCCCTTAACACAGGGAATGTTCTTACGCGTAATGAGTTTCCCGCCCGCGTTCAAGACGAGCATTTCAAAAGGCACAACCCCAAGGCAATCGTCCGGTATTATGATCAAAGGCGCATCTTTCGGCACGTCGTTCAGAATGTCGGAGATAAGTAGTTCCGCAAGTCTGTTCCCTGACGCAAAGTCGAACTTGGTGAGTTGCGCAGGCATAAGCTCTCCTTCGGTTATGTCAAGGGGCTTTCGGAACTTCCGGACCATCTCGCCCAATTCTGTTTTCGGCATTGGTTTGAAGACCGCCCTGACCAGTGTCTTGCCTTTCGTTAGATATACGATGATGCCCGAATCGGTCACATGATACTCCAGCACCCATTCGTTCTCTCTCAGGGCCGAATGCGACAGGTCCATAGGCTCGGGATACCTGGTCGCAGCAAAGCGGGGATGCTTTTCTCGAAGCAGCTTGATGTGCTCGTCAAGTTGCTCTTGCAACCGGGCAACCTGAGGCTCCAGAGTCTCGATTCGCTGCTTAGAGGCCTCCGTGTAAGCCTTTTCTCTCTCCCGCTTGAGCGCAGAGAGCTGATCGTTGAGCCCTATGTCAGTCATAAAGACCTTCACCGGTACATCCAATCGTGCATCCCGCAGCCGCCCGGAAATGCGTTCAGCAAAGACCCGAGCTTT
>Ga0172371_10014198_pt1 | contig 10283 bp, 7 predicted proteins | sample Lak12m_FD_114543 | JGI IMG/M metagenome (GOLD analysis project Ga0172371, IMG submission 114543) | Freshwater microbial communities from Kabuno Bay, South-Kivu, Congo - kab_022012_12m | ecosystem: Environmental > Aquatic > Freshwater > Lake | place: Democratic Republic of the Congo: South-Kivu... | reverse complement strand
CGGAGATAATATAGTTATAATCAAATTCATCGGCGGAAACTGGCAACAGAGGGGAAAATATAAAAATGGCAATTATAGAAATTATTAGTGATTTTTTCATGTTTAGTAACAATAATTAAATAATAATTAAACAGAAATTACCTCAATGTCATTGCCAATAGGAATCGGGACTCGCAAGGACATTATTATTGTAATCATATTCTACCATATTTATCCACTCTTACCAACCCCTTGCTATTTTTTTGAATTTATTTTATAGTTATTCACAATGTTTTTGCAGTTATTTTTTATTATTTTTTAATATTTTATGGACAATGTCATTAGCGTGGATGGCGATGAAAGCCAATTAATAACCCGCGAAGGCTGGGAAAAATTAAAGAAAGAATTTGATTATTTAAAAAATGTCCGCCGGCACGAGATTGCCGAACGCATTGAGCGGGCGAAGGAGCTGGGTGATTTAAGCGAAAATGCCGAATATTCAGAGGCAAAAGACGAGCAGGCTTTTAATGAGGGCAGGATATTGGAAATTGAAACTTCATTAAAAAAAATAACTATAGTGGGCAGCCCGAATAAAGAAGGAACTGTTGACCTTGGGTCTAAAGTTTTAGTGGAGTATAATGGAAAGCAAAAAGAATTTACCCTGGTAAGTTTTAATGAAGTTGACCCGGAGCAAAATAAAATTTCTAACGAATCGCCATTAGGAGAAGCGTTGATGGGGCATAAGGCCGGCGACGAAATAAAAGTACATTTGCCAGCCGGGCAGGTAATATATAAAATAATTAAAGTTACCTAACGCATAACACACCCGCCTGCAACGCTTTGCAAGCAAAGCGTAGTAATGCGGGCAGGTAACACAGAACACAAACCTCCTTTCAGGGGGTTTGTTTTTTGTTAATTAAAATTTATTTTGGTATACTTATTAGTAATCAGTAAATAGTAGCCAATGTCCGTTACTATTTACTAATTTACTGTTTACTAGTCATCCTGCTGCATAATCATTATGTCCAATCAACCCAAACAATCAAAGCTTAAAAAATGGTTAAAATCCCTAGGGCCCGGTTTTATCACCGGCGCTTCCGACGACGATCCGTCCGGCATTGCCACTTATTCACAGACCGGCGCGCAATTCGGCTATGCCCAGCTTTGGGTGTCGCTTTACTTATGGCCGTTCATGAGCGTGATTCAGGAAATGTGCGGACGCATCGGGCTTGTTACCGGTAAAGGGCTTGCCGGCGTAATTCGGGCGCATTACCGCCGTTCCATTTTGTATGGGGCGGTTTTAATTTTATTTATCGCCAATACCGTTAACATCGGCGCTGATTTGGGCGCAATGGCTTCTTCAGCCCGGCTATTGATTGATTTGCCGTTTGCTTTCTGGCTAATAGTAATGACAGCCATTACCTTGCTTTTAGAAGTATTTGTTTCCTACAAAGTTTATGCCCGTTATTTAAAATATCTTACTCTTTCACTTTTATCTTATGCCGCGGTTACTTTTTCCGTAAAACAAAATTGGGGAGATATTATCTTGTCAATTCTGATCCCGACTTTTGTCTGGTCACAGGGCTATTTAATGAATCTAGTGGCGATTTTAGGAACGACTATTTCACCATACCTGTTTTTTTGGCAGGCGAGTGAGGAGGTGGAAGAAGAGGTGGCGGCGCATAAAATCAGGACAATGGGCTGGGGTGTTCCGCGGGTTAATAAGCGCGATTTGCGCAATATGCGCATTGATACTTTTTCTGGTATGTTTTTTTCCGAATTGATCACTTTTTTTATAATCGCCACTACCGCTGCCACTTTATATCGCGCCGGAATTACCAATATTGAAACCGCAACCCAAGCGGCGGAGGCGTTGCGCCCTTTAGCCGGTAATTTCACTTTTTCCTTATTCGCGCTTGGCATTATCGGCACCGGATTTTTGGCCGTGCCGGTTTTAGCCGGATCAGCCTCTTACGCTATTGCCGAATCGTTTTCCTGGCGGGAAGGGTTGTACCAAAAATTTAAACGCGCGCACGGTTTTTACGGAGTCATCACTATTGCTACTTTAATTGGACTATTGGTTAATTTTACCTCTGTTAAGCCGTTCCAGATGCTTTATTACGCGGCTGTTTTAAACGGCGTCATTGCGCCGCCGCTGATGGTTTTAATTTTATTAATATCAGGAAATAAAAAAATAATGGGCAAAAGGACAAGCTCACCGTTATTTTTAACATTAGGATGGGTTATTACAATTTTTATGACCATAGCGGCGATTATGCTGCTTTATAATTTATTTTTTTGAATTTATTAATCCGTCTGTATCCGTTTAATCCGTTCAATCTGTGTCCTATTTATTTTACGTTATAGCACACGGATTTAACGGATCAAACAGATTAGCGCGGATATGACTTTATATATTTTGAATTTATATATACTAATATACTAAACTGCATGCTGCTCCGGAGTGTGATATAATAATAATATGCCTGATAACATTTCACCGTTAAAGCAAAAAATAGAGATGGCGCCGGCGCCGGAAAAAATTCCGGATGGCTCGTTAGAAAACAAACCGGAGCGGCCGGCTGGTTCAGAGCATCCGAAGCAGGCGGAAACTAAACAGGAAAAGCAAGTTCAGAGTAAAACTCCGCTATCCGCATCATTGCCTGTTGCTGCCAAAACAAAAGTATCTTTGGCGGAGATTGAACGGATTTTAAGCGAAGATTTGGAAGAAATTTATTTCCAGTTTGAGCCGGAAAAACAGCAGGAATTCAAAAGCAAAGGGGAGCAGACTGCCCATAGCATTAAAATATTGTTAGAGCAGGCAAAAGTAAAAGTTAAAAAGATAGCCAAACTTATTTTTAAGTGGCTGCAGATTATCCCGGGTGTAAATAGATTTTTTTTGGAAAAAGAAAGCAAAATTAAAGCGGAAGAAATTGTTAAGTTAAAAGACATTAATACACAAGAACATTAAAACCCTCCGCGAGCTATGCAAGCCGGGCGGGCAGGCATAATAAAATTATTAAGCAATAATTAATCAGAAATTATTCAGAAATTAAATAATAATTAAAATGCGAGTTAAAAAATTATTGTCTAATTTCTGTTTAATTTCTGCTCAATTATTGTCTGGATAGCTTACCCATTCAGGTTCTTCCAGTCCCGCCTCTATGAGTGGGTCGGTTGGAACAACAATATTTCCATGTTTAACTCTTATATTAATATTATTACTAATGCCGCGGCAGCGATTATTGCTGTTATTATTTTTTTATTTATTTTGGCTTTGGTACGAAAAATTTTGCATATTGCCAAGGAAAAAACTAACTTGTTTGAGCGTGATATCTTGTTAGTCCGTCTGCCGAAAAATCGGCCGAAAGAGCAGGAAGAACAGGAAACTTTACAGATGTTGCATGAAGAAATAGCGGCGGCGGAAAGTTTGTTCTCTTTAATTGGCGGCTTGAAAGCAAATCCCGATGGTTTACGCAGTTGGCTAATGGGCGCGAATAATGTTTTTACTTTTGAAATTGTCGCGCATAAAAAAATGATCTCTTTTTACGCGGTAGTGCCGCGCCGGATGCGCCGTTTTGTCGAGCAGGAAATTTACGCCCATTACCCGGCGGCGAACATTGAAGAAACCGTTGATTATAACATTTTTACTCCGCAGAGCGCGGTAAAAGCGGCTCGCTTTAAATTAAAGCGGAGCAGTATGTATGCCATCAGGACATATAAAAAAATGGATATTGACCCGCTGGATTCTTTATTAAATACTTTAGCAAAATTGCGGGAGCGGGAAGGAGCGGTGATGCAAATTATGGTTAAATCAGCGCCTAAGTCATGGCGCTCCCGCGCCCAACGCATTATTAAGGAAGTGCGCAAGGGGCATACTTTAAATGAGGCAATGAAAAGCACGGGCTATGGTAAGATTTTTAGCGGTACTGGAAAAATAGCCGAGGTGCTGCTGCAAAAAAGCAAAGAGCAGCCCGCTGGCCAGCCGGAGCGAATGACTCCGATAGAAGAAGAAACATTAAAAACAATTGAAGAAAAAATGTCCAAAGCCGGTTTGGAGGTAAATATTTGCGCGGTAGTGTCGGCGGACAGCGAGACGCAAGCGCAAATTTATCTGGATAATATAGCCGATTCTTTCAGCCAATATACGATTTTTGAATACGGCAACGGCTTTAAACGGGCTGGCAAATGGGGCGAACACAACATTATCCATCATTTTAATTTTCGCCGTTTTGATGAACGGGCAAAGTTTGTTTTAAATACCGAGGAATTAGCAAGTATTTTTCATTTTCCCTTACCGCATAACGAGACGCCGAATATCAACTGGCTGACGGCTAAACGGGCTTCGGCTCCGCCGGACGTGCCGAATAGCGGGTTATTTTTAGGCGAAAATATTTTTCGCGGAGTAGTGCGGCCGGTTTACATTAAGCGCGAAGACCGCCGCCGGCATTGTTATATTATCGGCAAATCCGGCGTCGGCAAATCAAATTTATTGGCGCTCTCCGCGCGGGCAGACATCCAAAACGGCGAAGGAGTCTGCGTTATTGACCCGCATGGCGATTTAATTGAAGACGTACTATCGGGTATTCCCAAAGAGCGCGCTGAAGATGTGATTTATTTTGCGCCGGCGGACATGGCGCGGCCGATGGGCTTGAATTTATTGGAATACGACGAGCGCTATCCGGAGCAAAAAACTTTTGTCATTAATGAGATGATAAAAATTTTTGATAAGTTATATGATTTAAAGGCAACCGGCGGCCCGATTTTTGAGCAGTACATGCGCAACGCCATGCTTTTGATTATGGACGATCCGGCGACCGGCTCTACTTTAATGGAAATTTCCAAAGTCTTGTCCGATCCGGATTTCCGTAAAATTAAACTGGATAAATGCCAGGATCAGACAGTTGTCGCTTTTTGGCGGCAGGAAGCGGAGAAAGCCGGCGGAGAAGCGGCGCTCGCGAACATCGTACCGTATATAACTTCTAAATTGACCAGCTTTGTTTCTAACGCGACGATGCGACCGATTATCGGCCAGCAGCGCAGTTCTTTTAACTTGCGTGATATTATGGATCAGCAGAAAATTTTATTGCTTAATTTATCCAAAGGCGCTATCGGCGAATTAAACGCCCATCTGCTTGGGATGGTATTGGTGGGAAAAATTTTAGCCGCTTCGCTGTCGCGCACCGATGTACCGCGCGAACAGCGGCAAGATTTTTATCTTTATATTGACGAATTCCAAAATTTTATTACCGATTCTATCAGCATCATTTTATCGGAAGCGCGCAAGTATAATTTGAACTTAATCATGGCGCACCAGTATCTAGGGCAGTTGGTAAAAAACAACGATACCACCATCAAAGACGCGGTTTTCGGCAATGTCGGCACGATGGTATTGTTCCAAATTGGCTCGGAAGACGCGGAAACCATGGTTAAAGAATTTACGCCGGTCTTCAACGAATTTGACCTCATCAACGTGGAAAAGTATAATGCTTATGTGAAGCTCCTGATTGATAATTCCACTTCGCGCCCCTTTAGCATGGCGATTCCAAAATTGCCGGACGGCAACAAATCGCTGGCGGAAAAAATTAAAGAAATGTCGCGGCTGAAATACGGGAGAGAAAGAAGCGTGGTGGAAGCGGAAATTTTTGCTAGAAGCAAGGACATTAAAACATGAAAACATTAAAGCAAAAAAACAAAAAAGCAGCCCCCTTGATAACAGTAAGTAATTAAACAATAATTAAGCAGAAATTGAACAAAAATTTTTAAATGAACTTTAATTATTGCTAAATTACTGCTCAATTATCGTTTAATTTTTGTTAAATTATTATTAAATTTCCGTACATTTATGATCCCAAAAGATCTCAAAGAATCTCCCAAACGTCATAAAAAAATCAAAATTATAATTATAGTTTTACTCCTAATGGTCGTCTCTTTTTACGGCGGCATTTTTTTATCCGAAAAAACTAAAATTGACGATGCGTTAGTAAATAAAGATTCGGTATTTTTAGGCAAGGTGCTGAACATGTACGAAAATTACCAAAAGGAAAATTTAGCCAGAGACGTTGATTTTAATATGTTTTGGCAGGTTTGGGAAACGCTGCAAGACAAATATGTGGATAAGGATAAGTTGTCGGATAAAGAACTGTTTTATGGCGCGCTTAAGGGGTTAGCGGCCGCAACCGGAGACCCGTATACTGTTTTTATGAACCCGATTATTTCCAAAGAATTTTCCAACGATATGGCCGGCACCTTTGAAGGTATCGGAGCTGAAATCGGCATGAAAGGCGGGGTATTGACGATAATCGCGCCTTTAACCGACATGCCGGCGCAGAAAGCAGGCTTAAAGGCCGGCGATAAAGTTTTAAAAATCAACGGCGAAGATACATCGCCGATGTCCGTTGACGAAGCGGTCGGGAAAATCCGCGGCCATAAAGGCACGCAAGTTACTTTAAATATTTGGCGGGAAGATTTTGACCAGCCGCGGGATTTTAACATCACTCGCAATACAATTATTGTTAAAAGCGTTACCTGGAATACAAATAAAGATAATATTATGGTCATCACTATTTCTCATTTCAATGACGACACGGTTGATTTGTTCGACCGGGCGGTAAGCGACGCGGTCAAACAAAATCCTAAAGGGATAATTTTGGATTTACGCAATGACCCGGGCGGTTATCTGGATACGGCCATTGAAGTCGCGAGCGAATGGATTGAAGACGGCGTGGTAGTTACGGAAAAATATAATGATGATCAAAAAAACGATTATCTTGCCCGCGGCCGCGCCCGTTTAAAGGATTTTAAGACAGTGGTGCTCGCAAACGAAGGATCAGCGTCCGCTTCGGAAATTGTCGCCGGCGCGTTAAAAGACTACGGTCTGGCCACTATCGTCGGCAAAAAAACTTTCGGCAAAGGCAGCGTGCAGGAACTGGAGAGTATGCCGGACGGCTCTTCTTTAAAGATAACTATCGCCAAATGGCTAACGCCTAAAGGGGTCAATATTAATGAGGAAGGCATTGTGCCGGACGCGGAAGTTGATTTGTCTAAAGAAGATTATGAGGCGGACAAGGACCCGCAGATGGAGAAAGCAGTGGAGTTGCTGAATGAAAATTAAAGGATAACCGTACTGTCTATTACAAAAAATCGTTAGTACAAGCAATGATAAAATTGTTCCATTGTTATATTGCTAAATTGTTCGCAACGCACAGGTATATACTTTAGCGGTGTAGCAATTTAACAATTTAGCAATATAATTCTATGCCAAAACAAATATCTTCCTCGCGCAGACAGAAACAGGTAACAAAGTATATTTTTGTTGTCGGTGGCGTGATGTCATCAGTCGGCAAGGGCGTAGCCGCCGCTTCCGTCGGTAAAATTTTGCAGTCAAAAGGCTACCGTGTGTCCAACATTAAGTGCGATATGTATGTTAATATTGACGCCGGCACGATTCGTCCGGCGGAACATGGCGAAGTTTTTGTCGGCGAAGACGGGGTCGAGGCAGACCAGGATTTGGGCAACTACGAGCGGTTTACCGGCGAGCTATGCCTGCGGGATAATTACATCACCACCGGGCAGGTTTACCAGGAGGTAATCAGGCGCGAACGCAACTTGGAATATGGCGGTGAAGACGTGGAAGTCGTTCCGGATATTCCTAACGAAATAATCAGGCGCATTAGAGCTTGCCAGCAAAAAAATAATTCCGAAATTACCATTGTAGAATTAGGCGGCACTGTCGGCGAATACCAAGTGCTGCTTTTTTTGGAAGCGGCCCGGATGATGAAGATGAAGAGCCCGGAAGATATTTTTTTTATTTTAGTAAGCTATTTGCCGACGCCGGGATTATTAGGCGAGCAAAAGTCAAAACCGACGCAGTATGCTATCCGAACGCTAAATTCGGCTGGAATCAATCCTGATTTTATTTTATGCCGGGCTGACCAGCCGGTTACCGATGATATTAAGAGGACTATCAGCACGGTCTGTAGCCTGCCGAGGGAGCGCATTATTTCCGCGCCGGATGTTTATTCTATTTACGACATCCCGGTAAATTTTGAAAAAGAAAATTTAGGCAATATTATCTTAAAATCAATGGGGCTGCCCATACGCAAAAAAAACATGCAGGATTGGATAGCTTTTTCCCGCAAAATCAAAAATATTAAGCAAGAGGTAACTATCGGCATTGTTGGCAAATATTTTAATTTTAAATCCTGCCGCGATACTTATATTTCTGTTCTTGAGTCAATCAATCATGCCGCCTGGCATCATAACGTAAAGCCGAATGTGGTTTGGCTGGAAGCGGAACGCTATGAACAGGATAAAATCAAACTTAAAGAGCTGGATGAATTAGACGGCATCATTATTCCCGGCGGATTCGGGGAGCGGGGAGTAGAGGGGATGATTTTGGCGGCAGAATATGCCCGTCAGCATAAAATTCCGTATTTCGGGCTTTGTTTAGGCATGCAAATTTTAACCGTTTCTTTCGCCCGCCATGTGCTTAAAATTGCGGATGCCAATTCTACCGAATTTAATCCCCAAACAAAACATCCAGTTATCGCTACGATGGCGGAACAAAAGAAAAATATAGCGGAAAAAAATTACGGCGGCACTATGCGATTGGGCGCTTATCCAGCCCAACTGGCAAAAGATTCTATAAGCTATCGCGCTTACAACTGCGAACATATCAGCGAACGCCATCGCCACCGCTATGAATTTAATAACGAATATCAGGCGGAATTTCAAAGAAACGGCTTGCGCGTAGCTGGCATTAACCCCCAGCGCGATTTAGTGGAAATCGTGGAAGTTGCGGATCATCCGTGGATGGTCGGCGTGCAATTCCATCCGGAATTTAAGTCCCGTCCGCTAAAGCCGCATCCGTTATTTGCGGCATTTGTCAAAGCTTGTACCAAAAATAAATAGTTGGTATAATAATTTTGTAATTTAATACAACTAAAGCGTATGCCTAATAAAAAAATCAAAAAAATAAAAAACAAAGCCAATAGTATAATTACCTTAGAAAAATTAGCCGCCATAATGGTGGATGGTTTTACCCAAGCTAAACAAGAAAGGGAAGAGGGTTTGACGCAGGTTAGAAAAGAAATGGAGATTGGTTTTACCCAAGCTAAACAAGAAAGGGAAGAGGGTTTGACGCAGGTTAGAAAAGAAATGGAGATTGGTTTTACCCAAGCTAAACAAGAAAGGGAAGAGGGTTTTGCTCAAGCTAAGAAAGATAATGAAGATTTAGCATTAATGGTTAAACAAGGATTTGATGAAGTAAACAGCAGGCTTATTCTATTGGAACGCAGCCAAAGGGAAACTAACGACAGGTTGGAATTATCCAAACACGAGCAAGAAGAAATAAAATTGCGTTTAACTAACGTTGCCTACCGGTTTGAGTTTAAAGAATTAGAAGAAAAGGTAATGAAAATGGAAGATATTGTTTTAGCCAGGCGACGGAAACTTTAAATCCAAAATCATAAATCGTAAGTCATAAATATATTATCACCATGTTTAAAAATTTATTTAAAAGCTCAATTTATCTAACCGCGCTGACGATCGTGAGCATTGTCGGCGCTGTTTTAATCAACGCGGCTTTAGCGGTCTGGACCGGCCCGACTGCAGATCCGCCAGAGGGGAATGTAAGTAATGTTAGTGGTTGGACAGATAGCGGCACAAACGTCAGCCTAACCACCGCGACTGATCTAGTCGGAATCGGCACTGCTGCTCCTAACCGCCAATTGCATATTTACCAAACAACAGGCAATAACGCAGAAATTGATTTGCAGAGTGTAGCTGGAGCAAGTGAATACTGGGCATTATACCATGACCGCAGTACCGGCGAATTAAGATTTTGGAATAACAATGTTATCAGCACTTCCACGAAAAACGCTTTTGTTGTTACCGCCAGCGGTTATGTAAAAGCGGCTACTCCGGTAAATTCCGGCGACGTCGCAACAAAAGGCTACGTTGACGCGGCCGTGGGAGCGGCGGGCGGCGGTGATGCGACGCTAGCAAATCAGGAGTCTATTATGGGGACAGGATTTGATGCCACTGCTGACTCCCTTAAAGCGATAAGCGGAAAAATACCGGCGCTGGTGGGAACTGCGACTTACGATAAACAGGTGGAAATAGCCAATATGATATCGCTAGCAAACGGCTGGGTTTTAGCGAATCAGACATATTACAGTGTCGGCGGTAATACGTATTTCTGCCGCCAAAACGCAGTGAATGGAACTGGCGCCGTAACTGTAACCAGTATTAATAATAACCAGCAATGCGATATTGAAAATGGTATTACATGGCGATGTACT
>Ga0172371_10014197_pt1 | contig 10285 bp, 9 predicted proteins | sample Lak12m_FD_114543 | JGI IMG/M metagenome (GOLD analysis project Ga0172371, IMG submission 114543) | Freshwater microbial communities from Kabuno Bay, South-Kivu, Congo - kab_022012_12m | ecosystem: Environmental > Aquatic > Freshwater > Lake | place: Democratic Republic of the Congo: South-Kivu... | reverse complement strand
CCGGGATGCGGACGCGACCAGTGAACACCCAGCTCGCTCACGTAGGCATACGAGCCCGCCGGGCGGAAGAAGCCGAAGTGGCTTTCTTCGTAGCGCTGGAATTCGGGACTGGTGGTGAGGGTGGGGCCGGCTGCGAGAGCAGTCACTGTCTGGCCGGCGTCATCGGCCGGCGGACTGGTACCGTCTTCCGACTGACCGGTTTCGCCTCCACATCCCGCTAACAGGAGCATTGGCGCCAACAGGGCCGCTATCAGGATGAGTCTTCGCCTGCCCGTCATGATGTAGCCTGCATTTCTTTTATTTACATAATGATTACGAAACCCTTAAGAGCTTCGAACATCTCTGCCTGATACTCCCCTTTGTCCTTTTCCCGGACATTTGCCTATTCCGCCTCGATCCCAAATAGAAAGGTTGATTTTGCGCGCATTCGTTTCCGATTCCGGTTACCGCGAAGCTTCGCTCCAAGTGCCGACCCTCACCGTACGATCTTCGAGATATTCTGCTCGAGGATGTCCTCCGCCCCCATCTCCTTGAGCTTGGGGATGATGACATTGACAGTGCTCTTGTCGACCACAGTCGTTATCTCGAAGTAATCTGAATTGTAGAGCGGCGCCACAGTCGGGCGCTTCATGGCCGGCAGCACGCCGACGACGGCATCCAGTTTATCCTTGGCCACGTTCATGGAAAGCAGCACGCGGCCGCGGGCGTCGATGACGCCGAGCAGCAGCGTGCGGATCTCGTCGATGGCCTTCTGCTTGGCAGGGTCTTCCCATGCGCCTTTATTAGCTATCAATTTGGTGGTCGATTCGAGGATGACGTCCACGATGCGCAGGTGGTTGCGCCTCAGGGTCGAGCCCGTCTCGGTGAGGTCGACGACGACGTCCATGATCTCCGGCACCTTGGCCTCGGTGGCGCCGTAGGAATAGAAGACGTCCACGGGAATCCCCAGCTTTTCAAAATACTTTCTGGTCATGTTGGGGAACTCGGTGGTCACGCGGCTGCCCGGCTTGATGTCGGCGGCCTTTTCCACCGGCGAATCCTCGGGAACGGCGATGACCATCTTCATGACGCCGGTGCCGGTCTTGGCGTAGGGCATGTCGGCTACCTCGACCACGTCGGCGCCGGACTCGGTGATGCAATCCAGGCCGGAGATGCCCAGGTCGAAATATCCCTCCTCGACATACTTGGGAATCTCCTGCGGACGCAGGATCTTGACGGCGCTGATGCGCTCATCGTCGATGGTGACCGAGTATTCGCGGGAGCTCCGTTTGACCTGCAGGTCGGCTTCGCTGAACAGCAGCAGCGTCTGCTCCTGCAGACTGCCTTTGGGCAGGGCGATGCTTAACAATTTTGACACCTCGATGTTGATCTCAGGATATTGGGCTTAAAGTATTTCTACATATAGCCGGATGACTGTCAAATGTCCAACCGGAAAAGGCCGGGCCGGTCGATGGAAGGATGCCGGCGATCGAGGGCGAACATACCTATGACGCCCCGTCCCATGAACGCGTCAGGTTAGGTAGTGGATCGTATCGCAGGCTCATGACTTCGCATCCGCTGCCGACAATTGGTTACGTCATCTTTCCCCCCAGTGGCCCCAACGTATCGGATGACTCCGCATTGCTGCATTAAATTTGGGAAGCGCTTCGACTCGTTCGTCGCTGCGCGGACCCATCCCCCAGACGTTCATCCAACCTGCAAGAAAGGGGAAACATGGAGTCTCACGAATCCACCAAGACGATGTCGAGAAGGCAGTTGCTGGCCAGCGGGGGCAAGCTGGCAATTGCCGGCGGGATGGCAGGCGCCGCGGTCGGCGGCCTGGGATTTCTTGCCGGTTGCGGCAGCAGTTCCGAAACCGGCACCAGCTCCACCGCTGCCATGACGGCGGACCTTCCCTGGCCGTACGAGAAATTCACGGCCGCGGACATCAAAAAAGCGCAGTCGATAGCTCATGACAACTGGTTCGAGGGTTTTTGCACTTACGCGGTGCTCAACGGCATCGTCTCGGTGATGCGGGAAAAGGTGGGCGGCCCCTACGATCAGTTTCCCGTCAAGGCTTTCATTTTCGCCCACGGCGGCACCGCCGGATGGGGCGGGACCTGCGGCACGCTGATCGGCGCCGGCATCGCGGCTTCACTGGTGGCCGGACCCCAGCATGGCGAGGAGATCGTCAACGAGGTCATGCGTTACTATTCCGATACCGAGTTGCCCATCTTCAAACCGGACAATCCCAAGGCGGACATAAAGACCGTGAGCAAGAGCGATTCTCCTGTCTGCCACCTCTCGGTCGGCAAATGGATGACCAAGGAGGGAGTCGGATTCCTGAGCGCGCAACAGATGGAGAGATGCGGCAGGCTGTCCGGCGATGTGGCCGGCAAGACACTCGAGCTGCTGAACAACTACGCGGATTCGAAGTTCGCGGTAACCCAGAAGGCGCCGGCTTTCACCCTGGGCATGCCGACCCAGACCAACTGCACCGAATGCCACGGGGAATCGGTGCCGGCGATTCCCAAACCGGGTGGAGGCGAGAGCCTGCTGGTGACTGGCCACTAGTCCGGCAGGCGAGAACGTGAACTAAAAGGGGCGCCCACTAGGGCGTCCCTTTTTTTCGCGAGGCGTCGCTCAGACGATCGAACCCGCGTTGAGATAGATGCGGGTGCTGTCGGACAGATCGATGCCGCTGGCGTCCAGCCGGGCCTCGACCCGCCATTCCAGCCTCTCGTCACGTCCGCTTAAAAGCTCCAGCCCCATCTCGACGGCTTCGCCCAGCATGCCGCCGATGGAGCCGCTGTTCGTGATGTCGGGGGCTTTGAGCTGGAAGGCGTAGTCTTTGGTCTCGCCTGCGGGGTACGTCCTGGCCTCCTCGATAACATGCTCGTCGCGGTAGATCTCCCGCGACCTGGTGCGGGTGGTATTGCCTTCCCGCTCTTCGGTCACCTCCCGGCCGATTACCGCTACGAGCAGCCGCTTCCCCTCCAGCGGTTTTTTCGTGGTCATGGTGAAGGAGCCCTCGATGATCCCGCCGGGATCATAGGCGCCACCGGAAAGAGTCAGCTTTATGCTCCCGCGTGCGAACCGGAGCACGAAATACATGACGACCGAAGCCACGGCGACGAACACGGCTGCTATCACCAGGATCACGATCACGCTGGATGACATAAGGACCCCTTTCTTTAACGGATTATCCTCATAACCAGATGCGTGCAGCGCCCGAGCGCAACGGACGTCAGGGTGATGCTATCCTCCGGCTGCTTTTTAGTCCACTACTGTGGAAGCAGGGGTCGCTACCGGGGCGCCGGCGACCAGGGCTTTCATATGAAGCTGGTCACATCCTCAAGTGGAAGCCGGGGCGTGCGGCTGCTTCGCTGCCGGGCAGGGTAACCTAGCGCGACCAGCGCCAACGGGCGGCGTCCTTTTGGCGCTTCCACCGCACACGCCACTTCCTTCTCATCGAACGCTCCAACCCAGCAACCGCCAAGGCCCAGAGCGCCCGCGGCCAGCAGCAGGTTCTCCGTGGCGGCGGCCGCGTCCTGGATGCAATAGAGCTCCCGTCCTCGTCCCCCGTATCTTCTTGCGGATGTCTCGGGATCGGCACAGACCACGATCACCACGGGCGCCTCGGCGACATGCCGCTGGGATAGGGCCGCGGCAGACAGTTTTACCTTAACGGCTTCATCCCGCACGACGTAAAAATGCCAGGGCTGGAGGTTGCCGGCGGAAGGCGCCCTCACCGCCGCCGCGAGCACTACTTTGACAAGCCCTTCGTCCGGGGCCCGCGTGCTGAAGCTTCTGGTGCAGGTGCGCTTATCGATGGCTTCAAGGAGATCCATGATTACATCATTATGTGATTTCCGGATGTTTGGAAAACCTCTCCCCCGGTGAAAAATCACTGGTCCAAACGACATGACATTGACCCGGGAGAGATCCATGGTGGAGATGATGAATGAAAGCAGTGGCAATGTCGTCGGCTTCAAGGCTGCCGGCGTCATCGAACCAGCCGATTACGAATACCTGGTGCCGAAGTTCGAGGAGCTCATCCGGCAGCACGGCAGCATGAGGGTACTGATGGACATGCACGAGTTCAAATCAGAAGCTCCCGCGGCCTGGTGGGCGGACATCAAGTTCGGTCATGAGTTCCACAACAAGATAGAAAAAATAGCGATCGTGGGGGACAAGCGCTGGGAGAAGTGGATGACCGCCTTCTGTGCCCCTTTCTACACCCGGGAGGCGAAATACTTCCGTACGGATGAAATGGCTACAGCCTGGAGTTGGCTGCGCGAATAATCAGCCGATCTAATCGCTTCCTGCGCGCCCAAGCTTTTCCAGCCAGAGTTCTTCCAGGGTGATCAGATCGTCCTTGAACTCCTCGCGGCTCTGGTCCGGCTTGATCTCCAGCTCTTCCAGGACCTCGAACACAAAATCCCTGCCGCCGGATTCCTTCCAGTCCGTCTCCAACTCCGGAAATACACAGGAGCCGATAGCGACGGAGAAGTCGAAACGGTTCTGTGCGGCCCGCAGATCGACCGCATGTCCCAGAATGCGCTTGTCCTTGCGGGAGTTTGCAATCGCATAAACGCCGCCGATGAGCATGCGTTCCTTGAATTCGTTCTTGAGTTTCTTTTTATTGTCCATCTGATTGCCTACGCTTTCCCCGCCTTCAGCACCAGGTATTCATGGATGAAGTCGTCGATATCGCCGTCGAGCACACCCTGGGCGTTGCCGACCTCGTGATTCGTGCGGTGGTCCTTGACCATCTGGTAGGGAGCCAGCACGTACGAGCGGATCTGGCTGCCCCAGGCGATGTCCATCACCTCGCCGCGCTCCTTTTCCATCTCCTCGACGCGCTTGCGCTCCTCGAGCTCGAGCAGCTTGGCCTTGAGCAGCTTCATGGCGGTGTTCTTGTTCGAAAGCTGCGATCGCTCGTTCTGGCACTGCACCACCACGCCGCTGGGGATGTGCGTGATGCGCACCGCCGAGTCGGTCTTGTTGACGTGCTGGCCGCCGGCGCCGCTGGCGCGGTAGGTATCGATCTTGAGGTCCTTCTCATCGATCTCCAGCTCGACGTCGTCCGAGACCAAGGGGCTGACCTCGACCGCGGTGAAGCTGGTGTGACGGCGCTTGGCGGCATCGAAGGGAGAGATGCGCACCAGCCGATGGACGCCGCGCTCGGCCGAGAGCAGGCCGTAGGCGTTCTCGCCGTGGAAGGTGACGGTGGCGCTTTTGAGCCCGGCATCGTCGCCGGCCGTAGCTTCGTTGATCTCGGCCTTAAAGCCGCGGCGGTCGGCCCAGCGCAGGTACATGCGCAACAGCATCTCGGCCCAGTCCTGCGACTCGGTGCCGCCGGCGCCGGGATGGATCGTGAGCACGGCGTCGCCGTCGTCATATTCGCCGCTGAAGAGGCGCTCCTCTTCCAGCTGCGCCAGGTGGGAAAGGGTCTGGTCCAGGGAGTCCCAGGCTTCGGTGATGAATTCGGCGGCGCCCTCGGGGCCGCTTTCAGCGGCCTCCTCGTGCGCCATCTCCACCATGGCGCTTGCGTCGCCTACTTCGGCGTCCATGCGCCGGTAACGTTCCAGGCGGCGCTTGGCGCGCCGGTACTCCGAGCTTACCCGGGCAGCGCCAGCCTTGTCGGACCAGAAGTCCGGCTGCTGCATGCGCGCCTCGAGTTCGGCTACCTGTTTTTCGAGTGAAGCCGGGTCAAAGGTAATCACCGAGCCACTGGAACTTCTCCCGGATTTGGGAGAGCAGGTCTTCGAGTTCTTCCGGAGTATGTATCAGTGGAGTTCCTTTAGTCGTCGAGCAGAGTCTTGCTGGTCATCATGCAGGATTCTAGCAGCTGGGCCGCTTAACAGTCAGCCTTTTAGGATATATTTCACCAGCGCCTTTATTGTATGCTTTCACTGGTCACTTTATGAAACAGCTGCAACAGAAATTTCTCGATCTGCGCCAGGAAAAATGGCTGGCCGGGTTTGCCGTCATCACTGCCGGCCTGCTCGCCGGCCTGATCCTGCTGGAGTTCACCAACCGCTATAACGGCGGAATCTGGCTGCGCGATTTCCAGGTCTTTTACCGCGCCGGCAGCCGGGTCATATCCGGGGAAGAACTGTTCCGGCCGATTCGCGACGGTTATTACAGCTACAAGTACTCACCCACGGCGGCGCTCCTGTTCGTGCCTTTCTCGCTGGTGCCGATGGCGGCTTCAGAGGTGCTCTACTGGCTCTTTGTCTCCGCACTGGTGCTCACCGGCTTCTATCTTTCGCTGGAGATCATCTATCCCGACTTCAAGCAGGCCGACCCCAAAAAGATCGGACTGCTGCTGGTGCTGGCGGCGCTGATCCTGGGAGTGCACATCTGGTCGGAGCTGACCCTGGGGCAGGTCAACCACCTGCTGGTGGTGTTGTACCTGGCCATCGTCTACCTGTATTCACGCCACCGCCCGGTGCTGCTCGCTTTCATCTGGGCGCTCAGCCTGTTCATCAAGCCTTTCGGGTTGATACTGGTGCCTTATTTTGTCATCAAGCGGCGTTTTCGCGAGCTGGCCTGGTTCGCTGGCTTTACGGTGCTGCTCTTCCTGCTGCCCCTGGTGTTCTACGGCGGCCGCTTCATGGGCGAGCAACGGTCATGGTATGACGAGATAACCGTCGAGCTCAGCAACAAGGCTGACATCTTCCAGCCGGGCAACAAGACGCTGGTTTCCGTGATCGCGCAGCACGCGCCATTCGACCTCATCGAGCCCGGCTCCGAGTATCTCACGATTTACAAGATCGCGGTGGTGGCCGTGGTGGCGCTGCTGGCGCTGCTGGTCATCCGCCGCGGGTCGGGAGTGCAGCGGCCGGAGGTGCTCGACTTCGCCTTCCTGCTGGCTTTGACGCCGCTGCTGTCCTACACGAGCAACAACGCTTTCGGCCTGGTGGAGCTCGCGGTGTTTCTGCTGCTGTTCAACTTCGGCGGCCTGCGGCCCTGGGAGAAGATCACGGCGGCCTGCGGATTTCTGCTGATCGGGGGGAACTTCTACAATCAGCTGCCCTACGACTGGGGAGTGAGTTTCTACGAGTACTACGATTCCATCTCGCTGCTGAGCGTCGGCACGATCCTGGTGCTGGCGACGGTCTTCATGGTGCGCTGGCGCGAGACGATGTGAGTAAGCGCCGGGCCTAGGCCCCGCAGCACCTCTTGTATTTCTTGCCCGAGCCGCAGGGGCAGGGATCGTTGCGGCCGACCTTGTCGGAGTGGCGGGTAGTGACCACCGGCAGCGGCTCCTCGCCGCCACCCTGGGCGCCCGTTCCCGCGGCGGCGCCAGCTCCAACCGCAGCCGGCTGTCCGGCCCGCTGCGCGGCCGCTGCCTGGCGGACCACGTCGGGCATCCGCGAGGTCGTGCCATCATCGTATGAATACTGCAGATCGCGCTCGCGGCGCTCCGCCAGTTCGTCCTGCGGCACCCGGCTCATGTGGAATATGGTGCGGGTGAAATCTTCCTTGATCGAGTCCAGCAGCTCCTGGAACATGGTGAAGCCCTCCGCCTTGTACTCCACCAGCGGATCTTTCTGCGCCATGCCGCGCCAGTGGATGCCCTCGCGCAGGTAGTCCATGTCGTAGAGATGCTCGCGCCAGCGGTTGTCGATGACGCCCATCATCACGAGGCGCTCGAGCTGGCGCATGTGCTCGGAGCTGAAATCTTCCTCCTTGCGCTGGTAGAGAGCGTGGGCGTCCTCGAGCACCTGCTCGATCAGGTCTTCCTGGTGAACTTCCTCGACGTCGAAATCCTCCTTGCCGAAAGAGACGTCGTAGAGTGATTTCAGCGAGGCGAAGAGCCCGTCCCAGTCCCAGTCCTCGGGATACGTGCCGCTCTCACAGTAGGTCTCCACTGTAGCGGTCAGGACATCGTCGATGATCTCGCTGCAGTCCTCGCTGAGGTCGCTGCCTTCGAGGATCTTGCGCCGTTGCTCGTAGATGACTTCGCGCTGCTTGTTCATGACGTCGTCGTATTCGAGCACGCGTTTACGGGTCTGGAAGTTCTGCTGCTCGACCTTGCGCTGCGCGCCCTCGACGGTCTTGCTGAGCATCTTGTGCTGGATGGGCACGTCCTCGTCGGCCGAGAGCTTGTCGAGGATGTTGAAGATGCGGTCGCCGGCGAACAGGCGGATGACATCATCCTCGGCGGAGAGGTAGAAGCGCGATGCGCCGGGGTCGCCCTGGCGACCGGAACGGCCGCGCAGCTGGTTGTCGATGCGGCGGCTCTCATGGCGCTCGGTGCCCAGCACGTAAAGACCGCCTGCTTCGATGACGCCTTCGCCCAGCTTGATGTCGACGCCGCGGCCGGCCATGTTGGTGGCGATGGTTACCTGGCCCATCTCGCCGGCGTGCTGGATGATCTCGGCTTCCTTCTCGTGATGCTTGGCGTTTAGCACTGCGTGCTTGACGCCGCGGCGGGTCAGCATGTCACTCAGGTGCTCGCTGGTCTCGATGGAAACGGTGCCGACCAGGACCGGCTGCCCTTGCTTGTGGCACTCGACGATATCCTCGGCGGCGGCGCGGAACTTGGCCGCCTTGGTCTTGAAGATGAAGTCGTTGCGGTCGTCGCGCACCATGTCCCGGTTGGGCGGGATAGACACGACCTCGAGTTTGTAGATGTGCATGAACTCGTCGGCTTCGGTGGCCGCGGTGCCGGTCATGCCAGCCAGCTTGTCGTACATGCGGAAATAGTTCTGCAGGGTGATGGTCGCCAGCGTCTGGTTCTCCTCGCGGATGCGCACCTTCTCCTTGGCCTCGATGGCCTGGTGCAGCCCCTCCGAGTAACGCCGGCCTTCCATGATGCGGCCTGTGAACTCATCGACGATGAGTACCTCGCCGTCTTTGATCACGTACTCCACGTCCTTCTTGAAGAGCGCGTGGGCGCGCAGCGCCTGCATGAGGTGGTTGACCAGCTGGCCGTGCTTTGATTCGTAAAGGTTCTCGATGCCCAGCGCCTTCTCGACCTTGGCGACGCCCGACTCGGTGACGGCGACGGTGCGATGCTTCTCATCGACCTCGTAATCGTCCTCGGCGCGCAGCAGCGGCACGATAGACGCGAACTTGTAATAAGTCGAGGCGGCCTCTTCGGGGGCGCCCGAGATGATCAGCGGCGTGCGGGCCTCGTCGATGAGGATGCTGTCCACCTCGTCGACGATGGCGAAGGCATGGTCGCGCTGCACCAGGTCGTCCATGCGGGTTGCCATGTTGTCACGCAGGTAGTCGAAGCCGAATTCGGAGTTGGTGCCGTAGGTGACGTCGGCGCCGTAAGCCACCAGTCTTTCGGGGGGGCCCATGTTGTCCTGGAGGATGCCGACCTCAAGGCCCAGGAAATTATAGATGGGGCTCATCCACTCGGCGTCGCGCTTGGCCAGGTAGTCGTTGACCGTGACCACATGAACGCTGCTGCCCGAAAGAGCGTTGAGATAAACGGGAAGGGTGGCGACAAGGGTCTTGCCCTCACCGGTCTTCATCTCGGCGATCTTGCCCTGGTGCAGGACGATGCCACCCATCAACTGGACGTCGAAATGGCGCATGCCCATGACCCGGCGGGACACTTCGCGCACGACCGCGAAAGCCTCGGGCATGATGTCGTCGAGATCCTCGCCCTCTTCGAGGCGCTGCTTGAACTCGGACGTTTTAGCTTTGAGCTCTTCGTCGCTCAAGGCCTGGATCGCGTCCTCGAGGGCATTGATCTCCGCAACCTGCTCCTCGAGCTGCTTGAATTTCTTGCCCTCGCCCATGCGCAGGGCTTTTTGTAAGAATTTAGGCATGGCCCCAGTTTAACAGACGGGGGTTCACGGGAGTTACTTCGGTTCGATCAGCCCGTAATTGCCGTCGCGGCGCCGGTAGATGACGCTGGTGTCGTTGGACTCGGAGTTGCGGAAGACAAAGAAATCGTGACCGATCAGCTCCAGCTGCAGGGCCGCCTCCTCAGCCGACATCGGCTTGATGTCGAACGATTTGAGCTTGACGATCTGCGGGCCGGCTTCCTCTTCCTCTTGCTCCATGGGTTCAGGCAACGGCAGGATCGCGTCGGGAGGGATGCTGCCACGCACCCTCGAGTCGTGGCTGACCAGCTTGCTGCGATACTTCTTCACCTGGCGGCCGAGCTTGTCAGCGACGAGGTCGATGGAGGCGTACATGTCCGCCGAGGCGCCCTTGGCCCGCAGCACGGGTCCCTTGGTGAAGATGGTGGCTTCCGCCACCTGGTTGTCGGCGGTGCTGGGGTTCTTCTCACAGAAAAGCTCCACTTCCATGGTGCTGGCGCTGTTGAGGT
>Ga0172371_10014195_pt1 | contig 10286 bp, 12 predicted proteins | sample Lak12m_FD_114543 | JGI IMG/M metagenome (GOLD analysis project Ga0172371, IMG submission 114543) | Freshwater microbial communities from Kabuno Bay, South-Kivu, Congo - kab_022012_12m | ecosystem: Environmental > Aquatic > Freshwater > Lake | place: Democratic Republic of the Congo: South-Kivu... | reverse complement strand
TTTTATCGCCCTTTAACAGGAATACCTCCTTATCTTGAGTGAGTAATTTATGCGTTGCCTTACGTCCGAAAACTTTCCCGTAAGGCGTAACAATGCCGGTGAGGGTAATTTCGCCGTCTTTTTTTGCCTGTGGCTGTGCTTGTTCCTGTTTAACGGCGGATGTTGTGGTAAGGGGTATTTCTACTGCTACAGGGTTGGCGGTAATCTCGGGTTTTTTTTCAATAAATTTTTTGTGGATCCATCCGAAACTATTTTCTACCGGCTGGATTTTATACCAGCTTTCGTCTTTTCCTAAGACATGCACAGTTTCGTCTTTTTGCGCGACACCCAATACAAGGGAATCTTTACTCGGTTTAAGGCGGACCCTGCTTTTGTTTTTAACTACCTTGGCGTCTTGGCAAGGCTCATCAAGGCAAACTGCCAGCCCCCGGCTTATATAAGAAGGCGTATCTATAGGGAGCCTGACCTTATACCAGCCGTAAGATTCACCGACTACGGTTAGCTCACGGCCTTTGCCGACGGTGGCTATTATTCCGGAGTTGACCGTAGAATCAGAGCGTATATTTATTCCCCCTTCTTTTACTATACCCTGAAAAGGAAATTCGCTCTCTGCAATAGCAATACTAAATAATAATAAAGAGATTACGGCGGGGATTATTCTATAATAAGCGGGAGAAAAGCGCATCTATCACTTTTTCTCTTTGGCAGATGCCTTGGACTGGGCTTCTTTGGCAGCCGGTTTTGCCGCCGCTGCAGCGGGTCTGGTTCCGGCGGCTTTTGCTTGGGTTTCGGCTGTTGCCGCAGCGGCAGCTGCACCTTCTGCCGCAACGGTTTCCTCAGCTTTTTCTATCTTTTCTTTCTTAATTTTTATCTTTAGGGTCTTTATTTTAGGCAGGCCGTAAACGTTTTCCCCTTCTTTCCAAGTGCCCTTTTCCGACATCATCCTCAGGCGCTCGCTGCGTTTCAGGACAGACCTATGTTTTTTATCTTTTTCCGGTGTATTTAACGACGGGTGTATAGACATGGGTTTAAAGCCTCCTTAAATAGCAATCTTTGTAGTCTTTTCTTAAAACTATCAGCCAATTCTTTGCCGCTTCTTTATTGGGGAACCTCCCGACGCAAAGAATAATATAGTTTCCTTTTTGCAGGATAAAACTAGACATGCCCTTTTGTTTCAGGGCATTGGCTTGGCTATCGGCGGTTTTCTTGGCCTTATAGCTTGCCAGTTGAATAGTATATTCTCCGGCGTCAACCTGCGTTTTTTGCTTCTCTTTTTCATCGTTTGGCGGCGGACTTAACGGCTCGCGGCGCCGGACAGCCGTTGTTTTTTCCGGAGCGGGTTTGACGGCAGCCTGCCCATGCTGTTTTTTTACCGCTAAATCAAAGCGCGGCTGGTTCCTCAAAGAAGAAATTTCCCTCCCCCTTTTTACTCCATAAGAAAAAGCGACAATACAAATAAAGGCAATTCCGATAAAGACAATTATCTTTTTTTCATAGCGGCGTATGAACTTAAAAAAACGCCTGCCCTGCGGCCGGGGTGGCATGCCGCCGCCTGCTTCCTTGAATAATTCTAACTGGTAATTATCATAACCCTCAATCATAGCTTTTATTATACCCCTACTTCTTATTTGTTTTCAAGTAAATTTTTGCGCTGATTCTTTTTATCACCCTAAGGAACGCCTCTACGACCTTAGGGTCAAACTGCGTGCCGCTTTTTTTTCTGATTTCTTTAATCGCGGCGGAGATGCTCATCCTTTCGCGGTATGGCCTGCCGTAGACCATTGCCTCAAATGCGTCGGCAACCGCCATAATCCGCGCCCCCTGGGGAATCTGCCCTTTTTTTAACCTGGAAGGATAGCCGGTGCCGTTATATTTTTCATGATGGTGCATGATTATCGGGATGACCGGTTTTAATATCTGCATTGGCCGCAGGATTTGCGCTCCCTTTAACGGATGGCGCTTGATGATATCATATTCTTCCGGCGTCAATTTTTTGGTCTTGGTGAGTATCTCTATCGGTATATCGGCTTTGCCGGTATCATGCAGGAGGCTGGCGAATTTTAGACTTTCTATCTGCTTGGGGTCAAGGTGCATACAGTGGCCGATGCCGGTTACCAGTTTACAGAAATACGGGGAATGGGTATATTCATGGGGCACGCGCGTATCTAATAATGTCACCAAGGATTTTATTCCGCCGAGGATTGTCTTTTGCTGTTCATCGTAAAGCTGCAAATTTTTAATTCCGATTACCGCTTGTTCCGTCAAAGTAGTAAGAATTTCTTGGTCGGTGATGCTAAAAGAGCGGGTTTTATTGCCGCGCCGGATAATCACCATACCGATTATATCTTCGGAAATCAAAGGTATCCCCAACAGTGTATCGTGTCTAACCGAACAGAGCCGCTTGAGTATCTTTTTTTCCGTGCGGTCGGTGATTTTTACCTTACTGTCAATGAGGTGTTTATTTTTTTTGCCGGCGACACACTTTAAAGCGGAATATTTTTTTGAAGGATCCAAAAGCAGGATCATGCAGTAGTCGGCATCAAAGAGCTGGCAGAAAAGACGCGTCATCCGGCTGATCAGGTCTTTTAATTCAAAGGTGGAGTTAATCACGCGGTAAACGCTGTGCACCGACGAAAGCAGGAATTTATACTTTTTCGTATGGGTCAAATAATTTTTTGTATTCATCTAAGGCATACCTGTCCGTCATCCCCGCGATATAATCGCAGATTACCCGGCGCACTCCGTCTTTGTGCATCTTTTTTTGCGCCTCCGCCGGCAGCTGCTCCGGTTTTTCAATATAAACCTTGAATAACTCTTCAATGAAGCGTTTGGCTTTGGTGCTCATCCTGATTACGCGGTAATGGTGGTAAAGCCGTTCCATCAGGAAAGACCGCAAAGGTACTTTTAAGTTTAACATATTTTTGCTGAATAGCACAACTTTTTTATCAATTTTTTTCGCGTCGGCAGGGGATTTAAGCCTGTATTTTTCTATGTTGCTTTGCGCTTGACGGATGAGGTCGGTGACTTGGATATTAATTAAGGAGCGGATGATTAAGTATTTCCTCTTATCCGCGCCTAATTTACCGTATTCCGCAGTTATCTGGTTTTCTATGTTATTCCATATGGAAAGTTTTTTCAAATCCTCTTCCCTGATTAGCCCGGAGGTCAGGCCGTCGTCAAGGTCATGATTGTCATAAGCAATCTCGTCAGCGATATCCACTACCTGTGTTTCTAAAACCGGCAGTTCATCGGGGTTCAGTTCCTTAATGGGCTCCGCCTTGTCAAATGCCGAAGAATGTTTTACTATTCCCTCCCTTACCTCCCAAGAGAGGTTAAGTCCTGGAAAATCAGGGTATCTTTCTTCAAGGTAATCTACCACCCTTAATCCCTGCAGGTTATGGTTGAAGCCGCCGAAGCCGGACATAAGGTCGTTTAACGCTTCTTCCCCCGAATGACCGAAAGGGGTATGCCCCAAATCGTGCGCTAAGGCTATTGCCTCGGTAAGGTCGGTATTTAATCTTAGGGCCGAAGCGATTGTTCGGGCGATCTGGGAGACCTCTATGGTATGGGTCAGGCGAGTGCGGTAATAGTCGCCTTCGTGGTTGACGAACACTTGTGTCTTATATTCTAGTCTGCGGAATGCCGCCGAATGCACTATACGGTCGCGATCCCTCTGGTATGCGGAGCGGTAAGGATGTTCTTTTTCCTTATGCGCCCTGCCGCGCGAACAGGAATTTTTCATCGCGTAAGGCGCAAGCATCGATTCTTCAATTTTTTTGAGCTGGTTTTGCGTCAGCATCTTTTAACAGTTTAAATAATTCATCGAGAGACTGGCAGAGCACCCGCGTATCCGAAAGGATAGGCATAAAATTAATATCGCCCTTCCAGCGCGGCACAATATGGATATGCAGATGTTTAGCAATGCCGGCGCCCGCGCTTTTGGAGATGTTGGCGCCTATATTATAACCGTCGGGTTTCATTATTTTTTCCAGCAGTTTTTTTGCCCGGTTTAAACTACGTAATAAATCCAACGCCTCTTTATCACTTAGTTGGGAAATATCGCGTACGTGACGCGAAGGGCAAACCATAATATGGCCGTTGTTATAGGGAAAGGTATTGAGCATGGCAAATGAATATCTGTTCCTGAATACCACATAGTCTTTGCTTTTTGATTTGCGCGCCTTGCAGAAGATGCATCTGCCGTCTTTTTTTGCCCTTATATAATTAATCCGCCACGGCGCCCAAAGTCTGTCCATAGTATGCCTCACTGTATCTTGACGATTTTTGCCTTTATTTCGTCGTTGACCTCTATTATACCGCAGGAGGTATAACTGGAAAATACTTTATCCACAGCGCTTCCCGGGTTAAAAAATAATATATTGCCTATCTTCTGATTCATAGAATTATGGGAATGCCCGAAGATGATTATATCCACCTTATCCTGTTTAAAGCTGGCAGTTAATAAATCCACTAAATTCTGGGGCGCGCCATACCCATGCATCACCCCGATGGTATATTTGCCGATTTTAAGCAGTTCTTTTTCGGGGAGTTTAAGTCTTACCTCTTCGGGATCCATATTGCCCCATACCGCTTTCACATTGGGACAGATTTTTTTTAACTGTTCCAGTACATTTAATTCTACGAGGTCTCCGGCATGTATAATCATATCCACATTCTTAAACGCCTCGCCGACCTGTTTAGGCAAACCTTTGCTTCTCTCCGGTATGTGGGTATCGGAGATGACGCCGATTTTTATCATTGTATCACCCTCGGCTTGGAAAACAGGTCCATAAACTTATTTACGTCGTTTATATCCCAAGCGATGATTTTTTCCTCCATCGCCTTTAATCTGGTATTATAATCTATGTTACAAGGAGTAAATATGATTTTGCGTTGGAGTTTGGCATGCCTGTAGCGGCGGCACTCGCTGGCGAAATCCGTTATATCCTCTTCGGTAACAGCATCGTCCTTGACCGCCATAATCCAGAGGTTTTCTCCGGAGCGTCCGATTAAGCCCCGTTTTAAATTCCGCCGGTTAAATTCCAGCGGTTTTATCTCCCGGAAACGGTTCAGGCGGATTTTCTTCGTCTCTATCTGCAAGGTTTGGTCTTCAAAAAGGTATAATAACTCAGTGATGCGTTCGATGAGGGATTTGCGCGAAAAATCCAGAAACTCCTGAATCATTGCTGAAATTCCGTCTTTAAATTTCTCTTTCTGGCAGCCGGCGTCAAAGCTCAAGGATTGTAGTTTCTGCTGGTAGACAAACCTTAGCCAAAAGCCAAAGACCCTGTCGTTGAGTTTTAAAAAATCCCCGTTGCGCGTCAAGGCGTCTACCTCAAGGAGGTGATTAACGTTGGAAAATATCTGCTTCTCTTGTTTATGCAGGATGTGCGCGATATCCTTGATTTTATTCCTTCCGCTGGAGACCATGTATAGTATGGAGATATATTCATTGCTGCGCGGCAGATCCATAAAACGTTTGATGTAATTTGAAAACCTCTGGTTGAGTATGCCTGCGGAATTAAAAAGCAGCCCCTCCAGCGTAGAGGATAAATCCGCCTGCGGGGATTTAATCAACTCGTCGCTGATTACTTCCAGGTAAAATGGGCATCCGCCGGTAAAATGCACCAGAAAATTCTTTAAGTCGGCATTTAAAACAGAGTCCCCCAGTTTAAAACCAAGGTATTCTTCGCTGGTTTTTATGTCAAAGGGTTCAACGTTGATTACTTCAAAATTTCCGAACAATAAAGAAAGTTCTTTAGAGAGCACGGCCTTGGCTTTAAATTTTGCGGAACTCACAATTATATACATCGTGTTTTTCTGCGCGATTAAAACCCTGCCCCATTCCCGGTATAAGTTTTTTATCCCTAATTTTTCCAAGTTGCAGAATTCATCTACGATGACTACACAAGGCTTGCCGGTTTCCTGATAGATTAAATCGTAAAGAGAAAGCAGTTCCGCAAAGATATTCTGTTTTTTTCTTTTAGCGGCGGCGTTGAGGATATTTTTTATCTTTTCGACGGTCTTAGGGATATAACGGCAAGATTTGGCGAGCAAAAAATCTATGTCTTCCTTTAATTCCAGCCCGCTGTTGAGCATAAAGTTGTAGAGCAATACCCCGATGAATCGCCGCACAAAAGAAAGCAATGATTCATGCCGGGCCTCTACATATACGACAAATAGCCGGTTATCTAAAAAAGAGCCCAGGAAATTGAATAAAATTGAACTTTTACCTACAGATTCGTCTCCGACGATGGCGATATTGCGCCGGTAGCCTTCCAGAAACCCTAGGATCCTAATTTTTAGAAGTTCCGTATAATTTTCGCGGCCGAATATATTTTCTTTCACCATCGTTGTTTTAATTTTTCCGGGGCAGGTAGAATAACGGATTCTTAGGCAAGTGCCCCTCCCTTATTTCAAAATGCAGGTAATCGTTGCTGTCCTTGCCCGCGGCCCCGGCGCTGGCGATAACCGCGCCCTTTAATACACTGTCTCCGGGCCTGATAAAAACCTCTTTATTTCTGGCGTAAACGCTAAAGATACCGTCGCCGTGGTCAAGGATAACCGTTTTTCCGTAACCGGCGAAATTATCGCTGTAAAAGACAACTCTGCCGTTACGCGCAGCTAATACGCGCGAATCTTCGCAGGGAGCTATATTTATCCCTTTATTAATCATGCTCGAATAGGCCTGTCCATAGGAGCCGATTATCCTGCCTTTAAGCGGCCAGATAAAATCATCGTAGACGTAGGCGGCAGGTAATGGATGTTTAGCCTCGCGGTTGGGGATAAATATCAATTGTCCGATTTCTATGGATGAAGTATTGGAGATATGGTTCAGTTGGGCTAACTCTTCTAAGTCCATGTTATAGGCTTTGGCTATTCTCCATAAGGTCTGGCTTTTTTCTACCCGATGATAAATCCCGGGCATTTCCGGTTTGGCAGCAGGCGGCTTCTCGATCGGGGGAGGCACCGTGGCGCAGCCGGATAAAGATACCAGTAAAAAAATAGTAAATAGTAATTTGAACATAATTCCTAAGCGAGCGAGGGGAATCGAACCCCCATATCTAGCTTGGGAAGCTAGTGTTCTGCCACTGAACTACGCTCGCAATGAACTTCAAGACAGCTTGTCCCGACGCTCGCTTACGCTCGGTCGGGATCCCGCCCGCTATGAATTATCTCTGCGGGAGGAAGCTAGTGTTCTACCACTGAACTACACCCGCAGACAATCTTCCATTAATTTCATAGAGCAATATCTGCCGCACATCGTGCAGGCATCATAGCTTTTTGGTTTCGAGGAACTCCTGTATGCCTTTGCCTTTTCAGGGTCAATAGAGAACCGTATCTGTTTCTTCCAGTCGCGCGCCTTACGCGCCCTTGTCATCTCCAAGTCGCGTTTTATCGCCGGCTTTAATCCTTTTGCTATATCTGCGGCGTGCGCGGAGATTTTGGCCGCGATTACCCCTTCTCTTACGTCGCCGACATCGGGGTGCCTTAGGTGTTCCGCCGGTGTTACGTAACACAAAAAATCCGCGCCATAGCTTCCGGCTATTGCCCCGCCGATAGAAGCGCTGATATGGTCGTAACCGGCGGCAATGTCGGTAACCAGCGGCCCCAGGACATAAAACGGCGCATTATCGCAGATTCTTTTTTCCAGTTCAACATTTTTCTTTATTTCATTCAACGGGATATGCCCCGGTCCTTCAATCATCACCTGTACGTTTTTCGCCCTTGCCCTGCGGCATAGCTGCCCTAAGGTTTTTAACTCCGCAATCTGGGCGCTGTCCGTGGAGTCGGCTATTGAACCCGGCCTTAAACCGTCCCCCAGGCTTAAAGTAACGTCGAAACGCGAGGCTATATCCAGCACGCGGTCAAAGTATTCATAGAAGGGGTTTTCTTTTTTATGATAATTCATCCAGGCGGCTAAAATCGCTCCTCCCCGGGAAACTATGCCGGTTACCCTTTTGTTCTTTTTTAAAACATCGACGCTCTTTCTTGTGACTCCGGCATGGATTGTAAAAAAATCCACCCCATCCTGCGCCTGAGAATTAAGGATAGCAAAGATATCCTCCGGGTTAAAATTCAAAAGGTTTCTTTTTATTTTTTCTGCATTTACCGCTATTTCGTAGACCGGGACCGTCCCTACCGGAAGCACAGACTTTTGCAGGATCTTTCTTCTGATTTTTACCAATTCTCCGCCGGTACTTAAATCCATGACCGCATCGCTTCCGTATTTCACGGCGGCATTTAATTTATCTAATTCACCGTCAATATCCGGCTTGTCCGTAGAAGTGCCGATATTGGCATTGACCTTGGTGCGCAGGCCCCTGCCTATGCCGCAGGGCTTTCGAAGCCTATGTTTTATATTTTTGGGGATGACGACTGTACCTGATTTTAAAGCGCACAAAATCTGTTTTGCGGGAACGCCTTCATCTTTGGCGACCTGCCGCATGATAGGGGTAAGAATATTATTTTTGGCGTATTCAAGTTGGGTCATTTATAGGTTATAGAAAGTTTTTTACCGCCGCAGAAATATTTTTGCCGCGGAAAATTGCGCTGGCGGAGGCAACCCTGTTTATCCCTGCTCTTTTTAGAACAGAGAAGTTCTCCGGCGTGATGCCGCCGATGGCAAAAACAGGCAGTTTAATCTTTTTATTTACCGTATTTATCAACGAAAGCGGGATTTTTTTTCTTTTTATCCGTTTTGTCTCGGTAGAAAATACCGGCCCCATACCAATGTAATCGGCGCCTTCTCTTTTGGCTTTTTGCGCCTGCGCCAGATTATGGCAGGATACACCGATTATTTTCTCTTTACCTAAAAGCCTGCGGGCATCCGCTACGGATAAATCCCCCTGTCCCAAGTGCACCCCGTCGGCGCCGGCAATTTTTGCTATATCCGGATAGTCGTTGATAATAAAGAGCAGGCGGTTATCCGAGAAAAAACCGCGCAATAATAACGCCTCTTTTAATACCGTTGTTTTATCCGACTCTTTATCGCGCAGCTGGATTATCTTTGCCTGGGAAGATATTAACTCTTTTGCTGTTTTCTTTAACGGCCTGCCGCGAGTTATTTTTCTGTCAAGGATTACGTAAAGCCGGGATTCTTTTAATAATTTTTTTCTCCAGCTCATAAACAGTATATCTAAGGTTTTTAAACTCAACCGCCGCGCTGCGGCGGATGAGTTTTGAGAACTCTTCTATGACCCGCAGCGACTCCTTCACTCTTTGGATATTGGCAAAGAAAATATCGTGTATACCGTTTCTTTTTAATTCATTTATGTAAATATCCCTGCCGATATCCCGGCGGCTCTCTCGTGCCTCTAAAAACTGCGGCAGGGTAACGGGAAGGCGCTTGGTTAGCGCGTCAATTTTATGCCTGGCCCTTTTTAACTCCGCGGTGATTCTATGTTCGTCAAATATAAAACGGGCAATCTCCTCGCAGACGCGCAGGCCCTCTTTTGCCCTGTTGAGATTGGCGTCAATAATCCTGCTGATGCCTTTTTTGGCATCAATCCTAAGCGAAGTCGAAAGATGGATGCTCTTAACAGCAATTTTTTTTCGCAATTCTATCTATCAGTCCGGTAGTGGAGCGGCCTTTTGCTAATTTTACGGTTATGACTTTACCGCCGCGGATTTTCACGAAATCTCCTCCCACTATATTTTTTTCTTTCCAGTCGGCGCCTTTGACTAATATATCGGGCGCAAGTAGCTTTATCAATTCAAGCGGCGTCTCTTGGGAGAATCCGGTTACGTAATCCACCGATTCCAATGCCGCGATTAATCCTATCCTGTCGGTTTCTTTTACTATCGGCCGGCCGGCGCCTTTAATCCTGCGCACCGAAGAGTCGCTGTTTACCCCCACCACCAGGATATCGCCGAAGGATTTGGCTTCTTGGAGGTATTTAGCGTGCCCGTAATGCAGGATATCAAAACAGCCGTTAGTAAAGACGATTTTCTTGCCTTTTTTCTTTAGGCGCCATAATATCCTTTTTAGGACAGCGGGTTTTTTTATTTTGTTTCGGAACAGAGTTCCTGCTCTATCATCTCGCATAAAATATGCCCAATGGTTATATGCGCCTCCTGTATCCGGGCGGTGACTTCCGAAGGGGCCATTAAAGACAAGTCCGCCGTCTTTGCCAATTCTGCGCCGTTGTTTCCGGTCAGGACAATAGTCTTTATCCCCATTTTTTTGGCCTGTTTTATTCCGGCAACCACATTTTTTGCCTTCCCGCTGGTAGAGATTCCAATGGCTACGTCATTTTTTTTCCCCAACGCCTCTATCTGTTTTG
>Ga0172371_10014191_pt1 | contig 10288 bp, 9 predicted proteins | sample Lak12m_FD_114543 | JGI IMG/M metagenome (GOLD analysis project Ga0172371, IMG submission 114543) | Freshwater microbial communities from Kabuno Bay, South-Kivu, Congo - kab_022012_12m | ecosystem: Environmental > Aquatic > Freshwater > Lake | place: Democratic Republic of the Congo: South-Kivu... | reverse complement strand
TGGTTGACATCACTCTTTTCTCCTCTTTTTTTGTCAACCTATTTCAGGACGGGACACATTTTTTAGTTACGAGTTACGAGCTTATAGTTCATAGTTTGCAGTTTTGAATTTTCATCACGACTTATGTCTTACGCTTTACGACTGTTGAGCGAAGCGAAATCCGGCTCTGACGGATCACTCGTCACTTGTTATCAATGTCGGTCAATCAGTTTCAGAAATTCATCCCGAGCCTGCGGTTCGTCATGTAATTCGCCAAGCATGACGCTGGTGGTGATGTTGGAATTTTGCTTTTCAACGCCGCGCATCTGCATACAGAGATGCCGGGCTTCGATAATAACGCCAACGCCTTTCGGTTCGAGCGCATCGTTCAGTGCAGATGCAATCTGTTGCGTCAGGCGCTCCTGAATCTGCAGGCGCTGAGAAAAGGCTGTGATAACGCGCGGAATTTTACTGAAACCGATGATCTTTCCATTAGGAATATAAGCAACATGCACTTTCCCGAAAAACGGCACAAGGTGATGTTCGCAGAGGCTGAAGAAATCAATGTCTTTGACGACGATCATTTGGTTGTATTCTTCGTAAATAAGCGATTCTTTAAGCATGGCCGGGACATCGACTTTATAACCTTGTGAAACATGTTCCCAGAATTTAGCGACGCGCGCCGGGGTTTTCAGTAGTTCCGGCCGGTCGGGATTTTCACCGATATTGGCGAGCAGATTCCGGATGATTTCTTCAGTTTGCATATTACCTCGTTTATAGTTTGCGAGTTACGAGTTACGAGTTGCGAGTTTTACATGTCACTAGTAACTCGTCACTTGTCACAGTTTCGCCGACGGACAAATATCTTTCAAAACACATTTTTCGCATTGCGGACGACGGGCGATGCAGACCTGCCGGCCATGCTCAATCAGTAAATGACCGAGCATAGTCCATTGTTCGCGGGGAAACCGCCGCATCAGATCCTGTTCGATTTTCTCCGGGTCGGTATTTTTTGTCAATCCGAGTAAATTGGCTAAGCGTTTGACGTGCGTATCGACCACGACGCCCGGCATGCCAAAAGCATCGCCGAGCACGACATTGGCGGTCTTGCGGCCGACACCTTCGAGTTGCAGAAGTTGCTCCATCGATTCGGGAATTTCGCCACCGAATTTTTCAATCACCGACTGCATCGCGGCTTTGATGGCCTTGGCTTTGTTATTGAAAAAGCCGGTCGAGCGGATGTCGTTTTTCAATTCTTCAAGGTCGGCGTCCGCAAAAGCCTGCGCGGTCGGGTATTTCCGAAACAGTCCCGGCGTTACCAGATTGACGCGTTTATCGGTACATTGCGCGGAGAGAATCGTCGCGATCAGTAGTTCGCGCGGATTGGCATGCTCAAGGGCGCAATGGGCTGCTGGATAGGCGGCGGAGAGGCGGGAGAAAATTTCAGATGCATTGCTGGTAGACATATATTAAAGATATCTATTGAAATACTGATCTATTTCTAGACGCAATTCTATGCCGATGCGTTCAAAACAATCTAACAATTGGTTATATGCCCCTTCGCCACCAAGAAAATCCCAAAATTCATTTGCTACTTTTAATTCATTTTGGAGATCAAGCATTCCTCTCATTGTCCAACGGTTATATGGCTGAGGCTCATATGGATTGTAGGGAATGGCAATAAATGATTGAACGTCTGCTTCTTGATTTGAGGCAAGTGCTGCCGCAATCCATTCTAAAAGTGTTCTTTTAAATTCCTTAAAACCACCGGCGTTTGGTTTAGCCGTCTTCAAATCAAATAAATAGATCGTTCCATTATGACCAACAAGTTTAATATCAACCTTAGTGAGGTTAACAGTTTTCATTTCTCCATGTCTACAAACTGCTCTGATTGCGTTGATTTCGTCCGGTTTGTTTGGAGACAAATTAGCTGTTGTCAACCCGTCTATGATATTCTGAATTACTTGGTGTGCCCCTGACGAAATTTGTAATCCCACCGTCTGTTGTGAAGTAGCACTTGCGAAATTTGTTGATGCAAGTGCCAATGCGACTGGTTCAAAAATACTCGTTCCAAAATTTGTGTTTAGGGAATGTATAAAAGAATATAACGCCAACCTGTCTTTACCAAGTAATCTTGTATGGAAAGGCATTGAAGCTGGTTCAGGACTGTAATTCTGAAATCTATGTCTAAGATTATCTCTTAGAATATTTTCAATGGAATTAATTCTTTCTATTGATAGTGGCAAAGTTCGCCTCCATTTGGTTATACATATTCCTAGTTTTTCAAATGAAAAATAATTTCAGAATATGCTCCTTTATCCTTTTCTGAACGATTTAAGACTGGTCGTCGAAAGCGATTCACGATTTTCATTCCAGATTTCTCCGCGATAATCGGATATAAATTATGCTTATCATTAGCTACAAGGAAAACATTATAGTCTGGTTTGAGGAATTTTTTACAATTGATTAAAACTTCAGAAATACCTTGGACATAAGCTTCCCGCGCTTCTCTTCCATTTCCTTTGTAGAGAGGACCAATCTCCGCCTCATCATTTCTCTCGAATCCGAACAAATCATATGCGTAAGCATGTTGTTCATGATAGTCGATAAGACCGACATATGGAGGACTTGAAAAAATGCCATCGATTTTTTTAACATGCACAAGACTTGCCAAATCTGGGCATTTGTTTTTTAGTTTCTCAACAATATCAATTAGTCTCGAGTCGCCGACTATACAGTGTTGAAAGGTTTCGGTTCTCAATTTATTAAAAGTCGATAACCTGACGATAGTGTCTTTACTGTATCTTTCCCACCAGTTGAGAATTGTAAAAAGCGGTTTGCAGATTTTTCCGTGCTTGGCGCAGTAGTATGTCGTAGTTACAGGTTCAATTAATGTTGCCAAATCTGCATGAGTCGTTGCGCGGCAAGAACGAATTGTCCGGCTGAAAATGACGCTGATCGCTTTTTTTATTGTGATATTCTCTATTGACTTTATTTGTTCGAAGACAAAATCAATTTCGTCCCTGATCGGTTGTAGATACCATTTTTCGATAAAATTGCTTTTTGACGATTGTTTTAATGTGATACCGTATTTTTGAATCAACTTCCAGTAAGTTTCTAAAAATTCATCAGACTTTTTCTGCCCATACGAATTCTCATCGACTAAGTTCTGTCGAACCTTTTGCTTGTATTCAGGAGACGGAAAAAACTCATTGTCGAAAGAGGACAATATTTCGGTTAATTCAGCATCAAACTGAAGAATGTTTCTATTTGAATGAAATGCACGAAGCAAACGTGTGATTTTCGTTACCTCTTCCTGGAGAGCGAACAAATCGTACTTTCCGATTTTCACATTGCTTATCAATGCGTTGAAAGCAGAAATATCAATCCCAATTGCATGCATTCCCAGTTCATTTGACTGGACTAAAGCTGTTCCACTTCCGCAGAAAGGGTCAAGAATTATATCCCCTTTATGGAAAAACACCTCCTTTTTGAATTCATCAGTATGATTATCTAAAAAGTATTCCACTAATTGTGGAATGAATTTTCCCTTATACGGATGAAGTCGGTGAACGTGCTTTGTTGTATCGGCTTCTTTTAGGAAGTCAAAACTCAGATGCCAATTTAAGTCTTCGCCGAGTTGATTTTTCCAGTGAATCTCACGCTTGCCAAAAAACGAGTCATAGTAGCTTTTTAACTCAGAAATATCCACTGATAAGGAGCCATTATTTTTAGCCTTATTTATTCGTCCATAATTAACTAAATATGCAATATTGGATTCCGTCACATTTTTCTTTAAATAATTACTTGCCCACCGACTGGCGTCTTTTAGAGAACAAATTTTTTCTTTATTCTCAAATAGTGTTTCCATTTCATTCAACTTTCAATTCACCTTTTTCCACCCTCTAATTTGCCTCATTCGAGTTCAGCAATCAAGCGCTTTTTACATTTAAATTTTGTCATTATTCGTTTTGTTTTGTCCGAATAGAAATCCCTGATATGTACCGCGATTTGTCAGTTCAGCGCGGATGCCATTGATGACTTCATTTTTCGACAAATGCCAGACCGGCGCGATCAGCGTGCCGGGTTTGGCTTCCCCACACAAACGCTGAATGGCCATTTCCGGGTACAGGCGTTCCAGAAAATCGGCGACGAGTACGATCCATTCCGTTTCCAAAAAGAGCGGAAAGGGATTTTCCGCGTACACTTTCGCCAGCGGCGTGTTTTTAACGACGTGCAGGTGATGAATTTTCAGCGCATCGATTCCGAGCTCGTTCAGAATGGCAGGCGTGGCGAGAATTTCGGCGCGGGTCTCAGTCGGGAAACCAAGAATCAAATGTCCGGCAACGTGCAGTCCGCGAGCTTTGGCGGCCGCAATTGCCTTTCGGGTTTGGGCAAAATCGTGCCCGCGCCGCGCCCACTCTAAGGTTTTATCGTAGACCGATTCGACACCGAACTCGATCGAGATGTAAGTTTCGCGGTTGAGTTGTGCGAGCATCTCCAAAATTTCTTCCGAAATACAATCCGGACGGGTGCCGATGCACAGCCCAACTACTTCCGGGAGTTCCAGAGCTTCACGGTACAGTCTCTCCAGTTTCTCAACCGACGCATAAGTATTACTGAACGACTGGAAATAGCCCAGGAATTTTTGGGCGCTATGAAAGCGACGCGCCAGGGTAATGCCTTTTTGGATTTGTTCGGATATAGACGGCAGACTTTCCAACCGTTGCGGTGCGAAACTGTCATTGTTGCAGTACAAACAGCCGGTTGAACCTTTGGTGCCGTCGCGCGTCGGGCAGGTAAATCCGGCGTCTAAGGAAATGCGGTAGACGCGGGCCTGGAAGCTATCGTGCAGATAACGGCCATAGCGAAAGTAGCGGTCGTCAACTGGAAAAGGGGATTGGTTCATTTCAAATGATAAAATGCAAAATTCAAATTGGAAAATTTCATTCGCTTGATGGATCAATTTTAATCATTTCCGGCCGGATTCCAAAATCGGACGAGTCAGGTAAAAACGCTGAGTTTGATTTTCAGCTTTACTATCAGTAAAAACTTTTGTTAATTCTGGCCTGAATGAAAGTAAGGCTGGCGACTGAAAACGATAATCCAAGGCTGCTCGAATTAGCCCGTTCGGCGCCGATGGAAAGCCATTTGACGGTCAATGTCGACCGCGCGCCGGATTATTTCCGGCTGGCGAATTTACAGGGGCCGGATGCACGGGTTTTTGTGGCCGAACAGGACGGTATCATCAGTGGAGCCATCGGATGCTGTCTGCGGCATGTGCGACTGCTCGGCCGGCCGGTTATCATTGGTTACATCGGCGGGATTAAAGTCGCCGCCGCCGCCCGCAAAGGTCTGGCCAGTTTTCGCCTGATGAATGCCGTCGCCGAACACCTGCGGTCGACGCCAATCGAACTGGCCATTGTCATCACCATGGAAAGCAACGAAGCGATGGCGCCGATTCTGGCCGGGCGGGTCGGAATGCCGCCTTTTCACCAGTTAACGCAGTTTGAAGTCGATTATATCCGGCCAATTTTACGACCCGGGATTAGCGGTCGTTTCGCTATCCGGCCAATGCGAGCGGACGATCTCGAAGATGTCGCCGCCCTGTTCGGTAACTTTTTCAAAGATTATGGTTTGACCGTGGATTGGACACCGGAATACCTGGCCACGATTTTAACCGGCCAGCCGGATTTCACTTATGAAAATTTCAGCGTCGCCGAACAAGCCGGTCACATCGTGGCGGCGGTCAGCTGGTGGGATCAAAGCCATTTTAAGAAAACAATCGTCGAGCGTTTCGGCGGCAGCCTGAAAACGTTAGCCGCTATCTTAAAACCGTTTAAAATTCTACCGGCGGAAGGCGAAGCCCTGCGGGAATTGAATCTGCGACATATCGTTTATTCCGAAGGTTTTTCCTTGGCCGCCCGGGACATCATTCGCCAGATAATCAGAACCAAACGTTCGGAATACCCGCTTTTCCGGGTTGGTTTTCAGAAACAATCGATGCCGGTTGAATTATTGTCCGGTCTGCCGCGCCTGAAAGTCAACCTGAATTGTTATGTCGCCTTCAAATATCAAGACCGTGAATCCCCGGAAATCATTACTGCCCTCCGTCAAAATAAAATTTGGGAGGATTTGTCATTACATTGAAAACTTCAAAAAAAACATCCATCATTTGTAATCTCCAGGCCTGCGGCGGCAAGGCGCGCCAGCGCTGGCTGGATTTTCTGGAAGAGGCTACCCGGGCCGGTTTCAGTGTCGACTTCCACGTTACCGAATATCACGGACATGCGACCGAACTGGCCCGCGAACGAGTCCGGCGCGGCGATGACTGCGTGATTATTTTCGGCGGCGACGGCACTCTGAACGAAGCCCTGAACGGAATGGTCGAAAAAGATAAACTTATTAACCCTGACGCCAGATTGGTTTACCTGACCGGTGGCAGTAGCTGCGACGTGGCGAAAATGTTTATGAATCCGCAAACTTTTGTGCGACGCATCGGCGGCGGGAAAGCCTATCAGGTCGACGTTTGCAAGGTCGAATGTCTGAATGCCCGCGCCGAAAAGGTCGTCCGCTATTTTCTGGCAAACTCCAGCATTGGTATCATCAGCCGCTCTATCGAAAAATTCAACCAGAAGCGACCGGCGATGAATTTCCTGAAAAGGATCAATATCGACCTGGCCGCCGTCAGCGCCGGCATTAAGACCATCCAGCAGTTTGAAAATATGAACGTGCGCCTGTCGTACGACAACCAGCCCTTCACTGAAAAAAACCTGAAAAACATTACCGTTTTTAAATGTCCGTATTTCGGCGGCGGAATGAATTATGGGATTCCGACGTCCTATAACGACCATTGGTTGCATGTCGCCACAATCGGAGCGATGGATTCGCTCCATACCTTTCAGATGATTCCGAAACTTTATACGGGCACAATTTTAAAAACCGCCCGGGCTGATTATCGGCAGGTGCACAGCCTGGGGATCGGTGTGGTCGGTCAGCAGGTCCCGATCGAAGCCGATGGTGAAATCGTGGGCTTTCCGCCCGCCCGCTATACGCTTCTACCGGAATTAATCAACCTGGTCGTTTAAATATCCGCTTTTTAATTTGATTGAAATCAACCTGAGGTAAAATAATGAAAATTTTATTGGTCTATAATCCGTTTGCCGGGCACGGACATGCCCAGAAAATCCTGCCCGAGGTCGAATCATATTTCGAGCAAAAAAAGGTCGAATTCGATCTGAAAACAACCGATTTTCACGAACACGGCATCACGCTCATCAGAGAGGCCGATTTCGAAAAGTACGACGCCGTGGTCGCCGCCGGCGGAGACGGAACGCTCTTCGAAGTCATTAACGGCTATTTCCAGAATCCATCTACCCGCCGGATTCCGGTTGGCGTCCTGCCGGTCGGCACCGGGAACGCTTTCGCCCGCGATCTCGATCTGGATTCCAGTCGCTGGAAAGAAGCTATCGACATTATCAGCCTGAACAAACCGCGTAAAGTCGATGTCGGGAAATTTGTGACGCATGGACAAACCTATTATTACCTGAATATTCTCGGACTGGGTTTCGTTTCAGATGTAACCGCCACCGCCCATAAAATCAAAGCCATTGGCAATTTCTCTTATACCGTCGGCGTCTTTCATCAGACGGTTTTTCTGAACTCCTTCAGCGCCCAAATCGAAATCGACGGCCAATTGCTCGAACGGGATTGTATTTTCATCGAGATTTCCAATACGCGCTATACCGCGAATTTTCTGATGGCGCCCACGGCTGAAATCGATGACGGCAAATTAGACGTTACGATTTTAAAAGGACTATCGCGGATCAAACTGCTGAAATCCTTCCCGAAAATATTCACCGGTGAGCATATTCACATGGATGAGGTTGAAACTTATCAGGCCCATCATATTAAAATCATCACCGACACGCCCAAAATCCTGACGCCGGACGGTGAAGTGCTCGGCCTTACGCCGATCGAAGTTGAATGTCTCTATCAACAAGTCGAAGTACTCTGGAAATAATTATTGCCCCGCAACAACTTTCACACGGAGAAAAAATGAAATTGAAACCAATTCTTCTGACACTGTGTCTTTTAATTAATTGGGCAGCAGCCCAGACTTTACCTTTGCCCGCTCGTTCCGCCGATGCCCCCGGCGGTCAGGCTTTTATTCAGCAGATTAAAAGTCTGGAACGTGATGCAAGAGAAACGCAAATTTACCTTCAGATTATGGCCGGCAATGTTCCCGATTTTCTGCGGGAACTGGTTCCGGTAACCGTTAATGTCACAATCAGCGGTTCCAGTCACACCGCCACTTATTATGTTACCCCGGACTATCTGGCGGTCGGCTCGAATGAAGATTATTTTCTGACGCCCATGACGCCGCTTCTGGGGCAGAAATTGGCCGACAGTCTCGGGTGCACTCTGCCGACTAAGAAAATGGTCGATGCCATTTACGCCACAGCTACAGTAAAATTACCACCGCAGCCTATTTCGCCATCCGATACTATGATCACCGTGCCGGTTTTTGCCGCGCATAATGACTCGGTCTGGTCATTACGCCAACCAATCCTGGACGATTACCCACTCGGCGAATTAGTCGGTGGCACCAAGAAAGATGTCATTATTTCCAATAAAATCTACTACGATCTGAAATCCACCGTGCCACACCCGGTCGTGATCTACGGCTGGCATTATCTCAGTGGAACGCCAATCCAGCCGGTTTATAACGGTCATGAGCAAACTTATGTTGATTACAGCCACGGCATCCGCTTAGTGCAGAATGCCATTACGGTTGACGGCCAGGCTAGCACGGTACAGGAAATCCTGCGGAGCGCAACCCTTAACAGCCTGTTGAGCAACGAAGGCCAGATCAGCGTTCCACGCTATGGCGCGCTGGTGCTGGTCGCGCCCACGCCGAAGTCATTTGGCGTAATTCCGGTCGACAACCAAAGTATTTGTTTAAAATTAAATACCAGCGACAACACCGTTTATTATGCCTATCCGAGCAGTGACGGTTTGACTTTTCCGGATTCGGTGCTGTTGAGCGGAGCCGAAACGACCATTTCCGGATTACCGTCCGATACAATTTGCTACATTCGTCTGCGGGCTTTCGAGGATTATATTCCTTCCGAGCCATCGGAAGTCCTGGCGGCGGTTCCGTCGGCCGAGTCTTCGGCAGTATTGATTGTCAATGGTTTCGACCGGGCCACCAGCGGCAACACCAATGATTTTATTCGTCAGCACGGGCAGGCTTTCCGGCAGAACGGACAAGTTTTTGCTTCGGCGACCAACGATGCCCTGACAGATGGTTTATTTACTCTTACGGATTATCCGATTGTTGACGTAATTCTTGGTGAAGAAAGCACCGCCAACGAAACTTTCAGCACCGCCGAACAATCGCTTGTAAAAACCTACTTGCAGAACGGCGGCCAACTTTTCGTTTCCGGCGCCGAAATCGCCTGGGATTTGGATTATAAGGGGAGCGCGGCTGATAAGGCCTTCTATAAAGAGTTCCTCAAGGCCAGTTATGTTTATGACAATCCCGGGAGCACGGCTGGCACCTATTTCGGCCTCGAGCCGGTCGCAACCCAAATATTCGACGGTTTAGACAGCTTCAATTTTGATAACGGCAATCACGGAACTTATATCGTCAAATGGCCGGACGTCATCACCGGCGTGAACGGTGGGATCAATTGTCTCCAATATTCCGGTTTGACCAGTAATTATGCCGCAGTCTCCTTTTCGGGCTTGTTCCCCGACGGAACCGCTGCGGGAAAATTGGTAAATATGGGCGTACCGTTCGAAACGATTTATCCGGATTCGGTCCGCACGAAAATGATGACGATGATCCTGGATTTTTTCGCTCAAACGGACCGAATAACGCCTTCGGCAGTTGAAATTCCCGGAGAATTCAATCTGGCGCAGAATTACCCCAATCCGTGCAACGCCAGCACCATTATTCAGTTTAATTTGCCGAATCAGCAGAAGGCCAGTCTGTCCGTTTTTGATCTAAGCGGCCGGCTCGTCGCCGAACCGGTTGATGGCTATTTGGCCGCCGGCTGGCATGCGATTGCTTTAGACGTCAGTCAATTGGCCAGCGGCATTTATCTGTATCAACTGACAACCCCGCAAATTTCTCAGACTCGCAAAATGGAAATCCTGAAATGAATCGATGAATACAGGAGTTTCCCCGGTCATTATAAATGGCCGTAAAATCGTGGTTTGTTCTCGGGGTCAATTGATCCGGAAAGAGCAGGACATTCTGGAGCTTATCGCGGTGTGTGGCGCAAATGATACCAATCTGGTC
>Ga0172371_10014190_pt1 | contig 10288 bp, 8 predicted proteins | sample Lak12m_FD_114543 | JGI IMG/M metagenome (GOLD analysis project Ga0172371, IMG submission 114543) | Freshwater microbial communities from Kabuno Bay, South-Kivu, Congo - kab_022012_12m | ecosystem: Environmental > Aquatic > Freshwater > Lake | place: Democratic Republic of the Congo: South-Kivu... | reverse complement strand
TCACCTCGGCGGCGGGCACGCCACGTTCGGCGTTGTAGATGACGAAGTCTTCAGGGGCCGCGCGGCCAAGGCTCAGAGCCACCTCGCGGAGCTTTTGGAGCACGGTCTCGAGCTCCTTGGCCATGGGCACGATGCCATAGCTTTCACGCTTGGGCGCCTTAAGGCCGTCGGCGTCGGTGAAGTTCTCCTCGATGGAGATGAGCTTCTTGTCGAAGTCGACGCATCGCCAGCGCAAGGCGCGGATCTCGCCTCGGCGCATGGCGGCGAGTTCCGAAAGGAGGACGACGGCCTTCATGCGCAGGTCGATGGGAGCGGTGCTCTCGTGCTTGTTGCCCTTGCCCTTGAGGCGGGGCCGGGGCGTCACGCTGTCCACGGTGGGGAGGGCGACGATCCGGGCCACCTCGGTGCGGCTCAGGATGCCCCGCTTCTTGTGGTGCTCCTTGGGGCGGACGATGGCGGCCATGGTGAAGCTCTCGTCGAGGAGGTTGCGCTTGTTCGCCCAGGACAAAGGCGTGCGGAGGGCGGACATCGCGTCGACGATGACGTTGGCCGACACGCCCTCGCGCTTCAGGTGGTGCATCCATTGCTCGATGAGGTAGAGGCTCGCCTCGCGGAGGGGCGTCCGCTTGAAGGGCTGGTAGCCGGCCGCGTGCTTGGCGATGTAGCGGCCCTGGTTCTGGATGTAGTAGGCCGCGAGGGGCTTCTCGGCGTCCTCACGGTCGCGGAGGTAGTCCGAGGCACCGGGCGTCCAGAACCAGGTGAAGAAAGAAGCGAGGTCCATGTTCCGGAGGCGCTCGGCGGCCTCGAAGCCGTCCTGTTCTTTGGCGGCCTTGGTGCGGGCGAGCTTCTCGAGGGGGAGCTGGGCGAGCATCTTCCCCGCAGCGACGAGGGCCTTGGTCTCTTCCGCCTCGCCCGTGGAGCGGTCGGCGAGGACAAGGGTCTTGCCCTTCTCGAAGAAGCGGGCGTAGTAGTAGAGCTGGCCCTTCGGAAGACTGCGTAGGTAGAGCTTGAAGGTGAAGCGGTCGACTGCTAGTGGTGATTGCCTCGGCATACTAAAAACCCCCGGGCCAGTCGCACTGTCAAGTTACAGTGCCCTTCCCAGGGGTTAATGTATCGCTAATTCATTGTGGAGAATAGGGGATTCGAACCCCTGACCTATAGATTGCGAACCTATCGCTCTACCAACTGAGCTAATTCCCCAGGAGAGATACGAGCCACCATCCTGTATTGGCTCACGCAGAAACGAATATACTATAGCCCAGCAAGGTAGATCAAGTGCTTTGATTTACTTAGGATACCGATCTCGGATTAACTATTTATTTATATATATAATTATATAAATATAAAAATAATTGACAATGGTAAAGGGCTAATGTAGAATTATTCTTGCCAAGGAGGCAATACATGCATAGAAAAATCGCTCTTGTTGCGATTCTCGCGATGATGGTTTCAAGTGGGGTATTCGCGGCGGATCTGACGATTTCTACCCAGGTGAACCTTGCCGCCGCTGATTATGCGAACAATTTCTTTACGTTCAAAGGCGCGGTTGGCGCCAGCGATAAAGATCAATTTGTACCGGGCGCTGATGCCACCTCTGGGGCCAGCAAGCTGGAGTCGACCGTCATTTTCAACCCCTATAGGCTCGACGTGAAAGGCAAGAAACTTCTTCCCGCCGGATTGAGAGGGCTGTTCCTTTATGGCATTGCTGATTTAGGCACTCGCGAAGCGGATGGTCTCACTGTGTGGAAAGCCCAGAACGGAGTCATCACCATTCAATCGGTGCATAGGGGCACGGCCTACAAGATCGTCACCGACGAGTCCGGCAAACTGGCATTCCCCAGTGACAGCTTCACCATGCGAGCTGTCGGCACGACGGCGAATCTCATACATCCTGACTTTTCCGCTACAGGCAAGGCCGCCGACGTAAATTGGGCAAAAATCTGGGATCCCTCGATCGCCGAAGGGAAGGTGGTTGGGACATCGACAACGAAGGTTGGGAAAATCGCTCCCGATTCCCCAAACTCCGAACTCTTTGCTTGGGAGGGATCCCTTCAGGTCATCTATGAAGGCAAAATACTGAAGATTTCCGGCGAACTCAACGCGGTGAAACGCTGACAGAACTTCACAAAAGCGAAGGGGCTGCCTAGGAAGCAATTCCATTGGCCGCCCCTTTTGTTTATTTAATGTATGATCTAAAGAACATCAAGCAAGTATTCACAACATAGGGATCGTAAATGATTCCGCTCCCCCCAGCAATCTCCTAAACCTTCGCCGCGATAAATAAACAATATGTAGACATATTATGTTGACAGTTTGTAAATCACTTTCTATACTTCATTGACTGACAGCTTGTTGCTCATTGGCGGAACTGCTGCCGTTGGAGTGATCGCTTTTAGAAGAAGAGGTGGGATGGGATAATGAAGCGGGAAGAAATTTATATTTTCTTATGTAATTTAGCGGAAGGGATAGCGGAAACCTTCGGCCCGAATTGTGAGACCCTCATCCATGATCTGAGCGTTCCTGAACATCCAATAATGAAGATATGCAATAACGAAGTATCCGGAAGGAAAGTCGGATCGACCGAGGATATCTATGGAGGCGAGTTTGACCCCAGCATGGAGAGGCCATTCATTGGGTCCGATTACGTTAATCACCTCGTCATCACAAAGAAGGGCAAGAAGGTAAAGACGTCGACATGGGTGCTGAAGGGCGACAATTATCGCTTCGGTTTCGGCATCAATTACGACTTCACTGATATGGAGGCGATTAACAGAACCTTGGAGTCCTTCATGCATGTCAATTCCGATCTTGAGGAAGCGATTGCCGAAGACAACAAGGGCAATCAGCTGGAAATCAAGGTCAAAGCCTGCATCGACGCGATGGGCAAGCCGATAGGTGAAATGACAAAGCAGGATCGTCTCGAGGTAATCAGGCGGCTGCAGGGCATGAATGCATTTCGATTTCAGAAGGCGGTTCCCTATGTCGCCGAACAGTTGGACGTGTCGCGTTATAGCGTCTACAAGTATCTCAACGAAGTCTGAGGGTAGGGTGATATGCTGCGGCGCGACGAGCTGAATTTGATCCTGCAAAGAGCCTTGTCCTCAGGCGGAGATTTTTCCGAGCTGTTTTGGGAAGACCGGCGGGACACGAACATACGATGTGTGGAGCGAACGATCGGAGGCATCACCTCCCTCCATATCCACGGGGCCGGCATCCATGTGTTGAAGGGTACCCGCAGCGTCTATGTCCACACCAACGACACTACCTTGGGCGGGCTCACGCGGCTCGCGAAGGTGGCGGCCGACCTCCTTTCGTCCAGCGCCAGTTCCCCGCTTTCGGATATCCAATTCTCCCCCCAGAAATACCCGACCCCGACACCCGTCGAGATATGGCCGCATACGGTCGATTCCCGCAGGAAAATCCAGGTGCTCAAGGAGATGGACAAGGCGGCGAGAGACGCCGGAGGAGCCCATGGAGCCGGAGGGGTCAATGGCGCCGGAGGGATCCGGAATCTCAACCTTGTGTACTTTGATTCGAACCAGCACATCCTTGTCGCGAACAGCGATGGCCTGCTGACGGAAGACGATAGGGTCAGGACGCGGGTCCGCATGGACGCGACGGTCGAGGTCGGCGCGGAGTCCCTCTTCGAGTTCAACGATTTCGTGGGTTCATGCGGCTTCGAGCTGTTTGAGGGGGACTACGAGGCTTTCGCCCGCGGGCAGATCGCCTCGATGATAGCCAGGCTCAAGGCCGAGCCCGCGGAATCCTGCGTCGTGCCGGTGGTGATCGAGGGTGGGGACGGAGGCGTGCTGTGGCATGAGGCCTGCGGCCATCCGCTCGAGGCCGAAAACATCGCCGTCGGCTATGGGGAGTTCGCCGGAAAGCTTGGGCAAAAGGTCGCCTCCGAAAAGGTGACGCTCGTCGACGACGGCGGCATTCCCGGGATGTACGGATCGGAGGCGATCGACGACGAGGGCCATCCCACCAGAAAGAACCTGCTCATCGAAGACGGCGTCCTTGTGGGCTACCTCTGCGGCCGGAAGGGCGCGCGCCTCCTGGGCATGGAATCGACGGGAAGCGGCAGGAGGCAGAGCTACTGCTTCGCGCCGGCCTCCCGCATGCATAATACCTACCTCGCCGCCGGCGAAGACGACGAGGATGAGATGATCCGGTCCATAGGCGAAGGCCTGTACGTCAAGGAGCTGGGTGGCGGGGACAGCGGCGTCGAGTTCTCGATCGAGGTGAAGGAAGCCTATTGGATAAGGAACGGATCGATCGCCCATCAGGTGAGGGGCATAACCTTGAGCGGGAACAGCATGGAGATGATCAAGCGCGTGGATCGGGTAGGGAGAAGGCTCGTGCCCGAAAAGGGGTCGTTCTGCGGAGCCTCCTCGGGATTGGTCCCGACCACGGCGTTTCAGCCGCGCATCCGGATTTCCGAGATGACGGTAGGCGGGACAAAACGATGACCGACATGAGGGCATTCCAGAAGGCTTTTGCCTCACTTCCGCACGGGGCCGTGGAAGCTGAAGTGAACGCGGAAAGCCACGGCATCGGCCGCGTGGAAGTGCATGGCGGAGCCGTGACCGGGGCGGACCAGTCCGAAGACCAGGCGCTGTACGTTCGGGTTTCGGGCGACAGGACGGGGTATTCCTACACCCAGGATCTTTGCGACGATCCCGGGAAGCTCCTGAGCGAGGCTTACGAGAACGGCCGGTTTTCCGAAAGCCCCTCGCCGGAAGAAATCCGCCCGGGGTTCGGACGCCATCGCCATCGATCTCGGCCATGCCGAGGCCGGGCTCGATATCGATTCGCTTGGCCGCTACGGCCGGGACTTTGAGCGGGATCTTCTCGCCTTCGACTCCAGGATTTCCGAGCTTTTCCTCTCCGTGCGGGCGGAGACGATAGGGATGCGCACGGTCAACTCGCGTGGCCTGGATGTCGGGGCCACGCGGCCCCTGTATATCCTGACGGCGGTGGCCACCTCCGAAAGGGGAGGCCGCCTGTATACGGCGAACTACAACAGGACGGCCTCAGCCCTGGAAGATTTCGGCGTCGAGGATTTCGGCCGGAACCTCGCGGAGATGCTGGAAAGCCAGTACGACCCGAAGCCCTTCCGATCGGGTTCCTACAAAGCCATCCTCCACAGGAACGTCGTGTACAACATCATGTCCACGGTCTGGCAGCTCTTTTCCGGCCAACGATACCTGGAAGGATCCTCCCTATTCTCGGGGAGGCTGGGCGCCAGGGTCGCCGCCGATTGCCTCAAGGTGAGGGACTATCCCTCCCGCCCAGACAGCGGGTTCGATATTGTCTGCGATTGCGAGGGTAGTCCGGGGGGAGTCGTCGACCTGCTGGAACGCGGCCGCCTCGTGGGCCTCATGCATAATCTGGCGACGGCGAAGGCTCTCAAAGCCAAACCGACGGGGAACGCCGGGCGCCGGCCCCTCCTCTCCGGGAACATCCCAACGGCCATCCAGGTCACGCCGCGAAACCTCTGCGTCGAACCGGGCTCCCGCGGCCTCGATGAGATGGTCGAAAGCCTGGGGGAGGGGATCCTCGTCACGGCGAGCTTCGATGTCTTCCATTCCATCAACATAGCCTCGGGAGCCTTTAGCATCCCCTGCAAAGGGATCGTCGTGCGAAACGGGAGGCGGGAATCGGCCACGGGCCCCCTCGTGCTTTCCGGCAACCTGGGGGACGCGCTGATGGGAGTTGAGGAAGTCGGAAGCGATTTCTATATCGGGACCATGCTGGCGCTGGACAACTACGGGATCGGAGCCTGCAGCCTGCGGGTCGATGAAGTGAGCATTAGCGGAGCCTAGGGCGACCAAATCAATTGATGGCCCGCATAAAAGAGTTCTTGATCAAGGAGGAACTGCTATGAAGAAACGATGTCTGACAATTCTCATGGTCCTTGCCCTCGCCGTGAACCTGGCGGGCGCCGCTGGGTCGAACGAAGGAGTCCTGAAGGTGGGCTGGCCCTACGAACCGGCCAGCATGGACCCGCATCGGGCAAACGAGGACGCCGCCTACGACGCGCTGCGGATGATGGTGGAAGGCCTCGTTCGAAACGTCGACGGCGAGGCGGTCCCGGGCATCGCCGAGTCCTGGGAGGCTTCCGCCGACAACATGGAATATACCTTCCACCTTCGCAAGAGCCGCTTCAGCGACGGCAGCCCCGTGACGGCGAAGGATTTCCAGTACAGCCTCTTCAGGCTCCTCGACGCCTCGAAGGCTTTCGAGAAGGCCGACTCCGCCTTCATCATCAAAAACGCGGAGTCCTATTACAAGGGCAAGAGCAAGGCTGAAGAGGTGGGCATCGAGGTGAAGAACGACTACACCCTGAAGCTGACGCTGGCCGTGCCGACCTTCCCGATAACCTTTGCCGACTGGCCCTTCAGTCCGATGAGCAAGGCATTCGTCGAGGCCAAGGGGGCCGTCTACGGGTCCGAAGCCGCGAACCTGCTCACCAACGGACCCTTCACCCTCAAAGCCTGGGAGCACGATTCGAAGCTCATTCTCGTCAAGAACGAAAACTATTGGGACTCCCGCTCCATTTCTCTCTCCGAAATCGACGCATTCATCAACGCGGCCGGCGATACGGCGGTCGACATGATGCTGGCCAAGCAACTGGACCTCGTCGAGTTCAGCAACCGCAACCAGGTCAAGACACTCACCGACAAGGGCCTCGCGGTGGAAGCATATGCCTCCAACTACCAATTTCTCCACATCAATCACAAGGGCAAGAATGAGAAGACAGGCCGGTTCCTTTCGAACGTCAATTTCCGCAGAGCCCTCAGCTATGCGATTGATCGTCAAGCCCTTGTATCGACTGTGTATACTACTTCAACTCCCTCGACGAGGCTCACCGCGCCGAATGAGCAGGGCGTGAAGGGGCGGTTCGATGAGGAATATCCCTATGCGGGCTTTCCGGCTGAAGCCAACCCCGCGAAGGCAAAGGAGTACCTTGCCATCGCTTTGAAGGAACTGGGCTTAAGTGCCTCTGATATGCCCACTTTCACGATGCTCTGCTTCGATTCCCAGGGCAGTCTCATGGCGCTGCAGGCTATTCAGGACATGCTGAAGAAAAATCTTGGCGTGATCTGCGTAATAGACGCCCAACCCATACCTTCCATGATCGCCAAGGTCTACGCGAGTGATTATGATTTGTGGAAAGGTGGCTCCTCGCTCGGCCAGGTCGATTGGCTCGACGAGATCGCGAAATCCTACCTGAGCAGCGCAGGCGCCCCATACAACTACAAGAACATGGCTTTCGACGCCCTCTACAAGAAAGCCTCCATGGCAACCAAATGGAAAGAACGCAAGGACAGAATGTTCGATCTTGAAAAGTATTATTGCGACAATGTGATCGACCTTCTTCTGAATTGGCAGCAGGTATTCGTCGTCCACAACCCGAAACTCGGCGGCATGTACATGACTACCTATCTTGACTATACGCAGGCGAGCTTCAAGAAATAGAAAAGCTATTTCAGAATAGAGGCTTGGAGTTTGCCGCCGGAACCCCCTGAGGGGCCGGCGGCGACCCACGTCGAGGGAAAGGGGGCGAGGAACAATCGATGCTCGGCTATATCGGGAGAAACTACTGACGGCGGCCGCGACGGTCCTCATCCTGGCTACGCTGACCTTCTTCCTCGTCAAACTGCTTCCCGGGAATCCCTTCCTGAGCGAAACCGTGCCCGAGGTCATACAGCAGAAACAGCGGGAATACTACGGTCTCGACAAACCTGTTTACGTGCAATACCTCCGTTACATGGGAAATCTTCTGCGCGGCGACTTGGGCTCTTCGCTCAAGAAAGTGGGGAGAAGCGTCGTGGGGATCATCGCGGAAAGCTTTCCCGTATCGGCCAAGCTCGGCTTGATTTCGTTCCTTATCAGTGAGGCCATCGGCATCCTTTTCGGGATACTTTGCGCCCAATTCAAGAACAAGTGGCCCGACTACCTCCTGATGATCGTGGTGATCCTCGGCATCGCCTTGCCGGCGATGGTCCTTGGTCCCCTTCTGCGCTTCGTGCTGGGAGTCAAGCTGAGAATCCTGCCGGTGACGGGATGGGGAAGCCTGGAGCAGCTTGTCATGCCCGCCTTCGTCTTGGGCATGGGAACAATCGCCGTCACGACGCGCAACATGCGCGCCAGCATGCTCGGCGTGACCACGCAGGATTACATCAAGACCGCCCGATCCAAGGGGATTTCTCCCGTACGGGTCGTCATGAAGCACGAGTTCAAGAATTCCCTCGTGCCCATCATCACGAACATGGGCGTGCAGATCGCTTCGGTCCTGACCGGCTCCTTCGTGGTGGAGAGCATCTTCCTCATACCAGGCCTGGGAAAGTATTTCGTGGATTCGATAACGACGCTGGACTACACGCTGATCATGGGGCTCACCATTTTTTACGGGACCTTCCTCGTTGTCATGAATTTGCTTGTCGACCTCCTGTACGGATTCATAGATCCCAGGATACGTCTGAAGTGAGGGTAGAATGACGCAGCACGATAAGCGCTTTATGGAAGACGATTTCCTCCCCCTCCCGCGGGACGGCATGGAGCCAGACATGGTGGTCAGGAAATCCACGAGCTTTACCAAGGATGTCTGGCGGAGTTTCCGCAAGAGTAAGACCGCGGTCGCGAGCCTGGCGATTCTTTCCATCCTGGTTTTCTTCGTCCTTTTCGGCCCGCTGATGACGAAATACGACTACTTCAGCAACGACTATGGCGACGTCAATTCCCCACCGAGCGCCGAGCACTGGTTCGGGACGGACGCGCTCGGGCGCGATCTGTGGACCCGAGTCTGGGTGGGCGGACGGGTATCCCTCCTCATCGCCCTCTTAGCCACCCTCATCCCCTATCTCATCGGGATGACAATCGGGGGGATTTCCGGCTACTTCGGCGGAAAGCTCGACGGGATAATCATGCGCGGTATAGACATTCTCATTGGGATTCCGCCGCTCATCTACATGATTCTCATCATGGTGATACTCGGCAGCGGGAACATAATGACCTTGGTGCTCGCCATGTCCATCACCGGGTGGATGGGATCGGCCCGTCTCGTCCGGGGGCTCGTGCTTCAGTTGAAATCCCGCGAGTTCGTGGTCGCCAGCCTGACCTTGGGAGCCTCGCCTTTCAGGCTGATCCTCAGGCATCTTATCCCCAACACGCTCGGGATAATGGTGGTCGGCATGACGCTGACGATGCCCTCGATCATTTTCTACGAGGCCTTCCTGAGCTATATAGGCCTTGGGATCAAGCCACCGAATCCCAGCTGGGGGCAACTGATCAAGATAGCGTCGGAGATTTTTCGCTACTATCCCTACCAGTTCATATTTCCCTGCCTCTGCGTGAGCATCGCCATGCTCTGTTTCAACATGATCGGCGATGGCCTGCGCGACGCGCTTGACCCGAAGCTGAGGGCCTGACATGCGACCTGAAACAAAGGGAGCCGGGACCTCGATGGATGAAGAGCCGATCCTGTCCGTGAACAATCTGGCGGTATCCTTCGATACCTACCAAGGGGAAGTGCAGGCCGTGCGCGGAGCCAGTTGGCATCTCTGGAAGGGTGAGACCATCGCCATCGTCGGCGAATCGGGCTGCGGAAAGACCGTTTCGATCCAGACCGTCTTGGGGACGAACCCCAAAGGCGTCGGGAGGGTCAAGAGCGGCGAGATCCTCTTTCACGGCGAAAATCTCCTCGAGAAGACAGAGAAGGAGATGAGGGCGTATCAGGGGAACAAGATGTCCATCATATTCCAGGATCCCTTCACCTATCTCAATCCGACGATGACCGTGGGCGATCAGATAATCGAGAATTACCGACAACATAGAAAAGCCACGAGGAAAGAAGCCGAAAGCCGGGTCCTGGAGATCATGAGGCTGATCAACATGCCTTCCCCGGAGAAGAACATGAGGCGATATCCCCACCAGCTCTCGGGGGGAATGCGCCAGCGCATCATGATAGCCATCGCCATCATCTGCGGCCCCGAGATACTCTTTGCGGACGAGCCCACGACGGCGCTGGACGTCACGATCCAGGCGCAAGTCATCGACTTGATGAACGAGCTGAGGGCGAAGCTGAATACGGCCATCGTCCTGATCATCCACGACATGGGTGTGGTCGCCAACATGGCCGACCGGATATACGTAATGTACGCTGGCAAGATCGTCGAGCATGGAACGGCAGACGAAATTTTCAAGGGAAGCGCGCATCCCTATACGAAGGGGCTTCTGGGGTCGGTTCCACGGGTAGACCGCAAGACGGACAAGGATCTGTACT
>Ga0172371_10014189_pt1 | contig 10291 bp, 7 predicted proteins | sample Lak12m_FD_114543 | JGI IMG/M metagenome (GOLD analysis project Ga0172371, IMG submission 114543) | Freshwater microbial communities from Kabuno Bay, South-Kivu, Congo - kab_022012_12m | ecosystem: Environmental > Aquatic > Freshwater > Lake | place: Democratic Republic of the Congo: South-Kivu... | reverse complement strand
GCATCCTCCGGATCTCCTGTAGCAATCCTGTCCGTCCCATCGGTCACCTCCAACGGTGACCTTATAAAAACCGGACAGATGATGTGCTACTAAACCGGACATATCATGTGTCACTGACAAGTACAAAAAATCTACTTGACAGAACAGTGTATATATTTACAATACACCAAAATGCATTCAATGGAAATGATAGTTATTCAAACAAGGCCGACCGATCCATTTATCGATTGAGCTTTCATCGTTCCTCAGCATTGGCATAGCCTACCCAAGAGTCCAATGGCAGGTAATAAGGGAGGCAGTTGAATCATTTTCTCCCACTATAACAAAACACTGTAATAGAACCTTGACCCTCATTCATAAGGGTAATGAATCAGCGCCCCATCTTCCACTAGTGGTTATTTGCCGCTGTTTCAGATAAGCGCTATTTGCAGGACTGCTGTACATAGGTGTCAAAACTCATTGGCAATCAGTTTGTTAACCAAAAAGGAGGGGGAAAATGGGTCGTCAAAAATGCAAAGTAGGGGTAGTTGTTTTTTTTATTTTTCTTTTCATGTACTTTCCGCTCTTCGCACAGGTCAAACCTGTTGGCCCTGCGATGACCATCAAGATCTCTCACCAGTGGCCGGGAGGAACCATCGACAAGGGTGACTTCCGAGACAGGCTTTGCCGACTTTTTGCAAAGAAGGTGGGGGAAAAGACCGGCGGTGCTCTGAAATTCGAGATTTATCCGGCCTCCTCCCTCTTCAAGGCAGTGCCGCAGTATGATGCCATGCTCAAAGGGGCCCTTGATATGTCTGTTTATCCACTGGATTACGCCGCCGGGAAGATTCCCCAGTTTTCCATTACCCTCATGCCCGCTATTGTGAAGAATCATCAGCAGGCCATGCGCTGGAAGGATGCGCCCATCGGCAAGGAAATCGAGAAACTCTGCGAGGAAAAGGGGATGAAGATCATCACTTGGGCCTGGTGCGGGGGTGGCATGGCCGGGAAGTCCAAGCCCCTGGTGAAACCGACGGATATGCACGGGGTGAAGATCCGGGCTGCGGGAAAGATGTTTGAGACGATGCTCCACGCCTCAGGAGCCGGGATCTCCAGCATGCCTTCCGGCGATATCTATTTCGCCCTGCAGACCGGGGTCTTGGACGCCTGCATGACCTCGTCTTCCTCTTTTGAATCCTACCGCATTTACGAACAGGTGAAGTTTTACACCTCACCACGCGTCACTACGACCTGGTACATGTTCGAACCGTTGGCCATCAGCATGATCACTTGGAGAAGGCTGTCTCCGGAACAGCAGAAGATCTTCATGGAAGTCGGCAGGGAGCTTGAGAAGTTCACCATGGAGGAAGCCGCCAAGGACGATTCCGAGGTGACTGACCTTTTCAAATCCAAAGGGGTCATCGTCCACGATATGACACCCGACGAGCTCAAGATCTGGGCACAGGCAGCCAAAAATACCGCCTGGAAGGAGTATAGCGAAAAAGTAAAGGGAGGAAAGGAGCTCCTCGAGAAGGCGTTAGACGTCAAATAAGGTCGCAAGCGAAAGACGATCACTCTAACCAATCCACTTGACAGGGGGCACAGAGCCCCCTGTCATATCTAAATAAGGAGCCTTTATGACGATGCAACTTGTCCGGGGACTGATGCGGAAGATCGAGAACTTCAACCGGATTCTGTATCATATGAGCAGCCTGGCCATTGTGCTTTCCGCCTTCATCCTCACTTACGAAGTCATTGTCCGCTATATCCTGAAAATACCCACCATCTGGGAGATCGAATCTTCCGTTTATCTGACCATCATGGCCACATATCTGGGAGCAGCGTACGGACTTAAAGACGGTGCCCACATCAATATCGACCTGATAACAAGGCTCTTACCAGAGAGATTCACCGAGAAGCTTTCTGTCGTCACTGCCTTAACCGCCTTTGTTTTTTGCTTACTTTTGGCGTGGAAAGGTTGGGAGATGTGGTGGGAAGCCACCGCCAATGGGTGGCGTTCCGAGTCTTTATGGGGTCCGCCTCTGGCCATTTCCTATTTTTTTCTTCCTTTCGGCATGACCCTCTTATCCCTCCAGTATGTCATTTCGATTTATGAAATGATGGATCAGAAGGGGGGGAAGTGACATGGACCCTCATGCATTGGGAATTATCGTCGGTCTTGTTTCCCTGCTCTTTCTCTTCAGCGGAATGCCCATTGCCTTTGCCCTGGGTGTCCCTTCTCTGCTTTTCATCTTGCTGTTTATGGACAGCTATCAATTTGACCTTATTGCCCATATGATGTTCGACGGTCTCAATGATTTTGGTCTCTTGGCTATTCCCCTTTTCATCCTGATGGGATCCATCGTTGCTGCAACAAAAACAGGATCTGATCTTTACGAGGGTCTGCACCGGTGGCTCCACCGCCTTCCCGGAGGGCTGGCTGTGAGCAATATCGTATCCTGCGCTATCTTTTCAGCACTCTGCGGATCCAGCCCGGCAACGGCCGCTGCCATCGGCACCATGGGTATTCCGGAGATGCGCAAGCGAGGATACCCTGATACACTGGCCACCGGGTGCATCGTGGCCGGCGGGACCCTAGGCATTCTGATTCCTCCCAGCGTCACCATGATCATTTACGGTATCGCCACCCAGACCTCCATCGGCAAACTCTTCCTGGCCGGGGTTGTCCCAGGCATCGTGATCACTGTCATGATGTGCATCTGGGTGGTTCTATATTCCCGGTGGGTCCGGAATAGGCAGGTAATGGAAGGCAAACTTCCAACAGTATCCGGAGGTGTCGGAACGGAGTTCTTTGAAGATGTCACATTTTCCTGGAAGGAAAAGATATCGGCCATCAGCAGGGTTTCCCCGTTTATCTTCCTGATCGTCATCATCATGGGAAGCCTATACGGCGGATGGGCCACTCCAAGCGAGGCCGCTGGTGTCGGTTCTGTGGCGGCCCTTTTCCTGGTCATGGCCATCTACAAGCTGAAACTCAAGGATTACGAAAAGGTCCTGCACATGACGATCAAGGAAAGCACGATGATCCTGCTGATCATCGCCGCCTCATTCCTCTTCGGGGCCGTCATGACCAAGCTCTACATCACCCAGTCGATCATCGACACCATTGTCGGCGCGGGTTTTTCCAAGTGGTCGCTCATGCTCATGATCAACATCTTCATGCTGGTCCTCGGATGCTTGATGCCGCCTGTGGCGATCATCCTTATCCTGGCGCCTATTCTGTATCCGGTCCTTGTCAAGTACGGTTTCGATCCTATCTGGTTCGGGGTGATCATGACCATCAATATGGAGGTAGGATTAATCACGCCCCCGGTAGGTCTGAATCTCTATGTGATTCAGGGAATCGCCCCTGACATACCACTCAGTCGGGTTCTTGTCGGCTCCGCGCCCTTTGTGCTGATCCTTCTATTGGGGATTGCCATCTGCACTATCTGGCCTGAGCTGACCCTTTGGCTGCCGAATAAAATGATAACCCGCTGAGAGGTCCACTATCATATGCCCTTCACACCATGGGTGAGGGAGACGTTGTGGTCTATATCCGGGCATCGAACAAAAGGGGTCAGTCATTGATAGTCTGATCCCTTTTGGTGTATCAATCAAATAGCTGATAACAATAACGACCCACCACAAACACCGACCTGTTAGTCATACCACCTCAGTGTATCCCAAAAACCAGACGGCCATGGGTTTTATCGACAATATGACAATTTCTTCACATTATCTATGTGATATTATTCACATACTCTATGATTCATTCTTGACACATCCTCAACCATACAGTTAATTGATATGAAACATCCGATTATTTGGAAAAAGCTTCTTTGAAATTATCAAGAATAAGTTGAGTAAAGGCGAGCCTGTCATGATCTCAGGATTCGGCAGCGGCCCCTGTCCAAACTTATTCTGTCACTACCCCTGATCCATCTGCCAGATTGTGAAGGGGATCATCTCAAGGCGTGAAGTCCTGGAGGAGCTTACGTATGGGGAAAATACTTGTGGTCGATGATGAAGTCGAAGTTGTACGGCTCTTGAAGAATTTTCTAACGTCAAAGGATTACGAGGTCTACACGGCCCTGAACGGTTCGGAGGCCATTGCTTGTGTCAAGGAGGTAAGACCCGATATCGTACTGCTGGATATCATCATGCCCGGAATAGGCGGTATCGACACCCTTAAAGAAATCAAGAAGATCGATCCTACGACAGCCGTCATCATGGTCACGGGCCTCATCGATGAAGAACTGGCCAACAAGTCCATCCAACTCGGCGCATTTGACTACATCACCAAGCCCATCAACATCGATTATCTCGAAACTTGCGTGATGATCAAAATGATTTACGTCCTTGATGAAAGGGCCGGTTACCCCCAGTGACTATTTTGACTTCTTTGGGTTCTCCTCGTTTTTCAAATGGTGCCTGGGGCGGGAATCGAACCCGCACAGCGACAAGCGCCGAGGGATTTTAAGTCCCTTGCGTCTACCAATTCCGCCACCCAGGCATCTTCAGATCGAAATTTATAAGCTTTCCGAAAAAGAGTGTCAAGAAATTCGTTCCTGTCGTCATCAATTATGTGATATGTGCTGATCATTCATCTGCACAGACAGGAGATTTTTTTGGATTGCGGGGACCGAAAACTCGATATCCTGATCACTGGCGGAACCCTTCTTACGATGGAGCCCCCGGCGGAGATCATCGAAGAACCCATCATCGGTATCCGTGACGGGAAAATCCTTTTTATCGACACATCATGTCATTCTTCGGACCATTCGAGAGAGGCTCACGATGTGATCGACGCCTCCGGCTCCCTTATCCTGCCTGGCCTGGTGAACACCCACACCCATCTCCCAATGGTTCTTTTCCGGGGCCTTGCCGATGACGTCCCTTTGATGACCTGGCTCAACGATCACATCTTTCCCGCCGAAGAGCGATTCATCAACCGGGAAACGGTCTATAGTGCTTCGCTGCTGGCCATTGCGGAGATGATCCTCTCCGGAACAACGACCTTCTGCGACGGCTATTTCTTTGAAGGCAGTGTGGCGCGGGCAGTGATTGCATCGGGAATCAGGGGAATCGTCTCACAAGGTTTTATCGACTCCCCGGTCCCCAACAGACCCGATCCTACCAAGCACGTTGTCGCTGCGGAAACCTTTATGAAGAAATGGCGCGACCGTTCACCCCTTCTCACTCCGGCACTCATCTGCCACTCCCCCTACATCTGCTCCCCTGATACCCTCAAGGCGATCAAGGCGGTCTCCCGCGACCATGGATCCCTCTTTCAAATCCATCTTGCAGAAACCCGTGAAGAGGTCGCTATTCTCGGGGAACGTTATGGGAAAAAACCGGTACAATACCTCCAAGGCCTGGATCTGCTCGATAAAGACACGGTTGCCGCTCACTGTATCTGGCTGGAGGAAGACGAGCTTGACCTCCTGTCCCAATCCGAAGTCAAGGTGGCCCATACCCCTGAGAGCAACATGAAGCTCGGCGCCGGCGTTGCCCCTGTGCCCGAGATGTTGCGTCGAGGCATCGATGTGGGATTGGGGACGGACGGCTGCGCCAGCAACAACAACCTCGATCTGTTCGGAGAGATGGGAATGTGTGCGAAAGTCCACAAAGTATTTTCTTCCGATCCCACTGTGATGAAGGCGGAAGAAGTTGTTGAAATGGGCACGCTCGGCGGCGCAAGGGTTTTGGGGATGGCAGACCGGATCGGTTCCATCGCCCCGGGCAAATGCGCTGATATCGTCCTGGTGGACATGAACAGGCCGCATCTGACCCCCTTGTACCGTCCCTTTTCGCACTTGGTCTACTGCGCTTCAGGCTCCGATGTGGTGACCAGTATCATCGGCGGACGGGTCGTTATGAGGGACCGACGCCTGTTGACCATCGATCTTCCTTCGGTGATGGATGAGGTTCGAAAGATCGGTGATGCCATCCGTCATGAAAAAAAAGATTGACGGACCAATCTATTTTGCCTATAAATTCGCGCTCGCCTTATCCGGGTTTTTTTTCAGACGGATAGAACCCTCAGATGAATAGACGGAGGCAAGATGGGGAGAACGGTTGATATCCTGATTACCGGTGGGACGCTCCTTACACTGGATGAACACGACACGAAATTTTCCCCGGGCGCCCTGGCCATTGACGGCGATACGATCCTCGCCGCGGGTGGGTATGAAGAGATTTGCGGATTCTATCATGGAAGAGACATCATTGATGTCCCTGGTTCGATCGTCATGCCCGGGCTCGTCAACTCCCATACCCACGCCGCCATGACCTGCTTCCGGGGGATTGCCGATGACTTGGAGCTGATGGACTGGCTGAACCGATACATCTTCCCGGCCGAGGCCCGAAATGTAAATCCGGAGCTCGCTTATTGGGGAAGCCTTCTTGCCTGCGCGGAGATGATCAAATCCGGAACGACGACATTCTCCGACATGTACATCTTCGAGCAGGAGACCGCCAGGGCGGCAAAGCAGGCCGGGATGCGCTGTCTCATAGGCGAAGTTCTATTCGACTTCCCCTCCCCTAACTTCAAAACCCCGGACGAAGGCCTCGCCTATACGGAAAGACTGATCCAGACCTGGGCTGATGACCCCCTTATCAATATCATGGTCGAGCCCCATGCACTGTATACCTGTTCCCCTGACCTTCTGAAGGCCTCCAAAGTCCTGGCGGACCGCTATCAGGTCCCACTGGGAACCCATCTGTTGGAGAATCACTCAGAAGCGAAACAACTGGAGAATAAATTCGGCAGGAAAGCAACGACGTTCTTGATGGAAAACGGATTTCTCGATGAACGGTTCCTTGCCTTTCACGGCGTTTTGATGGACGAAGAGGATATCCGCATCTTTGCCGATCACGGCTCCAGGGTCATCCATAATCCGGAGAGCAACATGAAACTCGCTTCCGGCGTGGCTCCTGTTTCCGCCATGCGCAGGCAGGGAATCGTCGTCGGCCTGGGGACGGACGGCTGCGCCAGCAACAACAATCTCGATATGTTCCAAGAGATGGATACCGCCGCCAAGCTAGGAAAATCGGCTCTCCTCGATCCAACGGTCATATCGGCACCGACGGTCCTGAGGATGGCGACCTGTGACGGGGCCAAGGCCCTCGGAATGGATGCGCTGATCGGAACCCTGGAGGCGGGAAAGAAAGCGGACGTCTGCATCATCGACATGGACAAGCCGCACCTGACCCCCCTGTACGACGAATATTCCCACCTCGTCTATACCGTCGGCGGCGCTGACGTGGACACGGTCCTCATCAATGGGAAGCCCGTCATGAAGGACCGACGTCTGCTGACCATCGACGAAAAAGAGGTCATGCAGCGTGTCCGCATGATCGCCCGTCGCGTGAAGAAAAGTCTCGGGAACGGAGCATGACGATTTAAACCAGCGGCCGGCCGTTGTTCAGTTTTTCATAGATGCGGATATATTCCGCAATCATGTGGCCCAGGCTGTACCGCTCGCGGGATTCGCGCATGATCCTGCGTATCTGCCTTTCCCGGATCTCCGGCGATAGGCGATGAAAGGCCACGCTTTTTCCCAGGGCGTACCTGAGACCGCCGGTATCGTAATCGCGAAACAGAAAGCCGTTTCCCACATCCTGCGGCGAACCGTCCTCCTTGATTCTCAATTCGCGGATCTTGTCATGATACCCGCCTGTGTCGCGGTTGGTGGCGGTTGCACCGAAGATATTCCCCACCTGGTCGATCTGACCGCAAGGCTCATAGAGGGAGGCGCCGAAGACATCACTGGCAGCGGCATATCCCAAAAGAGACAATTCCTCGTTAAAAGGCTGATAGGCGATGCGTCCACCTGAACGACAGGCAATCCCCCCCAGGATATCTGCGTGTGTCCGGTCGTTGCCGATCCCGTCCGCCACAACGGCGATCTGGACATCAGGGTGGTCACTGACGAACGAAAGAAGGATATGCTCGAGGAGTTCGATCCCCTTCTGGAAAGGATCCAAGCGCGAGGGCCAGAAGTAAAGGAGTGCGTCCGGTTTGACGGCGAGGCCTGTTCTCTTTTGGAATTCGACGAGATTGTCTCGTTTCGCCTCCATCACCGGATCGTCAGGTCCGTACTTCCGGATCAGGGCCTCGCAGCGTTCCGGATATATTCTGGCAGAGGGTGCATTGATGATCGCCCGGGCCGCATCATGATAGTATTTCTCTTTTACCTCCTGACGGACGGTCGGCGGAACAAGCTCCCGATCCAGGAAGTAGTCCTCCACGACCTCCTTGAGAAACCGCTCACCCACGAAATTGATCATCGTGGCGTTTTTGATCGCCGTCGCCTGGCAGTCGATACAGGTTTTTCCTTCGTACTCCGTCAAAAAGAGCCGGTCGGCGATACGCCTCAGGCCGATCCCCCCCAAAAAATCCAAGGGAAGGCGAGCGGTAAAAACATTGTGTACCGTGTGGAGAACCGGCAAACCGGTTGCAGCGGCATACGCGGTAATCGCCCCTCCCGCCATCCAGTCATGACTGTGGACGATCAGTCTCCCCTCGTGCCTGGCCCGGACGGTTTTGATGATGTTGTTGACGATGTCCCTCTGGAATTCAACCGCCGTAAGGATCGGATCGCCGGAATAGGCGCTCAGGTTGTCGGCGAAAACGGAAGAACTGACCAGATGGATCATTTCGGAATCGATCTTGTAGCGGACTTCCCGCCACTGCTTTTCCGTCATCTGGGCCTCGCGCTGGAACCTCTGCTTGAGATTGAGGATTACCAGATGGACATCCAGACCTCGTTCGCCCAGACCTTCACACAGCGCTGAGACCACCTCCCCTTGGCCGCCGCTCTTTCCGGAGATGAAGGGGGCAAGAGCGCCCATATCCTCCGGAAGCCTGCCCGTCTCCGGTGAAATGATCAGAATGGCCGTCCTCTCATGCTTTTTCAGGACGATGAAGTGTTTGACGGCATCCTCCAGGTCATCGATCTTTCGTGTCAGGATATGTGTGGGTCGGGCTATGGATCCTTCGTAGGGATTGAAGTAGGAATGGACCGCATGGTCTTCACCGATCCGCTCGTGGAGAAAATAGACATGGTCGGAAGTTGTCAGATGGCGCCAGCGGTTCAGTAATTCTCCTCCGGCCCTGCGGGCCAACGGTTCCATCTTTTCGATGTCGCGAAAAAGTTCGTACTGCGTGGGATTTCCCAGCCATCCGAAGGTGTTTCGACCCGCATCCGCCCAAGAGGATGTGGAAAGACCATGGATATCCAGAATCGGACACTTGGCATCGCGAAAATGACCGGCCACTTCAGTCGGTGTCGCCATGATCAGGTTCGGGTGTCCTTCAAGGGCCTTCGGCAGACCCCGCCAGAACTCAAATATTCCTCGGTCGCTCCAGATGTGCTCCCCGATATGCTCGAAGTCATAACCCAACAGAACGACCTCGCCGTCGATGAGCGATAGGTATCGGGCGTATTGCCCGGGGCTCACCGGATGGTGGGGGAATCTGAAGGCGATATCGTCGCTCAGTTCCCTGTTTCGTGGGATCACGATCAGGTTTGCATCTCGTGACCTGAAGACGGCATTGGGGGAGATCGCGGCCCCTTCCGCGGTAAACATGTCGTCCCGTTTCTCACAGAGGATCGATTGGTAGCCCATATCGGCGACGACAGCGGCGATGTCGTTATTGTACATCAGTTCGGTGTTTCGAAATGAGGTTGGAAAATTTCCGAAAAGACGTTTTATCATCTCCCGGTGCATCGACACCTGTTCGCGGAATTCGGTTTTGTTCGGATCCTCGAACAGGCCGGCCAAAGAGTGATAGTATGTCTCGTCAAGGTATTCTACCTGACGGTTCTTCTCCCCTGCTGCATAAAGACTTCTGAGGAGGGTGAGAAGCTCGGGCTTATAAATTTCCGCCTGCATCAAAAAGGTGCCCGACAAACCGAGGGTGATCTTAAAGGAAGGATGGGAGGTAATGAGTTCCACGAACATCGCTGTTGCCGGAAGATAGCATTTCTCCGCCACCTTGAGAAAAACAGACCGATTCTCCTCCTCCCAGAGAAACTTCTCCCTGTCCGGATGGAGTCGGAAGGGCTGGTGCAGCTGAAAATAGAAAGTGACAAGCGGCATACCGACCTCGATGAAAATCGCTCCCCTTCGTTTTGAATATACCGGAACAACACAAATAAAGCAACATCGGAACCTTTGACTGTCAAGAGCAAATAGAATTGTCCGGTTTTGTAACACATGAATTGTCCGCTTTTCTGTTCCAGAACAAGGGCATCTTTTTGGAGCAGGAGGAGGGCGGCGGACGTGCGCTTCCTCAGACGAT
>Ga0172371_10014188_pt1 | contig 10291 bp, 10 predicted proteins | sample Lak12m_FD_114543 | JGI IMG/M metagenome (GOLD analysis project Ga0172371, IMG submission 114543) | Freshwater microbial communities from Kabuno Bay, South-Kivu, Congo - kab_022012_12m | ecosystem: Environmental > Aquatic > Freshwater > Lake | place: Democratic Republic of the Congo: South-Kivu... | reverse complement strand
CCGGGAAAAGGACGGCGAAGACCTCCCGCGGCGGCGGCATGAGGAGCAATCCGTAGTGGACGACGAAAACCGAAGCGGAAATTCCCCCGAAGCGCAGTGCGGTTTTCCGCCAACGCGGATCCCGGACGCGGCCGAGGTAAAAAACGATCTGGGCGAGAGCCCAGAAACGCAGAAAGCCCCCCAACCACCTCACGACCATGAATCCTGTCAAATAGGCGTGGGAAGAGGCCGGGCCCGGCCTCGAAGCGAAGCTTGCGACCATGATCGCAAACGCCGCGGCCGCAAGAATTTGCCCGGCCAGAAAGACGATCCAGACGATCCGGCAGATCTCGCTTCCCATCATCTTGGCGATGAGCTTCAGGTACAGATACCAGCATATGAATAAAAGGGGAACGGAAAGCAAGCAGAGAAGGCTTGAGGAGGTCGCGACCGCCGCCCCGGAGAGGTCTCGTCCGGCCGAAGTCAGGGAAAGGAATGCTTCGCCGACACCGCTGTCGAAAACGGTCACGTTCGCGGCCAGCAGATAATAGGAATAGGACAAAAGCAGCGGGTCGCCCGTCCTCAGGTAGCGACGGTACGTCCAAAAGAGCAGGGACAGACCTCCCGCGAATAAGAGCACGTAATAACCAAACAGATATATCGTCACGAATTTCCGCGCATTTCTCTAATTAAAACGTCTTAATCCCCAAAAACGTGACTCGCGTCATATGGCAGGCCGCTCTTATGTTGCGTACTGAAAACCAGGGGCGCGGGATACCGGGGTAGACCGGAAGCCGGGCCATACGTCGGGAACGGCCGCGCCGCTGATTGTTCATCAAGGAGGTTCTTATGAGAGAAACGTTTGTAAACGGACACAGCCGCCGGGAATTCTTAGGCCATTGCCTGCCGGCGTGCGCCGCAACCTGCCTGGGATTGTCCGCTCTTCCGTCGCTGGGACGGTCACAGACCGCCGCATCCCAAGCGCCGGCCGGGCACAAGTTCGACACCGAGACGCCGGGCAAGCTTACGATGCGACTGCTCTTCGTCCACCGGTACGGCTCGATATTCATCCCTTTCGTCAAGTTCTGCGTCGAAGCATTGGGACGCAATAAAACCATCGAGATGCTCAAGGCTTACGCGGATTCTTCCGCGGTCTTATCGGCGGAAAGACTGGCCCGCAGACTCGGCACGAACGAGTTCGAAGCGGCAAGGAAGTATTTCGATCCTTCCCTCCCCGCCTTCGCCAACACGATGACGTTCGCGCGGCAGGATACTTCCGAAAGGGAGTTTTCTCTCCGCGTGACCGAATGCCTCTGGGCCGCGACGTTCCGCGAAGCCAAAGCCGGCGACCTCGGATACGCGGCGATCTGTCATCCGGATTTTCAATTGGCCAAAGCGTTCAATCCGCGCCTTGAATTGATCCGGACCAAAACCCTGATGGAAGGCGCCGACTGCTGCAATCATCGGTATATCTATAAATAGGGTTTTGATCGCCCGGAGCTTGCCGATGGGAGAAAATCAATCGAGCCATTCACTTGAGGACCGTTTCAACGACGGCTTGGATGGAGGCGCGGCGCGTATCGACGTCCTCGAAGCTTTTTCCGGTCAGCGGACGGAAGGCCCGGAGCATCAGGGCGGGGAGGATGACGGCCGAGATCATGCAGACGGCCGCGTCCCTGGATTTTTCCGGTGATTGCGCGGGCTTAATCAATCGGATCTTCCCGGCTGCGATCCCAAGGAGAGAATTGATGCGCCGGATGAAGAAATTGAGAACAAACAAACTGGATTTCATGATCACTCCCGCAAATCGAGATGTTTCCATGATAACTGAGTCCCGAAAATAATCAACAAAACTTACCCTGAGCTTTGGTTCAATTGAACAGATTCGCCGTCAAATCGATTATTTCAGCAGATAGCTCCAGTTGAGGAGGGCGTTCCAGAGGAGACGGTGGTCGGAACGGTTGAGGTCGCGGTGGATGGGATTGAAGTTGAAGGCGATGACCCGCCCCTTGCCCGCGGCGATGTCCAGGATGGCCGGTCGGCCTTCAAGCTCGTCCTCGCCCTTGAGGGCGCCGCTGACGAGCATCTTGACCTCGTCCTTCCGGGCCTTCTCCTTGGCCGCCTTCTCTTCCGGCGTCAAGGCCGCCATCGCCTCCGGACTTTCGTCCTCCCGGTCCCCCTTGCGCAGCTTGGTTCCCCATTGCAGGACGACGCTCTCCCGTTCGGACCGGGCGATATCGTAGACCGGGAACATCGACCGGAAGACCGAGGTCGTCTCCGGAAAGCCGTAAGCCAGCGGGTGGTCGGGCCGGACGAACTTCGCCCGAAGCTCCGAGCCCGGAGTGAAAACCCCGCCTCCGCGGCGGCGGACGTCGCGGACGAGCCCGCCCTCGAGCGGGAGCGTCGACCCATTGCCGAGCGCCGCCAGGAGCCCGCCGGCGCCGAGGAACTCCTCGAGCTTGGCCACGCCCTGCCAGCCGATGCCGCCGGTGATGTCCGCCGAGGCGTCGGGGACGCCGAGATTGGGCGTTTCTTTTGTCTTCGCATAGGCCAGCGGTCCCCACTTCTTATCGATGCCGTGGATCTGTCCCTGGAGGTTCGACCAGTTGTCGCCGAAGATGATGACGTCGTATTTCTCGCGCAGCCGGCCGGCCCGGATATCTTCGTCGCGGATGTACGTGTAGGGGACTTTCTCGCGGTCGAGGACGAGGCGGATCCATCCGACCGCCTGCGTATCGGTCCAGAGATGCCAGACGGCCAGGCGCGGGAGCTTCGATTCGTGGCGGACGACATCGGGTACAGCCGACGCGCTCGCAAAATCGACGGATAGCTCGGCCGCGGCCTTTTTGAGGGCGTCGGCCAACCCCTTCTGGTCGCCGATGATCCATGAGCCGGCCGGATAATCCTTATCGCCGGCCTTGAAGGGCTTCTCGGCGATCTCGACGCGAAACGTTGCCAGGCGGGCGCGGAGCGCAAGCAGGCCTTCCTGCCCCGTGTCGCGCAGGAGATAGACCGGCCCGCTCCCCGCGACTTCTCCGGCGGCCGGGGCGAAGCCCGGCGCGAGCGGATTCAGGGCCGCGTCCTTTACGGCCGCGTCGTCGATGCGCCTGGCCTCGACGCCGAAATGCCCCGGCAGCGACCAGGAGACGTCGTCGTAGGGCTCGTAGACGGCGTCGGGCGGGAAGATCTGCGGCGTAAGCAGATCGACGGCGTAGTTCCGGTAGGGCTGGTCGAGCCGGACGACGTACGTTCCGGCCTCAAACTCTCCTTCGGCGACTTTAAAGGCCGCCGCGGCCCGTCCGACCTCGATGCCCTGGGCGAGAAGAAGCTCGACCATCTCGGCGACGCGCTTGCGGTCGCCCTGGTCGGCGGGAATGGCGAACGCGGCGGGCTTGCCCTCGACGCCCTTCCGCCACGAGTTAAAGCTTTTGCGGTAAAAGTCGCGGAGCATCTCCCTGGCGTTCTTGGCCGCGTAGTCGAGGGCCGCCAGACAGCCGCTTTCCATATAGTTCGTGTTGTTGCGGAGCGACCACATGAACTTGCGGGGCGGCGGCATGGGCCGGTACCACTCCTGGCTGGTCACGGGCTTGTCGACGTAGCGCTCCTCGTCGGGCCGGAGGACGCGCTCGACCGTCTCGGCCGTGCCGTTGCCGAAAGTCTCGTAGCCCCGGCCGATCGAATTATGGTTGACCCCGATCGAGTCGAGGAAGACGTGCTCCCAGCCGTCGCTGAAGCCCCAGGTCCAGACGCCGGGCATGCCGGCCGCGGTCAGCGAGCCGACCTCGGCGAGCGACATCGAGAACCATTCGCTGAGCAGGATCGGATCGAGGTTCTTGTTGAAGGGCCCCGTGCCGTTCCAAGTCTGGAGCAGCGGAATGGATTCGTGGAGATCGTGGACGACCGTAGGGTGATAATCGAAGAACATCCGGGCCACGGCCTTGGACGACTGGAGGGCCATCTGGTGGGCGTCGCGGTTGTTATCGTGGAAGACGTAGAAGCCCCAGTAAGGCGGCGAGTCCGGCGGCAGGCGCTCGAAGTCGGTTTTGCCCTTCAGATAGCGATAGAACCAGTCGACCTGCTTGTCGCGGCCGTCGGGCTCGGAGACGGGATTGATGAGGACGAGGACGTTCTCGCGGATGCGCTTGATCATCGGCTGGTCGGAGACGGCCAGGCGGTAAGCCAGCTCCATGACCATCTCGGCCGAGCCGAGCTCGGTCGAATGGAGCGCGGCGTTGAAGTAGAAAACGGGCCGGGCCGAAGCGATCAAGGCCTCGGCGGCTTCGGGCGAGGTCTTGCGGGGGTCGGCCAGGGCGGCGGCTGCGGCTTTCAGCTTGTCGAGGTCGCGGATCCCGGCCTCGTCGGCGACGGCGACGAGGAGGATGTCGCGGCCCTCCTCGCTCCGGCCGATCGTCTCGACGCGGACGCGGGGCGAGGTCTCGGCGAGCTTGCGGAAGTAACCGTAGATCTTGGCCGTCGAGGACAGCTCGCCGGCCGCCCCGACGACATGGCCGAGGTACTTCGTCGGCGAAACAACCGTCGCCGAATCCGGGACGTAGGCCACCCAGGGATTGCCGAATCGCGGCTCGGTGGTGAATTTGGCGATGGCCTCGACCGAGCCCGGCTCAGGCTTGTCGGGAGCGTAGGGATTGACGGTCTGGCCCGCGATGGAAAGGATTGAGAAGAGGGCGATAGGGATGATGACGGCGAGAAGGGAATGGAACCGGCGATCACGCATCATGGCGAACCTCCTGTCCTTCCGGAGAAGAATACAAAAACGGCAAGAGCAGGTCAAACCGCAACAACATTTGTCCAGTTCCCGACGTATAATGATGTGGAAGACTACTCTCTCTAAAAGGAAATATCCTCATGAGCCAAAAACCGATGCGGCGATGGGCGATGTTCGCGGCGGGAATTTTGGCCCTCGTCGGGCCGGCGGTTTTCGCCGCCGAAACCTACGACCTCGTTCCCCGGAGCGTCCTGTTCGGCCAGAGCCCCGAAAAATTCGGGTTCCATGTCACGGCGGACGGCCGTTTCGTGACCTATTTCGCCGTGACCCCCCAAGAAAAATTCGGCCTTTACCGCCAGGCCGTCGGCGAAAAGGAACCGGCTCTGGTATGCGAAGAAGCCCCCTACGGGGCCGGACTGACCTGGTCGCCCGACGACAAGCGGTATTTTTATCTGCGGAACGACAGCGGCGACGAGAATTTCCACCTCTGGATGTATGACCTCGAGACGAAAACGGGGAAAGACCTGACGCCGTTCCCCGGAGTCAAGGCCCAGAATCTCCTGATTTCCCCGGATCGTCCGGGCGAAATCCTGATCGGGCTGAACCAACGGGACAGCCGGGTATTCGACATGCACCGGATCAATCTGACGGACGGCGGGTCCCGGCTCGATACGGCCAACCCCGGGAACGTCCGCTGGTGGGCGGCCGACCGCGACCTGACCGTCCGGGCCGCCGTGACGTGCAACGCCGAGGACGCGAGCATGTCGCTGCTGGTCCGGGACGGCGCCGACGCGCCCTGGCGGACATTGATCAACTGGCCGTTCGGCGAATCGGGGCACCTCGAAGGCTATGGAAGCGAAATCGTCGTCGCCTTTTCCAGGGACGGCCGGAACCTGATTCTCAACGCCGCCTTCAACGGCGACCATACTTCGCTGGCTCTCGTGGATATCGGTACGGGCAAGATTCAAAAAACGATCGCCGCGGACCCGGAAGCGGATGTCTGGACGGTCATGGGCCCCACTTTATACGACGAGGCTCAAGTCCTGATCCACCCGGGGACGGGAGAAGTGCAGGCGGCGGGATTTTACGTCGACGTTCCGGAATGGAAAGTCCTGGACGGGAGTCTCGAATCGGATTTCCAGGCCCTCCGGTCCCTCCATGAGGGAATCGTTTACGTTTCCGGCCGGGACAAGGCCGATCGGTTCTGGATCATCAACTATGACGATGACGATCAGCCCGGGGCTGTTTTTCTCTATGACCGGCTGACGAAAAAGCCGCTCCTTCTCGAAACGACAAACACCATCCTGGCCAAATTTAAAGCGGCGGCCGTAAAACCCGTCGTTTTCAACGCCCGGGACGGCCTCAAGATTCATGGATATCTCACGCTTCCGTCCGGCGTGCCGGCGAAGAACCTGCCGACGATCATGTCCATTCATGGCGGGCCCTGGTCGCGGGACGATTGGGGATACGACCCGGTCAATCAATGGCTGGCCAACCGGGGCTATGCCGTGTTCCAGGTCAATTACCGGGGCTCGACCGGATTCGGGAAAAACTATCTCAATGCCGGCATCGGCCAGTGGGGCGTCGGGAGCATGCAAAACGACGTCTCGGACGCAGTTGCCTGGGTCGTCGCCCAGGGGATCGCCGACCCCAAGCGGGTCGCCATCAACGGCTATTCCTACGGCGGATACGCGTCCCTGGCCGGGGTGACTTTTACCCCGGACCTTTATGCCTGCGCCGTCATTGGTTCCGGCATTTCGAACGTCAAGACCTTCCTCGAGACGATGCCCCCGTGGTGGGGGCCGATCCGGACCCGCTGGATCCGCCGGATCGGGGTCGATTTGAACAACGAAGCGAGCGTTCGCCGGATTTCGCCGTATTATCACGCCGCTCAAATCAAGGCCCCGGTTTTGATCTTTCACGGGATGAACGATCCCCGGGTGAAATTCGCCGAAGCCGAGCAGATCCTCACGGTCCTCCGGGACCTCAAAAGAGACGTCCAGCTTATCGCCTTTCCCGAGGGCGGCCACGGGGCCTGGGGCGGCGCCGACATCATGGAAGAGCTCGGCCGGACCGAGGCCTTTTTCGCCGAGCACCTCGGCGGGCGGCTCGAACCGTATGAGCCGGTCCCCGGGAACACGGCCCGGGTCCGCTGACTATCCGAAAGACGCCGCGGCCGGCGTTTTCTTATTTTTTGTCATAAATCCTCGTTTGGGTTTCTTTTATGCCGTTCATGGTCTCTGAATAAAGTTTCGTCAAAGTTTTCTCGTCATCCGACAAGGAATAGACGTCATCATGAGTATAGACATTGGGTCCAAGCGAAACGCTTTCAGCAAGGATGATCTGCTTTTTATCGGCCGACCACTTGCCTGTTCTTTTTGTGACAAGGGTAACTCCATTAGACTCTTCCGTTATCACCTTTTCCTTGCCGTCCAGGGAATATTCCTTCGATTCGCTGAAAACGGTGCCGTCGGGGGTTTTGTTTGTTTCGGTTATTTGGATTGAATTCTGATCCTGGATAATGTCCAAGGTCAGCTCCGAACCGGAGGACGAAGACATTCCGATGCTTTTTTGATGATTTAAAATCCATTTCCCTGAGAAATTCACAGAAGTCTGGGCAGGCAGGAGCGTGGCGTAGAAAAAAACACTCAAAAACAGAAGACCTTCGACGATCAATCGCCGGCTCATTTTTTTCATAGGCTCCCTCTTTGACAAGAATGATTGGAAGACCGCCGCAATGAGTTTATTTCGGCGCTGGCGAAGTGTCAATTCCGCTTGTCCGCCAGGAATCCTGCGCGCAACCAGTCCATCCTTTGGCGTATCTTCTCCGGCTCGTTGCACCGCGGCTCGGACTCGCCCTTGAGGAAGTTTTGCATGAGCTTGCAGGGCTCGTACTCGCCGCACGCGGCGCAATTCCGGACGCCCTTGACGATCGCGCAAGCGCGGATCTTGCAGGCGGCGCAGTCCTTGGCCAGGAATCCCTGGTCCGCCGGAGTGCATCCCAAACACGCCCAATCCGAGGCGCTGTGCACGCCGCCCCAGGAGCTCCCCGCCGCTTTTTCAAGCAGGCCGATATCGGACGCGACCGTCCCCTTGTATGCCGGGCATTCGTCGCAGTCGATTCCGCAATATGCGAGCATTGTTCCTCCAAAAGACGGGCCGCCTCTCTCGATCAGCCTCAGGTCAACGATTTCGCCTTTTGGATGACGGCGGCGTCGATCCAATAGAAGCTTGAATCTCCCTGTGGATCGTTGCGGAGAAAGAATAAATATTTGCCGTCGGGCGCGACCGCCGCGAATCGCTCGTTCGCGGCCGTGTTCACTTCCGGTCCGAGATTTTTCGGCTGTCCCCAGCTTCCGCCCGTCCCGCGGAAAGCAACGTAAAGGTCGATGCTGCCGCCGACCGATCCGCTTCGGGTGGAGCTGTAAATAACGTAGCTCTCGTCCGGTGAAACGAACGGAATGAAAGCATCCTGGTCGTCGATGTCCGGATTGCCGAATTTGGCCGGCGGATCATAACGGCCGTCCCGAAGCTTCATGCTGAAAAGCCGGAAATCGCTGTCGAAATAGAGGTTGCCGTTGGCGGCGAAGGAATAGGCCCAGACGGCTTCGGGATTGGGAAACCAAGCCGCAATCGGCGTCGGAGCGTTCCATTGCGGATGTTCGAGGTCCACGGCATAGAACGTCTGCTTGCTCGACTCCGATCCATGTTCCTTCTCGTCGCCCCAAACGATGCTGACAAAACAGAGCTTTTTTCCATCCGGAGATAACGCGGGGGAATGGAGGAAGGGAAGCTCTTCGGCCCCGTTGGAAATCGGCAACGGCGCCGGCTCCGACCAGCGGCCGTCGGCGTCGCAGCGGGTCGTCCAGATCAGCTGCTTTCCCCGCGTCGGTTGGACGATCCAGTACATCGCCTTCCCGTCCTTTGAGATCTCCAGCCGGCTGTGCTCGAAATCGCCGCCGGAGACCAGGCCGGGAGCGAACACTTCGGCGGTCATGCCGGGCGGTTTCTGCCCGAGGTAAGGGCCTTTCATCGGAAGAGAGGAATCCGCCGCTTGGGCGAGAACCCATCCCCCGCAGGCTAAAATCATCACTAAAAAAATATTCCGCTGTCGCATCGCAACCCTCTCATGAAAATCCAGTCTTTCTCTCGGGAATGAGTTTATTTGAGCATTCGCGGAGTGTCAATTCCGCGTGTAAGCCGGGAATCTCGCGCAAAGCCACGCCATCCTCTAATCCCAAGCGCATTTATCGCGTCGCCCCGGATCGCGCCGTGTGCTCCCGCTTCAGGACGGCCATGCTCTCCGGTTTCAAGCCGCCGTCCGGCGCCACGGCGATGACTTCCTGCTCATAGGTGTCGTCATCGATGAATTTCAGGCGAATCATGGCGATCCCGGCCTCTCTAAGCCAGCGATGCGTCAGCTTCCATTCGCCGCCGGTGAACACGGATTCGCCGAAGGCGATCTTTCCGCTCCGGTAGACGGCGATGAAGTCGCCCGGGCCGGAGCCGGACGCCTTGAAGAACGCCTCGGCGGTCGGCTCGGGGGAATCCCCTCGCCCGGCCGTGTGCCAGATCTCGTGCAGGAATTCGCCGTCAAATGATTTTTTCCATTGCGAGCGCACGATTTCGTGCTCAAGCTCGGCGCAACGTCGCGTGCCGGACCAGGCGCCGACAAGCGACGCGCAAAACTCCCCAAAATCCTCATGGAACGTCATTCTGTTCCTCCAGGCGATGACTCGCCTCGCTGCCGAAGTCGAGTTCGTAAATCTTTTTCAGGTCGCGCACCTTTTCCAGGCTCTTTTTGGACAGGGCGCACTTGCCCTCGAACGCGTGCAGCACGATGCCCTCGAGCAAGTCCCCGACGGAGAGGTCGTGGAATTCGGCAAGGCCCTTGAGCACTTTCAGGAGCCGTTTCTCGAGCCTAACCCCTGTCTGGACCCGTTGGACGGTAATTACGTCTTTTTTCCGGTTCATTTGCCCGTTACCTTTTGCAGATAGTTCGTGATCTGTTTTTCCCATTCGTTCATCTCCCTCGCGAAATCGTCCGGGTATGCGGTTCTTTTTTTAATCAGGCTGTTGCCTTCGGCCGAAAGTCCGCGGAAATCGTAAGCGACTGTCGTGAAGGTGCCGCCATGCTGCGACGTTGACGTCACCTCGATCCGATACACCATCCGGCCGGGCCACACCACCAGATATACGGCTTCATGTTCGGCTTCGTCGAAGGCCTCCACGTACCAGATGCGCTCCTCGGGCGTCCCGCCGTCGGTCTTGAAAACCCAGCCCCGCTCGGGCGAAGCGGCCCGGGCCTGTTCCCGGCTCGAGTAAATCCATTCGGGTCGCCAACCCGGCGCCCATTTGGCTTCGGCTTCGGCGCCGAACAGGAGAAAGACGTCGTCGATCGCGGCGTCGACAAAGAAATGCCCCCAATTCCGGCCTCGTTCGCCTCGAAAAACGGTCGTTTCCGCCATGGGGCCTCCGGTAAACGGGAACACCAGCATAAAGACCGCTAGCGTAGGCGTGATGCCCCCATAAACTATATATGTACCATGGTATATATATACCAATCAATCAAGCTTGTCAAGAAAT
>Ga0172371_10014187_pt1 | contig 10291 bp, 10 predicted proteins | sample Lak12m_FD_114543 | JGI IMG/M metagenome (GOLD analysis project Ga0172371, IMG submission 114543) | Freshwater microbial communities from Kabuno Bay, South-Kivu, Congo - kab_022012_12m | ecosystem: Environmental > Aquatic > Freshwater > Lake | place: Democratic Republic of the Congo: South-Kivu... | reverse complement strand
TTTTGCCTTTTGCGCCCCAGCAGAAGGTATGCTCTTTGAATTCAACAGGATTGTCCATCCACCCTTTTTTAGGCGGCTTATAGTCTATCTTTGACAGCTCATCTGGTTTTGCAGTAAATTTTGCCATGCGTTACTCCTTTTCTACTGGTATTCCGGCTTTTTTCATTTTGTCCCTGAAATCATTCTCGTATTCTTCGTAGGTGTGGACGTGCACCGGATAGTTCCATGGATTTATATGTCTTATCATGCGGCTGTTGTTTGCCATGTTTCTTGTGGGGCTTAAAAAGACTCCGCCCAGGTGCATCAGTTTGCTGAACGGGAAGTAGATTAGAAGCGCTGAAATAAGAAACAGGTGAACATAGAAGATTGCGCCTATGCCTTGCGGCATTACAGGGTTTAAGCTTACAAGTCCCATGACAAGCTCTTTTACTCCAACAATATGAACCTTATTGAAATACCTCATGATTACACCGGATGTTCCTATGCCGAGTATCAGGAAGAGCGGGAAGTAGTCGGCTGCAAGGGAAATATACTTTACCTGCGGTATGAAGACCCTCCTCAGGAACAGATATGTTACTGCCCCCAGAAGAACAGCGTCTGTCATATAAAGCAGCGGGACGCCTACCTGCAGAAAACTGTCAAGCCCTTCAATAGTTTTTATAAAGGCGGGCGGTTCGCTGAGAAAGAACCTGAAGTGCCTGACAAAGATAATCAGAAACGACCAGTGAAAGGCCATGCCGGCAAGCCAGAGCCATTTGGCCTCGCCGTAGACAAGCTTGTCTTCCTTAAGCTGTGTCTTTAGATTTCTGAAGAGTGAACGGAACAGAAGCACTTCAAGCGCCATTCTGACGATAACCCCTGAGAGTTTTGAGGGGTTTTCAATCTTGTTCTGTTTTATCCACGGCAGGGATTCCTGTTGTCCGCAGGTTGTAGGTATGCGGAACGGCACAGGAGAACTTCCCCACTTCAGCACGCGGTAGATGAATCCCAGGATAAATATCGCTACCGCAGCGTAAGGGATAACAACTCCAAAAAGGAATTGGAGGTTTGCTATCTTTACCCCTGCGTAGGCAGCCAGAACAAGCGCGATAACAGCAAAGAAGGAAAATATGATTCTCATTTCTTTACCTCTCCTCTTTTTATTTTTAGATTAATATCTTCTTTAAGATCCGATTCCTGTCCACCGGTTTCCTTTATCAGGTTGGCCATCTGCAAAAGTCTGAAGGTCCTACTCTTAACCTCGTTGGCTTTTATCTCATAAATCTTTTCCCGGCACTTCATATAGATATCAAATGCCGAAAGCGCAAGATTGTCTATTGAAGATTCAAGAGACAGAATTTCATCCGATAACTGATTGCCTGCTATCTCCGCGCTAAGCTCTTCTCTGATGATTCTTTTCAAAGGGAAGATAAAGGAAATTGCCTGAGAGGCGGTGAAATCCTGAACCGCTCTTACCCTTATCATGCTGTCAAGAAACTCCGGGGTTTTTTCCCTGTTGTTTCCTACGAGGAGTTCATCAAATATATCTTCTATTCCTTTGGATATAGCGGCCCCTATAGGATTGGTAAATCTGTTATTTTGATTTTTTAAGAAACTCGCAGTGTCAGGAGGGTATGTCTCAATTATTACGTCAAACCATTTTTCAAGAATGGCAGCCTTTTTATCTGCTAAGAGACTGTTCAGTCTCATATCCCGCTGTTTTTCCTCCCCCAGTAAGTTTTTGGATCTGCGAGATTAAACTCCCGCATAAACTCAAAATTGCCTGTAAAGAACTTAAAGATGGAAGCAAGGGGCGATAGCCCCTTGCTTTAAATTCTTTATACGCAGCCTGTTGGTTTTGGAAGTCCAGCGTATTTACAGGCCTGTTTTGCAGGTCCGCCCGGATAAAGTTCGTAAAGGTATTTTGTGTTGCCTTTTTCAGGCCCCATCGCCTTTCCGATCTCTTTAACGAGAATCTTTATCATGGGAGCGATCTGGTACTGCTTGTAGTAGTCTCTGAGGAAGTTAATGACTTCCCAGTGCGCTTCGGTCAGCGTGACGCCGTCCTGTGACGCCAGATGCACGGCCAGTTCTTTGTCCCAGTCGTCAAGATTAATAATATAACCGTCATCATCAACCTCAATCTGTTTCCCGTGAAATTCCATCGTTGGCATTTTTACGTCCCTCCTTTTTGGTGAAAAGTTTACTTCAATATAAGTTAAGGGAGAAATCTCCCATGTAATTTCAAAATAAGCCTTTCTGTTTTGTAAGAAAGGATTTTAAAGGTAATCAGCTTACCAATTGAACTATAAACAGTAATATATCTATACATCTTCGGTCAAATAAAAAAAAGTTATTTATGAATTATATTTATTTATTAATCTCCGGTTGGTTTTTCCGTGCTTTGCGCTTTATCGTTCAGCTTGATGAACAGGATGTTTTCATCTGTCCGCAACCCTTTTTTTACGGCTTCTATTAATTGATGATTTATCGGATCGTAGTGAAAAGATTCTATCTTATAATCTACGTCCGGCGTTAAGGACCAGGCCTTTTCCCAGTCTCCATTGCATGCGAATACCAGGCCGTCCACATAGGCTTCTCCGAGATTGTGACCCGACCTGTCAAAAACGTATGCGGCGCCGCACTTGCATTTTCCTCCCGTGAAAATATTTCCAAAACCTGTTTTTATATCTTCAGGCCTTTTAAACGGTTGATTGCAGAAGGGACATAACGCTTCTTTTGCCCTGCCTCTGATCTGCATGGATTTAAAGTTTGTATCCTATCTTTCTTAAAAAATCTTTTCTGTGAGCCTTATCTTCAGACGTCTCCACTCCTTTTGGCCCGAAGCCGTCCACAACCCCCATAACACCGTTTCCCTGGGGTGCAACTGCTATAACAACCTCAACGGGATTTGCAGTTGCGCAGAATATCCTGCATACCTCCTGGCAGTTTTTAATCTGATTAAGGACATTTATGGGATAGGCCTCCCGCATAAGTATACAGAAGACATGTCCTGCTCCGATTGCCTGAAGATTTTTAACGCAGGCATCTATAAGCGCGCTGTCATTGCCCTCTGTCCTTATAAGGCAGGGGCCTGAGGCCTCGGTGAATGCAATGCCGAACTGTGAACCGGGGACGCTTGTGACTATAATTTCATAAAGGTCTTCAGCCGTTTTTATAAAATGTGTCTGCCCGAGTATGATATTGCAGTTTTCGGGAATCTCCAGCTTAACGGTTTTAAGTTCCATAATCCCCCTTTTTAAGGAAAAAAGTAACAAGTAGTTAGTAGCTGGTAGTTAAGGCGAAAAATTTATTTAGTTCCCCCGGACTACTTACTACTGTCTCCTAACTACTATACTCTATCAGTATGTTATAATGAAAATAATTTTTTCCAGAGGAGATGTCAAGTCTAAATTGATAGACGGAAGCCGGCAGGTTACTCTTTGGTTTTTAATCCTTTTTTGTTGTTTGGTATTTTCCCCTTCAATGGCAAAAAGCGCCGAGATAATCGGTCCTGAAACTAAAATTATAAACAACGAGATATATGTCACAACAGGACTTCTCCTGGACGGGAAACAGCTTCAGGATCTGAAAAACGGCATAGCAAAAGAGATTACATTTCATATAGACCTCTTCAGGGTATGGAATATCTGGCCCGACGAGTTTGTTCTGGGGAAGCCCATAGTTAAAACACTGCGGGCGGACCCTGTAAAGAAAGAATATGTAGCGACGTCATTGGACGGCATGACAATAATAGAAAAACGCTTTAACGAGCTGGATTCATTATTAAAATGGGCCTTAAACATAAAAGACCTTAAGCTTACCAATACGAGAGAACTTGAGCCGGATACCTATTTTGTCAGGATAACCGTTGAATCCAGATTGAGGAAGCTTCCTCCTGTTATAGGTTATCTGCTCTTCTTTATTCCTGAAAAAGATTTTAACCAGGTAAAGGATTCTCCGAGATTTAATGTGGGGCAGGGCCAATGAAAAATCTTAGAAACGGACTTCTATTCTTAGGCTTTTTCATCTTTATAATCGCGGCTTCGGCAATTGAGCTTCATTATATCAGGCTTGAAACAGTCTCTGTTTTGACAATAGTAATTCTTCTGGTTCTTCTTAACCTCAATATAATTGCGCTTTTAACCCTGATATTTTTTGTGAGCAAAAGCCTCGTAAAACTCTATATAGAGAGAAAACAGAAGATACTCGGTTATAAATTCAAGACGAAGATTGTCGTAATATTCGTTGTGCTTACCTCCATACCTGCGGCGCTTCTGTTCTTTGTGGCAAGCGGGCTTGTAACGAATTACATAGACAAACTCCTGACCCCCCAGTTCAGGCAGCCGCTCAACAGTTCGCTTAATGTGGCCAAGGCAGTATACGAGTTGGAAAGGCAGAAGACTATGGAATTTGCAAGGTCGTTTGTTTCCGGCGAAAAATATGCCTCCGGCTATAGAGCTGTTCGCATGAACAAGAGCCCGGAAAATCCCACAGAGACGGTTAAGGCTGCATTTGAGGGCAAGGAGGGCACAGAGGTTATATCCGGAGAAAACGGAGACATTATACGCGCGGCTATTCCGGAATATTCCGGAGGGAAGCTGACCGGCATTGTAGTCATTGAAACCACACTGCCGCAAGATATTGCGGCAAATGTTGAAAAAGTAAAAAGCTCGTATGAAGAATATTTGAAACTGGAATCATGGAAGGTTCCGTTGAAGATGAACTACCTTATGATACTTGCCTTTATCACCTTGATTGTCGTATTCATGTCCCTCTGGGTGGCCCTAAGGATTGCAAGGGGAATAACAGACCCCATACAGAGCCTCGCGCAGGCGACTGAAGAAGTCGCCTCAGGCAATCTTGAGGTCCGCCTCAGCCTTAAAAGGGAAGATGAGATAGGCTTGCTGATAAATTCTTTTAACCATATGGTCGCCGGCTTAAAGGAGGGCAAAGAGACGCTTCAGAAGGCTTACCTGAAATCGGACAGGGAAAGGCTCTGGATGGAAAACATTCTTGCGAATATTAATTCCGGAGTTGTGTTTCTTGATGTGCACGGCAAAATACTGACCATCAATATTGCAGCATGTTCCATATTGAACGTAAATGCTGAAGACGTAATTAATAAAGACTATAGGGAACTGACCGCAATAATCGCCTCGGAAGAACTGAACAGCCTTATTAAGGGGATAATAATTAAAGACCTCAAAGGCATTGAAAAAGATGTAAGGGTGACGGTGAAAGATAAAAGGCTGATACTGCGGGTCTTTATCACTACACTCAGAGATAAGGCAGCAACACCTATAGGACTCCTTGTAGTTTTTGACGACCTGACCGATGTCATCAAAGCCCAAAAGGCTCTTGCGTGGGAGGAAGTCGCCAGGAGGATAGCTCACGAGATAAAGAACCCGCTTACGCCGATAAAGCTTTCAACTGAAAGGATGCTGAAAAAATGGGAACAGAAGGATAAAGACTTTGACCAGATATTTGAACGCTCCACAAAGACAATAGTGAATGAGGTGGACAGCCTTAAACGGCTTGTTGATGAATTCTCAAGGTTCGGCAAGATGCCTGAGATAAAAAAGATGCCGGTCGGTCTTAAGGGTATAATAAACGAGGTGCTGGAGCTTTATAAGGATTATAAAGGTTTTAATATAAACGTTTTACTGCCTGATGATATGCCGTCAATTGAACTGGACGGAGAACAGTTCAAGAGGGTAATGATTAATATTTTTGACAATGCATTTCAGGCCATGGGCAATAGTGGTAATATAGAACTTAAAGTGTATACCGATAAAGCTGCAAACCGGGTCTTTATGGACATTGCGGACGACGGCTGCGGAATGAAGGAAGAGGATAAAGACAAAATTTTTCTTCCTTACTTTTCAACGAAAAAAGATGGAACAGGCCTGGGGCTTGCTATTGCGAACAAGATTGTTATGGAACACAGGGGATATATCAGGGTCAGGGATAATAAACCGAAAGGGACCATCTTTACTATAGAGCTTCCTATAAGGGATATTTAGACGGAGAATGAAATGTCAAAACCTTTAATACTTATAGTTGACGATGAAGAAGGCATAAGGGAAAGCCTCTCAGGCATACTTGAGGATGAGGGGTATGATATCCTGACCGCAGCCTCGGGCGAAGAAGCAATAAAGATGCTTAAGGAAACCTCGCCTGATCTTATTTTCCTTGATATATGGCTTACCGGCCTGGACGGAATTAAAACACTGCAGGAGATAAAGGCGAGTAAGCCTGATGTGACCGTAATAATGATATCAGGGCACGGAAGCATTGAACTTGCGGTAAAGGCCACGCAGATAGGCGCATATGATTTTCTTGAGAAGCCGCTTTCCCTTGAGAGAGTGCTTCTTGCTACAAAGAGGGCTCTTGAAAAAAAGACTCTTGAAAGGGAAAACATTACCCTCCGCGAGAATCTAACTAAAAGATGGAGGCTCATCGGCGAGTCGCAGAAAATAAAAGACCTGAGGCATCAGGTAGAGATGGCAGGCCAGAGCAACAGCCGGGTGCTGATAGTGGGAGAAAGCGGCACAGGCAAAGAAGTTATTGCGAGGCTTCTGCATGAAAAAAGCCCGAGGGCTGAGAAACCCTTTGTTGAGGTTAATTGCGCTGCTATTCCGCAGGAACTCATAGAGAGTGAGCTTTTCGGACATGAGAAGGGGTCTTTTACAGGAGCCTTTGAAAAAAAGAACGGAAAGTTTGAACTTGCCGATGGAGGAACCTTATTCCTTGACGAGATAGGAGACATGTCTCTGCAGACTCAGGCAAAGGTGCTTCGCGTGATTGAGACACAGGAGTTTCAGAGGGTAGGGGGAAATAAGAATATAAACGTTGATGTAAGAATAATCGCAGCGACAAATAAGGATTTGAAGGAAGAGGCCAAGAAGGGTAATTTCAGGGAAGACCTTTTCTTCAGACTGAATGTTATACCTCTTTTTATCCCGCCTTTGAGGGAAAGGAAAGATGACATCCCGCTTCTTGTTGAATATTTCCTTAATTCCCTTGCATCCGAATACGGCAAGCCCCCAAGGAAGATATTGCCCGAGGCGTTGAAATATCTGCAGTCATACGACTGGCCCGGGAATGTCCGAGAACTGAAGAATGTGATAGAGAGGCTTGTTATAATGACGCCTTCAAATACAATAGACGCTAAGAATCTCTTTATTCCGGTTGAAAGGGGAAGTTCGGACTATTTCACATACACGACGCTCAAGGATGCGAGGGAGGCCTTTGAAAAAGATTATATCGCTAAGAAGCTTGAGGAAAATAACTGGAACATATCAAAGACGGCAGAGGTTCTTGATATTGAAAGAAGCAACCTCCACCGGAAGATTAAGGCCTACGAAATAAAAGCGCCTTAAGAGGTTATTAATAGGTTTTTAAAAGAGGGCGTCCTGAATTCTCGGGACGCCCTCTTTTTTTATCTCTTAGAACAATCCGCTTACTTTTCCGGTATTGACGTCAACATCAACCCTTCTGAAGGCGGGGTTGGAGCTTGTTCCGGGCATAAGGCTGATGGTGCCTGCCATCGGGCAGAGGAATTTAGCTCCAGAGTAAATTAATACATCCCTGATAGGCAGGGTCCATCCCTTAGGAACACCCTTGAGCGAAGGGTCATGAGTAAGGCTCAGGTGAGTTTTGACCATCATGGTTGCGAAATCCGCATATTTTGGATCTTCTTCCAGCATCTTTGCCTTTGCCTCTGCTTCTGGTGTCCATGAGACTCTGTCCGCGCCGTAAACTTCCTTTGCGATGAGCGCCACGCGGTCGCGGAGTTTCATCTCAAGCGGATAAAGGAATTTGAAGTGGTCATTGTCCTTGCATGCGTCAATGACGGCGTCTGCCAATTCAAGCGCGCCTTCGCCGCCCTTGAGCCAATGCTGGGATTCTGCGCAGCGCGCGCCTGCTGCTTCAGCAGCTTTTTTGACAACTGCAATTTCGGCATTTGTGTCGGTATAGAAACGGTTAATGCAGACCACAGGGTTTATACCTGACTTCCTGATAACGTTTATCATATGCACCATGTTGGCGCAGCCTTTTTCAACCAGGCCGATATTTTCCTTTGTATATTCTTCAGGAATGGCCTTGCCCGCCACGACCTTCGGCCCGCCGCCATGCATCTTCAAAGCGCGGACTGTTGTGGTAAGAACCGAGACATGCGGTTTTAGACCGCTGAACCGGCATTTAACGTTCCAGAATTTTTCAAAACCGATGTCGGCTGCAAAGCCTGATTCGGTTACATGGTAATCAAATAATTTAAGGCCTATCCTGTCAGCAATGATTGATGACTGCCCCACTGCTATGTTGGCAAAAGGCCCGGCATGCACAAAGCAGGGATTGTATTCAGCGGTGCACATGAGGGTGGGGTTAATGGTATTGCGCATGAAGGCTGCCATTGCATTGCCTACTTCAAGATCGCCTGTTGTGACAGGCTTTCCGCTCTTATCAAATGCAACGGTGATATTATTCAGCCGTTTTTTCAGGTCGGCCAGGTCATTGGCAATGGAAAGAATAGCCATGCATTCTGAACCGACTGCGATGCCGAATTTAGACTGCATCATAAAGCCGTCCTGCCTGCCGCCTATGCCGATGATGATATTGCGGAGGCTCTGCGCGCAAAAGTCCATGACCCATCCCATCTCAATACGTGTAGGGTCTATGTCAAGCCTGCGCATCTTGGTAAGCCTTTCCATCTGTTCGTTGTTGTAATTACGTTCATGCTGCATCCTTGCAGTCATTGCAACCATTGCCAGATTGTGGGCATTCATGATGTCGTTGATGTCGCCTGTAAGGCCCAGTGAAAACTCTGTCATGGGAATCAGCAGGGCGTTGCCGCCGCCCGCAGCGGTTCCTTTAACATTCATTGTAGGACCGCCGGATGGCTGACGGAGCGCTCCGCCGACATTCTTACCGCGCTTGCCCAACCCCTCCATCAGTCCCACGGACGTTGTGCTTTTACCTTCCCCAAGCGGAGTCGGGGTGATAGCCGTAACTTCTATGTATTTGCCGTCAGGCTTATTCTTAAGACGATTGATGATCTTGAGAAAATCAACTTTGGACAGGCGCCCCATAGGGAGCATTTCGTCCTTTTGCAGCCCAAGTTTTTCGCGCCACTCCTCCGGAGTAGGCATGTGTTTTTCAGCTTCTTCTGAGATCTGCCAGTCAGCTAACTTCGTTGCGTCAAACGGCATAGTGAATATCCTCCTTTAGTTTTAGTGTCAAAGTATCAAAGTATCAAAGTGTCAAAGCTCTGATACTCTGACACTCTGACGCTTTGATACTAATAATTAATCAGCGCCTTTAGGAATTTCTCGTTCATGCGCCTGAGGTTTTTGCTCAGGACTAATACAAGCTTCTTAAGTATCTGTGATGTTATGGCTATGTCGTCTTTCTCCAGTTTTTCAAATTCTTCCTTCGGAAATTTTAAGAGTTCTGTGTTTTCTATGGCAACCGCATTAGCCTCATGTCTGCGGTGCTCAATAATAGAAAGCTCTCCGAAGAAATGTTCCTGGGTCAGAATAGCAAGTGTCTGTTTCCAGCTGTCAGGCGTCACCTTGTTTATCTCAATCTTTCCGGAGCGAATCATATAAATGCCTTTTGTATCCTCGCCTTCCTTAAAAAGGAATTCGCCTCTTTTCAATGAGACCTCTTTTATGATTTTTGCCAGTTTCTCAAGTTCGGCGTCGCTGATGTCTTCAAAAAGAATCTGTTTTTTTAATTCGCTTATGCTAACCATATTGCCTCCTTCTTTAATAAACCGTTTAAGCCGTTCGAACAGTTTGAACTGTTCAAGCGGTTTTTTCTATCTTCACCGCGCACACCTTGAATTCAGGCGTCTTTGCATAGGGGTCCAGCGCGTCTGATGTCAATACGTTAACGGCTGCTTCCGCGTAATGCATTGGAATAAAGACAACACCCTTTGAAACCTTAGCGCCTATCTTGGCGTTTATTGTTATTTCCCCTCTCCTGGATTTGACGGTTACGGCATCGCCTTCTTTTATTCCAAGCGCATCGGCGTCTTCCGCGTTTATTTCTATATACGGTTTGCCCGCATGTATCTCAATCGGCCCCACACGCCTTGTCATTGAACCGCTGTGATACTGGAACAGGTTTCTTCCTGTTGTAAGTATGAACGGATATTCCTTATCTGTTTTCTCGGCAGGCGGCAGATAATCCACGCAAGTAAATTGCACCTTTCCTCTCGGGAATCCCGCTTTATAAAGATATTCTGTTCCGGGGTGGTCCTTTGTGGGGCAGGGCCAGTGAATGCCTTTTGAGCGCAGCCTGC
>Ga0172371_10014186_pt1 | contig 10291 bp, 4 predicted proteins | sample Lak12m_FD_114543 | JGI IMG/M metagenome (GOLD analysis project Ga0172371, IMG submission 114543) | Freshwater microbial communities from Kabuno Bay, South-Kivu, Congo - kab_022012_12m | ecosystem: Environmental > Aquatic > Freshwater > Lake | place: Democratic Republic of the Congo: South-Kivu... | reverse complement strand
TACCAGGTCGTGCTGCCGGACTCATTCCCCGACCGGGAAGTCGGGAGCGTTCTCACAAACGCGGCCGCTTTAATCCAGGGCGCATTCCTGACCAACGGTTTTGAAATAAAAGTAGTGCCGGAGAGCGGGCGCGATCCGGGCAAGCCGGGGCTGTTTCTCGGTGAAACAGATTTTGCCAGGGCCAGCGGCGTGGATTTCGAGAGGCTGGAATGTTGGAGTTACGTCCACAAGGCAATCGGAAGCAACGTGGTCATTGCCGGGCGCGACCGGCCCGGCCGGGTCCCGCCGCCGGAGGGCGGCTGGCGCAGCCGGACCCAGGGCCAGCCCGAGCTGGGAACCATGAAGGCCGCGTGCGATTTCCTGCGGATCTATGCCGGCGTGCGGTTCCTTTACCCGGGAAGCAACGGGACGGAATATTTGAAGCAGTCTTTTATCGCGGCGCCGAAGAACCTGGATGCAGTCAAAAAATCCGCATTAAAATTCAATTATTCCTACTTCCAGCGCAATGAGCCGTATTTCATGGCCAACAACTATATCTTTCCCGTGGACCGGGGCTTCATCAACTGGGAAGGGGCCATCCCGGCCGAAAAATACCGCGAAACTCACCCGGAGTATTTCGCACTCGTGAACGGCCGGCGCTACTGCCTGGCCAAGGACTGGACCGGGAAGTGGGGCGAGCAGTACTGTCTTTCCAACCCGGAGGTGAGGGAACTCATTTGCCGGAAGCTGCTGGCCGAGGCCGGGCGGGGGTTTGAAATAGTAATCGTGAACCATCCCGACGGCTTTGTGAAGTGCCAGTGTGATGAGTGTCACAAATTGTATGATACCGGCGACGACTGGTGCGAGAAGGTCTGGATATTTTATCGCGGCCTGGCGGAGCGCCTGCGCAAGGAGAGTCCCGGCACAAAAGTGGAGTTTTATTCCTACGGCCCGACCTACGAGCCCCCGAAAACATTCAATGCTTTTCCCGACAACACCAGCGTGATGATGTGCAGCAGCGCGCCCGAAGCGTTTGCCGCCTGGAAGAGCTGCCGTGTGCCGGGCGGGTTCACGGCCTATATCTACAACTGGGGATCGTGGCAAATGCAGGTGTGTCTGCCCAAGCGATCCGCCGCTTATGTTGCGGCGCAGGTTAAGAACTTTTTTTCGAACCACGTGAACGGGGTGTCAATCGATGGTTTCGGCGAGTCATACGGGCTGGACGGTCCGAGCTACTACGTCTATGGCCGGATGTGGGATGACCCGGATGAGAACAGTGCCGATGAACTCATGCATGAATTCTGCGCAGCCGCCTTCCGCGAGGCCTCGGAGCCAATGAGGAAGTTTTACGCCGAGCTGCACCATGCCCTTGAAACAAGCTACCTGGTCACGCGCTACCAGGAGCCCGGCGGCCGCTGGCGCCAGGCGCTGGACGGGCCCCTGCATTATCTGGCATACGTTTATACCCCCGAGCGCCTGGCAGCCATGGAGGGACACCTCACGCATGCAGAATCCCTTGTGGTTGCAGAAAAGGCGCGCCGGCGGCTGATGCTGGTGCGGCTTGAGTTTGACGTGCTCAAGAGCACCTTGACCGTCATCCAGTTCAACAATGCTTTCAACATGCGCCCGGATGCGGCCGCGCGCGAAAGCCTCCTGAGGGCCATTGACGAGCGCAACGCGCTTATAGACGCCCTCTTTGCCAGAAAGCCCGACGGCAAACTCGGCAATAAAAAATCCATCCCCGGCTGGCCGGAAATGGGCCCTTTTTACGGCTGCGGCCGGGACATGATCGGCCTGTACAGTGAAAGGCAGCGCAAAAGCTACAAGGGGCTATTTGAAACCGACACGGCCGCCATGCGCAAGGCGCCCTTGCCGGGCCTGATGCGCCTTGCGGCCAAGCCGTCCTCAGGAGCCGTCAGCCTGGATACGCCGGACTGGGAAAAAGCCGCGGCCGAAACATTAAGGGCGCTTCCCGGCGCGGAAGATGTTCTGGCGTTGAAAGGATCCCTGAAGGCCTTGTACGACCGTGATAATTTATACCTGCGGTTTGAAAGCGCCCTTCCGCCCGGCCAGACCAATTTCACTCCCGTGGCCCGTGACGGTAATGTTTTTGGGAGTGAATCGGTTGAATTTTGCCTCGATCCGTCAGGGCAGGGCCAAAAATATTACCGGTTCGTGGCCGGGCCGGCGACCGGTTCCTGCTACGACGCCGCGGCCGGTTTCATCAGTGACTCTCTTCATCCGCTTTACGGCAAGGAAGACCCATCCTGGAACGGGGAGTGGGCGTGCGAGACGCGGATTGATCCTGCCGGCAGCCGGTGGCTGGCCATGCTCAAGATGCCCTATAAAACTATCGGGGTGGGTGCGCCGGCGGCGGGGACGGCCTGGCGCGGCAGCGCGGCCAGGAACCATTTTGCCGGCACGAACGCAGCCGTTCACTACATCTGGCCGCCGAGTGCCGCCGGCGGAACGGGCTGGCCGGACGCGTTCGGGGAAATAATTTTTGAAAAATGATGATAGAGAAAGGAATAACCATGCCGCGGATCATAATCACCGGTTCCGGGCGAATTGATGACAGCGATTCGGCCTTTCCCCAAGCCGTTCAGCTGGCCAACGGCGACATTCTCTGCTCGTTCAGCGTCGGCGGCGGGCCGAACGCGGAAGGTTTTACCGACCTGGCCCGCTCGCGGGATGGCGGCGCGCATTGGGAAAATGTCGGCCCGATCCTGGCAGCAACCAGGGCGCCCTGGTCAACCAACTGCCTGCGGATATCCCGGGCGCATGGCAGCGACACATTATACGCTTACGGCGCGCGGTCTTATCGCTCTGCCGGAGGTAAGTTTGGCGAGGGCATGAACGAGGCCGTATTTTGCCGGTCGGAAGACGGCGGCATAACCTGGTCTCAGCCGCGGGTTGTGCCCATTGGTGAGAAATGCCCCCTGGAAATATCTTTTGCAGCCGTCCCGCTGCAAAGCGGCCGGCTGCTCGCACCGGCGGCGGTTTTGCCTTCCAAGGACCGGCTGGGCGAGCGCGTGCTGGCGGCTGTTTCGGATGACGGCGGCAAAACCTGGCCCAAGGTGGTCACCGTATTCCAGGATCCGCAAAAGCGTTTTGGTTTTTTTGAGCATAAATTCTGCGAGTTTGCCCCCGGGCAGGTCATGGCGGTTTGCTGGACCGTAACCCTTGGGGACGTCAGGGATCAGCCGGACAGCTTTGTTATCTCGCGCGACGGAGGCCTTACCTGGGGCCCGGCGCATTCCACCGGCATCATGGGGCAGACCATGACCCCGGTACATCTCGGAGGCGACCGTTTGCTTGTCCTTTACAACCGGCGCTACGGCCGGCAGGGTGTTGTCATGGCGCTCGTTACTTTTGACGAAAATTCATGGGCCGTGCATTTCGAGGACATGATGTATGACGCCCGCTCGCAGCGCAGCCGCCCGGATAAAATCAAAACGGGCGTGGATGAATTCGACTCGTTTGCCTTCGGGTTCCCGACCGCCATACGGCTCAAGGACGGCTCATACCTGGCCACGCACTGGTGCAGGGAAAAGGGCCGGTTCGGCATCAACTGGACGAAGCTTCAGATTGATTGGTAGGCAAGGGCAAAGTTATAAGCAATGTTTGGGTATCGAGTGTTCTTGTATGGTGTCATTCCCGCCCGCCTCGGCGTAGCCCTTGGCGAAGCCTGGGCGGAAGCGGGAATCCAGAATAGAAATACTGGATTCCGGGTCTCGCCACGCGCGGCGCGTGACAAGCCCGGAATGACATTTGTGAGAAAATTACAAACAGGAATATTCACCAGGAGACAAAATATGCGGCATTATCAATTCGGCAAGGGCAAATGGGTGTTTGTTGACTGGTGCGGAATTTTCGCGGGTTACGGCACGGACACCGGCGGCAGAAATCTGACGCACGGATTCCTAATGCCGCGCGGCATAGAGCTTGTCCCGCATAAGCCGCGCGTTGAGGAAACTCCGGTGCTTGTGCCGGAGCATTCGTGGGAAAAAGGCGGCATTCATTGCTGGAACACGTTCCTGGAAGACCATGGAAAATTCCGCTGCTGGTACCACATCTGTCTGCCGAATGATGTTGCCCTGGGATATGCCGAGTCAAAGGATGGGGTGCGCTGGACCAAGCCGATGCTCGGCTTGAAGGAGTTCAAGGGATCCAAAAAGAACAACCTCGTTGATTTCGAATCGCGCGGCGGGACCGAGCAGGGGCACACGGTTTTTATCGACCCTTCGGCGCCGGAATCGGAGCGCTACAAGATGGTCAGCTGCTGCGATGCCAAGGACGCTTTTGCGCTGTTTGGAGCGACTTCGCCTGACGGCCTGCGCTGGAAGCATCTGCCCGGGGATAAACCGATACTTGTCAACCGGTCCGATACGCAGAGCATCGGGGCTTATGACGAAGATTTGAAAAAGTATGTTATCTTCACCCGCCAGGCGGATAATTTTGAGGCACGCCGCGGCATCAACCGTGCGGAGTCGGCCGACTTCCGCAATTTTCCGCCCAGCGAGCCGATTTTTGAATCAACGCCGCTCGATCCGCCGGACTGGGATTATTACACGAACGGCTACAGCCGCTGGCCGGGTGCGACGGATGCCCACCTCATGCGCTTTTCAATTTACCACCGCTCGGCGGACACGGTTGATGTTCACCTCGCTCTCAGCCGCGATGGGAAAAGGTGGCACCGCCCCATGGGGCGGGCGCCGTGGATAGACGGCGGGCCTTCGCATCCCGCGCCTTTCAAATCCATATATGCCGCCGCCGGCATCCTGGCGCCCGCGCCGGGAGAATGGTCAACTTACATCTGCGCTTTTCCGCAGGGCCACAACGAAAAGGGGAAGCGGGAGCCCGGGAAAATACTGCGCGCGGTTTCGCGCGAGGACGGCTTCATGTCGCTTACCGCGGCCGACCGGGGCGAATTCTGGACGAACCCGTTCAAGCTGGAATCTGCTGCCATAAAGCTGAACATTAAGACCGGGTATTCCGGGTACGTGCGCTGCGCTCTCCTTTCGGCGGCGGGAGAGAAAACCGGCACGGCCATGGTTGCCGGCCACCCGGTGCCGGTGTTCCTCAGCTTCACGATGGAAGACTGCGCGGTTGTCAAGGGCGATCATGTTGATGTTCCGCTGGCCTGGAATGGCAACCTGAAGAAGTTGATCGGCAAGGAAGTGCAGCTGCACTTTGATTTGTTCAACGCCGATTTGTATTCGATTAAATTCGGATGATAATTTAACGTGGTATCATTAATCACGCGGCGGTCCTTCGACTTGGCTCAGGGCAGGCAGAGCGCCGCAAATGTAGGGGCCGTTCGCGAGAACGGCAAAGGAATGCCTTCATATTATGAAGGCCTACAGCGGAATGGGTTGTAGGCCGCGATAGTATCGCGGCGGGATTTGGAAATGCCTTAATACTTTGAATCCCTAATACAATTTGTCGCGTGCAAGGCCCGTCTTGGGAAGGAACACGAGATATGAATCATTTTTCTGCTGCTCAATTTATCTGGATCAGCAAAAAAGACCGGGCGCAAAACCGCTACCTTGCCTTTCAGAAAGAGTTCCGCCTGGAAAATGCGCCGGCCACCGCGCGGCTGAAAATCAGCGCATACGCTTATTACCAGGTGTCGGTAAACGGAGTCGTTCTCGGGCGCGGGCCGGATCCTTCCAATAACTGCCGCTATTATTACGATGAATATGACGTAGGAAAATATCTGCGGCGAGGGCGGAATTTCATCAATGTGCTGGCCTATGCCTTCGGCCCGGTCTTGCCCTGGCCGGAATGTTCTTATTTGTCCGGCGAGCACGGTTGGCTGGCATTTGAAATGGAAGTGGAACGGTCTGCCGGGCGCAGGGAGGTAATCGCTTCCGGGTCAGACTGCCTCGTGCGCGCGGCCGATGCCTGGAAGCAACGCGCGCCGGGTTACACCGAACTCAGGGCGGCCTACAAGGAATACTACGACGCAAGCCGCTTCGGCTACGAGGCACTCGCGCCGGAGCGGGCAGGGGGGCGGGGTTGGGAAAAGGCGGTTGAGCTCGATCCGGCTGATCTTAAATTCGAATATGCTTTCTTTCCGAAAGAGATAAAAAAATTTGTCCATCCCGAAAAGCACCCCGCCGCAACCTACGCCATTGACGGCGGGTATGCCTACGGGTTCACCGCGCAAAGGGGCTGGCAGGTTGAGAACCCTGAGGCGCTGGTCAGGGGCTACCCGGTTGACAAATATTACGAGATGGTGCAGAAGGGCGAACCGAATTTCCCGGAGCGGCGCATGGTCACCGGGGCGCAGAACAAATGCCTGGTGCACAATGACCCCGGCTGCGGCGCGCCCTCCATCTGGATTGATTTTGGCGGCATGCAATACGGCAGCCTGTGCCTGGAACTCGAAACAGCCAAAAAAGGAAGCGTCATAGAAATCGGCTACGGCGAGTCGCCGCACATTACCTATATAGACCGCTACGTTACCCGGGCCGGGTCTCAAACTTTCAGCCCGTTTCATTACCGCGCCGGGCGCTACGTCCTGCTGACCTTTTCCAAAATAGCCGCTCCCATCCGGATGGATTCCGTTAAATTCCGGCGCTGCGACTATCCGGTCCGGCGCAATCCGGGGATATTTCGCTCGTCCTGTGCGGTTCTGAACAAAATAGCGGATGTTTCGGTCAACACTCTGCACCTGAACATGCACAGCCACTTCGAGGATTGCCCCTGGCGCGAGCAGAAGCTTTACCTGGGCGATCTTTATTTCGAGGCGCTGGCCTGCTACTACAGCTGGGGGGAATACGATTATGTCCGCAAAAACCTCCTGCAGCTGACTGCGCGCCGGCGGGAAGACGGCTGGATCAGGGCTGCCGGGCCGGGCGTGTCGCGCGGCAGTCTCCTGCCGGGGCGCGGGGTGGGGATAGTGGATTTCCCGTTCCATTTCATCATCGAATTGCGCGATTATCACCTGTTTTCAGGCGATAAGGAGACCTTGCAGGCGCTTTACCCTCGGGCTGTGACCCTCATAAATAATTACATGAACATGGGTGTCAGCCGCGGCGGGCTGATCGACATCGGCCGGGCCAATTCCTTCAATAACTGGTGCGTCATCAACTGGAACGACGTTGTCAAGAAGGGCGAGTGCGCGGCCATGAATTTCCTGTTCGCACGCGCTCTGGCCGCGGCTGGCGATATGGCGAACTGGCTGGGCCGTCCCGCGGATTCCTCCCGGTTCAAGATGATACTTGTAAGCCTGGGCAAGGCGATTGACACCGCATTCTGGGACTCTTCCAGAAAATTATACCGCGACAGCCGCTTTGCAAACAAGCCCATCAACCATTTTTCGGCCGAAACCAACACGCTGGCAGTTTTATCCGGGTTGCCTGACAGGCGGAAAATATCTTCTATTCTAAATGCCATGCAAAGCGGCCGGCTGCAGATGGAAACCCCGACGGCGTATTTCAACGCCTTTGTGGCGGAGGCGCTCTTCAAGGCTCGCCGCCCGGCCGCGGCGCTCGGGCTGATTGAAAGCTACTGGGGCAACATGCTCGCGCGTGGCACGGATGCGTTCTGGGAAATGTTTTTGCCGGAAACGCCGCCCGGCAGCCACCCGCCGAAAGGGGACAGCCTCTGCCACGGCTGGGCGAGCGGTCCGGCCTGTCTGCTGCCGGCCCGCGTGCTGGGAATACGGCCGATTGAGCCGGGCTTCCGGCAGTTCACGGTGGATCCGCAGCTTGCGGATTTGGAGTTGGCGGAATGTTCCGTGCCCACTCCGCACGGCTACATCCGGGCTTGTTTCGCGCCTGGTAAATATATCGTCAGCCATCCCCGGGGAACGGCTCCGGTGGTTTCCAGGAGGGCAAAATTGCCCGCCGGAACGAGGATCATGATTAGTGCCTGAAATATGGAAAGCGACTGAGAAAAACAAGAAATTGGAGCCGGCCTGACCCCAGGCCGGTCAGAACGGGGTGAGGTCACCCCGGCTCCATTTGGGTTGCCATGCCGCTTGCGGAGCGCAAGCGTAGTGACACGGAGGGCATAAATCCGTCTTGGAAAATCATGATGTTTGGGAATCTGGCTGGCAGAATCTGCAAAAGAAAGATAAAATAAATCCTTGCAATCAAATACTTCGCTGGTAATCTACCGGTAGATATCAAACGATAGGATATTGCCGGATGATCATGCCATGGCAGTGACAATTGATGATATCGCAAGGGAAACCGGCTACCATCGCACGACGGTATCCAAGGTGCTTTCCGGCGACAAACGCTGTTACGCCTCCGCCAGAACCCGCGACCTGATCCTTGCGACCGCGAAGAATCTGAATTTTGTCCCGAACTATTTTGCCCGCAGCCTCCAGAAAAAGTGCTCCCATACCATTGGCATAGCCGGGCGCCTTGACCTGACCGGCGTCACCGGGCCTACCCTCAAGGCGATTGTTGACGGCCTTATTCCGAAAGGTTACATGCCGCTATTTTACGATGCTTCCCGGCTGGAAGGAGAGGCCTTTGTATTTCAGGAATTGCGCGGCCGCGGAGTGGACGGGATCATCCTGAATTCGGTCGGGCATGAAGAAGAGCTGGCCAAGGTCGTTCCGGCCAAACTGCCCATGGTTCTGATCCGGAGCGAAAAGCTGAACGATTGGCCCTGCATTATTGAAGAGCGCTTTAATGCTTTTTCGCGCGGCGTGCAATGGCTGGCGGAAAGAGGTCACAGGAAAATCGCCTTTATTGGCGTAGAGAACTCCAAGGTGCTGTGTGAGGAACGCCACCGTTACAACACTCACCGGCTGAAGATAGAGGGATATCGCGAGGCGATGAGGCGTTTGGGATGCCTTGATGAAAAGCTTCTGCTCGAATGCGAGAGCGAGCCGGGCGATGCGCGCCGCTTTGTTGCCGCCCGCGGGGAGATCTTCGGGAAAATAACCGCTGTTTTTGCCGCCAATGACCGCCTGGCGGTTGAGGTCATGAGCGGGCTTTCGGACCTCGGGCTGCGCGTGCCGGAGGATTGCTCGGTGATCGGGTTTGATGACAACGACTTCGCCCGGGCGGTCAAGCCGCGCCTGACGTCTTTCAATCCGCGGCGCGCGGAGGTGGGGGCGCAGGCGGTTGAAATGGTGCTGCGCCTGGTTGAAGGGCGCAAGGTAAAAAGCGTAATTGTAGAGCCGGAACTGGTTGAGAGAGAATCGGCGGGCGTATGCCGGAGGACATAGTGTTTCATGTTTCGGGGAAGTTGTGCTGACAAATGAAAGGGCTTGCGGATGATTAAATATCTTTATGCGGCAGGCCTGTTTGTGATGGCATGTGGCCTGGGAAACTGTTTCTCTGAAAATAAGATGTTCCTGGTGGAAAATGGCGTCAGCCGCGCACAGATAGTTCTGGCCCCGGATGCCAGCCCGGTGACAGAGCAGGCTGCAAAAGAGCTGGCAGACTATGTAAAAAAAATAAGCGGCGCCGAAATGCCGGTCGTAAAAGTGGGGCAATCCGGCCCGGCCCCGGCCAATGCGGTCTGGGTCGGGCTCAATCCCAAATTGAGCGAAGTTTATCCCAAGCTCAAGTTGAATTTTGAGCATCCCGAGGAAATCCTGCTCGCCTGCGACGGGCGCAACCTGGTGATTGCCGGTCGCGACCGGATGGCGGGGACCAACCAGGTCGAATACGGGACGGTCAACGCGGTTTATGCCTTCCTGGAGAAGAAACTGGACGTGCGCTGGCTCTGGCCAGGGCCCCTGGGCGAGGACATCATAAAGCGCGAGGCGATTGCGCTGGCGCCCTTCGAATACCGGTTTCACCCCGTATTCCTTACGCGTCATTTTTGGCCGCGCAACCCCAGGGATTGGCACCAGCATCAGCGGCTGTATTTGTATGCCTCGCCTTTCGCGTGCGGGCACGCCTTCACCGACTGGTGGGATAAATACCATGAGCAGCACTCTGACTGGTTTGCCCTGCAGCCCAACGGGACGCGCGCCCCTCCCAAGGAAGGGAGCACGGTTAAGCTTTGCCTGTCCAACCCCGGGGTGTGGACGCAATGGCTCGACAATGCGGAACAGAAATTACGGGACAATCCCTACCTGCGCGTGATCAGCGCCACGCCCAACGATGGACCCTGGCATTGCACCTGCACGAACTGCCGGGCCTGGGATCATCCGGATGCGCCGCGCGACGTTCTGACCGAGCGTCACGTCAAGTTCTGGAATATTCTCGCCCGCGGACTTAAAGCAAGGTTCCCAGACCGGGAAGTGTATGTGGGGGCGGCGGCCTACGCGGCATACTATGCGCCGCCCGTCGCCGAGCGGCTGGAAAAAAACATAGCCATCGCGCTTGTCGGG
>Ga0172371_10014185_pt1 | contig 10292 bp, 8 predicted proteins | sample Lak12m_FD_114543 | JGI IMG/M metagenome (GOLD analysis project Ga0172371, IMG submission 114543) | Freshwater microbial communities from Kabuno Bay, South-Kivu, Congo - kab_022012_12m | ecosystem: Environmental > Aquatic > Freshwater > Lake | place: Democratic Republic of the Congo: South-Kivu... | reverse complement strand
CGGAATTCTGGAAACAGCGCCACATTTGCGCGGACAAGCCGGCCGACGAGGTCCTGGCCGGCCACAGCGTGATTGCACTGGACCGCTACGGAGCATTCGAGGAGGCTTTCCGTTCCTTTGCTAAAGTGCTGCGCGAGGAATCCGGGCCGGATAAATTCAATATTCCGAGGCAAAGGCGCAAGACCACCGAATACAGCGTGCCGGAGCTGGTTGATTTGGGCGCCCCGACCGAATACGTCGACCTCGGCGAATTCGCCAAAAGGCTGGCGGATGACCCCCGGGCGGGATCCAGGCTCTCCGGGGCGGCGCGGGCGGTGGCAAACTCCGTTGACGCCATGGTCCTGGCCCGCGTGCAGGGCTCGGCCCGGACTTCTGCCGGCGGGCTGTCAATCTGGTATCCCGTCAACGGCTGGGGCAAGCTGGAGGAAGAACCTGAAGAAGACGATGGCGACGATGATGAAAACCAAGATACATCGGCAGCCGAAGCGGGCGGAGATGAAGGTCCCGACAATCCCAGGGAGAAATTTTCGGAGTATGAAAAGATTTCTTTCGCACGGCGGACGGGCTGGGCCGGGTTCCTCGACCATGTGCACGACCTTTCCATGGCAGGCGCAACCTCAGCCCCCGTGCTGGCGATCAGGGGCAAGGTTGCCGGCGAAATCCAGCTGGCTCAATCCGACCCCCTGGCCCTCTCCCTTGAAATCACCGAGGGCAAGGGCACCTTCCTGATTTCCGCCGGAATCCTGGATCCAGCCCTGACAAAAAAACCCGGCGAGTTTGCCTACCTGGGAGATGTTGCCGTTCTGCCCGCGGATGGCACCGGCACATACGCCGTCGCATGGGACCTGTGCATGCCATGCTTCGCCGCCGATGCCGGCCGCCCCCGCGCCCCCCTCGGCGGAGTATTCATGTCGGGCTCAGGCGCCCTCATGGTCAGCTATGCCAAGTACAGGCGCGGCCGCCTCGGACGCTACCGGGAAGTCATCCTGATCACGCGCATGGCCGGGAAGACCGGAACCATCCTGGAAGTTCTTGAGGCCGAGAACGATGATGCCGCGCCAACCAGCCTCGAGGCCGAGCCCGGCGCGACGCTGCGCCCCGTCTATCTTGTCGAGCGCCGGCGGGGCCCCGACCCGGAAAAATGGAAGCAATACGAATACGTTGCGCCCGTACGCGTAACTATCCCTGAAGGGGGCGTGGGTTCCATCCCGGTCATCATGGCCCCCCGGCCACCGGGGCAGTGCCTGGTTGAAGTAGAGGCCGAGGCTATCTACGGCAACCGCAGCGGCCCGGCCGGATGCCCGGTCAGGATTGTTCCGTGACGCAGAAAAGCATCGCCTTGCAGGCCGCCCTTTTTCAACCGCCGGGCAACTTCGGCTCATCTGTGCGCGCTTTTGTCGATCAGCTCCGCAATGGATCCGGCCAGGCGCCTGTAGCCGGCCGCGTTCGGATGAACGTAGTCGCTCTTGAGGGAGCGCGATGAAAGAATTTTTGCCAGCGCGCCGGATTCGTACGGAATCCTGTGACGGGCCGCCAGCTCCCCGTAGAAATGTGCCGCCTTTAGCAGCAGGCCCGGCTCCGGCACGCCAACGAGGATGACGTCCGCCCCCGCGCCCTTGGCCACGGTGATCATGGCATCAAGGTTGGCGGACGTCTCCCGCCGGTCGAGCTTGTTCAGCATGTCGTTGCCGCCGTGGCAGAGAATGACCAGCCGGGGTGATTCTTTTTCCAGCAGGCCCGGCAACCGGGCAAGTCCTCCGGCAGTAACTTCCCCCGGCACGCCCGCGTTGACAACCCTGCAGCCAATCAGCCCGGAAAGGACGGCCGGATAAGATTCGCCGGCGGCCGCGCCGGTGCCTGCGGTGAGGCTGTCGCCGAAAGCCACCACTACTGCGCCGGGCCCGACGGGACGGATGGCGGGATTAACGCCGCAGCCGGCGCAGAGCGCGAGCGCGCACATGATCGCCGGGACGAACGCTGATGAAACTGCATCGAAGCGATGACAAGCCGAGGGGCTCATGCCATGCCGGATGGTTTGAAGTTACGGGCTATTTCAGCAGTGAAATCTCCCGACGGCTTCAGGGGCAGGACAGTGTCCGCCAGCTTGAATAGCTCGGCATCCCTTATTCCCAGCCACGGCGTAAAATCCAGGTAGTCCATCCGCTCCGGGAAAGGCACCATGGTTATGTGGCAGCGGATCAGCTCGTACTGGCGCGGCCGCAGGCCGGATATGTCGATGAAGGAATCCCAGCGGCAGAAGGACTTGTCTAGCGAGGTGCTCTCCACAAACTCGTTCCAGAGCAGCAGCGCGCCTTCATAACCGGCCTGCCGGGCAGACCGCCAGGCCTTCTGCACCAGGAGCGATGTGGCGTAATGCTCGGGCGAGTCTGTCACGAGCGCGTGGCTGAGGACCGCCTCAGGGTTGCGCGCGAGGATGAGATCCGTCACGCGTTTTACCGATTCGCGGTCCTCGTGCGCCACCATGATTGCCGGGCGACCGAGGGTGACCCCGCGCGGGGGCGGCACCCCGTAGCCTTCGTTAACTTTTTTCAGATCATCGGCGGTATAATGGCGCTGGGGGTGGTCCAGGTGCACGGGCGTGGTCCCGAGCACCGCGGAAGCCTTCACGCACTCCTGCTTGCGCAGGGGCTCCATTTTCGCGGCGGCGATTTCCGTGCGCGTGACCGATTTGTCCTTTTCAACGATATGGAACTGGCCCGACATGTTGTTCGTGGACATCACGTAATCTATCCTGTAGCCGGCGTCATGAAATTTGAGGCAGGTGCCCCCCGCAGAAAACTCGATGTCGTCGGCATGCGCCCCTATGCACATTAATGAGCGGTTGACCATTTTGCTTTCCCCCCTTTGTTTATTATCAGACAGCAATGATTTCCTGAAAAACATCCCATAATGTTAAAATACTGCGGCCGAATCAAGAACCTATGTTAAAATCGGCATAAAGAATATGCGGCAATCAGGCCAGCGGCATGGCTCCCTTCTGGCGCCAGTTGCCGCGCGTAAAATCCGGGAAAGGCAGCGACATGCTTTCCCATGCCACTGAGATTTCGGAAAGCGGCCCGGGTGCGCTCCAGGCCGCCGCATCATAGACGTTCAGGTCCGGCGGCAGCCCCGCGCGGATGGTATGCACCAGGCGGTAGTTCATGATATAGTCCATGCCGCCGTGGCCACCCAGCTTTAGCGCCTGTTCGCCGTGTTCCCTCCAAAGCTGGTGCTCATACTCGGCCTTCATTGCCTCCCTGTCCAGGGTCCGGTCCGCAAAATAAACGCGGGGGGGATAGTCCATGAACGCGGCCTTGGAACCCTGGACCAGATTGATCCGGGTACCGGGCCGGTTCGTGACAACATCGTGCTGCAGCATAATCGTCCGGCCTTGCGCGGTCCGGATAAGGGATGTATTCATGTCGCCACAGACATACTTTTCGCCACGCCGATGGTCATCGGGAGGCAAAGTGGCATCGCGGTACTCCGAAAGCGCCGCCTCCAGGCTGCTCATCGCAACCAGCCTGGCAAAGCGGTCGCCGTGATGGATCCCCATATACCAGGCTACCGGCCCCAGGCCGTGGGTTGGATACAGATTTCCGTTGCGGGCCTGGTGCTGCTTGCGCCGCCAGACGCCCTCGCTGTGCCCGGCCAGCAGGAGGTTCCGCAAATCGTGAATATAGGCCGCCTCGGCATGGGTGATCGTCCCGAGCAGCCCCAAGCGCACCAGGTTAAGCGCCATCAGCTCCGCGTTGCCGTAGCAGCAGTTTTCCAGGATGACGCAGTGCCGGCGCGTGCGCTCGGACACATCCACCAGCCGCCAGCAGTCTGCCAGAGTGTTTGCGGCCGGCACCTCAATGGCAACGTGCTTGCCGCACTCCATGGAGCGTATCGCCTGCGGCACGTGGAAATCCCACGGCGAACAGATGTAGACCAGGTCAATATCCGGCCGTTCGCACAGGCTCTGCCAGTCCTTGTCCATGGCGGGCGCGGGCTGCCCGGCCTGCTTGATTTTTTCCGCGGCCTTGAGCATCTGTTCCTCCGCCGGGTCGCTTACGGCGGCGCAGCTTACCCCTTCAATCGCCAGCAGCTCCCTCAGCTGCATCGCGCCGCGGCACCCCATCCCGATAAAGCCGAACCGGACCGGATCGCGCTTTTCAAACGGCACGTTCATCATGGTACCGCCCTGCGCCGGGGGCGCGGCTTGGACATATTCCAGCGCCTCCTCAGGGCTACTGCCGATTTCATTAATTTTCATATTTTTTGCGTTTGCACCTTTTTATATTTACCGTAATTTTTATAGCGTTGAGACTTGCACTTCAATCAGCCGCGGGCTTTACGCGCGCAAATTCCAAGCCGGGCGATGGCGGTCACTGCATCCTCTGCGTGATCCGCCGCCCGTGATCGAAGAACCACGCGAGCGTGTCGTGCTCGACCTCCGGGGGTATGGAATGGTCCGAGTGGAGGATGTAACCGCCGCCCATCCCCAGCACCGGCAGTATCTTGCGGTTAAGCTCCTCGTCTATCGCCTTGCGGTCGTTCGACGCCAGGACGCGGATGTCGATATTCCCGCAGAATGAAATCCGGTCCCCGAACTGCCGCGCGATGCGCGGCATGTCCATGCCCGCCTTGACCTCCATGGCCTGGAGGCAGTCCATCCCCGCCTTGACCAGCCCCGGTACCAGCGGCTCAACGAACCCGCAGGAGTGGACGACAACCTTCAAGCCCTTAGAGTGCGCGTAATCGAAGAGTTTCTTGTGCCCGGGCATGACCAGGTCCCCGTACATGGCGGGCGACATGAAGGGCTTGTCCTTGAAGCCCATGTCCTCGTAGAACCACATGAACTCCGGCAGGCCCTCTTCGGCAAACAGCACGTCGAGATGCCGGATGGTGAAATCGGCGTAAGTCATAACCATGTCCAGCACCCAGTCGGGATCGAGCGCCATCCCCACCAGCATGTTCTCATGCCCGCACACGGGGTGCATCTGCTCGAACGGCGCCACCCCGGCCCACCCGAAGACGCGCTGCTGTTCGGCGGCGGCCTTTTTCTGCTGCCGGTAACCTTCGAACGGGATACGCCGGCGGTCCAGCTTGACAAGGTGCGGCTTGATCAGGCTTTCCCAGGCCGCCCGTTCCTTTACCTTGAAATCAACATGTTCGGGAGTGCCCGACCTGTCCTTCCACCACCGCAACTGCGCCCCGTTGCCGTTCAACTTGAGCACGGTTTCGCCGGTCTCCTCGATCAGCACTTCCTTGAAGTCCAGATCCGCCAGGCTGGTCAGCCACCCCGCCGTGCGCCAGCTCATGTCGAAGTGGGCCGTGGCATCCTCGTCCTCGCGGAGCTTTCCCTCACTGACATATTTGGCTCTGGTTTCGCCCCACAGCCCGTCGCCGCAGGGCAGCAGATCTACCGGTTTCCTGCTCAATGCGTTCAGGAATCGTTCGCGTTGCGTCATGGTCTTCATAAAAGGCTCTCCCCTGTGTTATAATTTCTGCCGTATAACCACCGGCATGTCGAGCCCGCCAGGGCTCGCGCCGCTGCCAGTTTTTCTTTAGGCACCCAGACCAACATACCGCAACAATTGATACCTTAATTTCGCGCAAATAAAAGCAGGTTTTTAAACGACCGGAATGAAACGCGCTGAGCCAAGCTGGCAGGCCAACGAATTCTCATTTGAATTTAACTCTAATAAGCTATATTCAGGCAAAGAGATTCTGAAAGCTTATTAAGCGAGAGGTAAAACCATGGCCGACAGGAACGTTGAGCTTGAAGCCCACGTGCACGGGAAGCATTGGGCGGCGATATACGAGGGTTATTTTTCCGACCGTAATATTTCCGCCGATTACGTGGCGGCGGTCATGCGCGCGGCGCGGGCGGGGAAGCCCGCGGCCATTGTCGATTTGGGCGGCGGAACCGGCTTCATCCTGCAGGAGCTGGTCGCGGCGGGGATCGCGGAAGAAACCAGGCTCATCAACCTGGATGAATCGGGCCCCCAGCTCGCAGCCTGCGCGCATCCGCGCATAAATACCAGGAAGGGATCTAGCCAGTCATTGAGGCGCGAGGATATAGCCAAAGGCGGCGAAAGCATAATGCTTATCTGCCGCTCGGTGCTCCACTACGGCGGGATCGGGCTCCAGAGGCCCTGGCTGGGCCACCTGAGAGCGCAGCTAAAGCCGGGCGAATGGTTCGTGCACCAGTCCGGCTGTTCGGGAGACGTCGAGGCGGCGCTGGCCCTGGACGTGCTCTTCGAGATGGCGGGTGTGGAAAAATGGGTGCCGCACAGGGACGCATTAGTGCAGCTCCTGCAGAATGCCCGGTTCGAAATCACGGAGGATTTCCCCGTGCCAATGCTCGCGATGCCCTCGTCCGAGTTCGCCGGCCGCTACAACGTCACGCCGGAAAACATGGCAAGGATACAGGCCGACCTGGCAAGGACCTGCAGGGACAGGCCGGACCTTTACCGCGAAACCCCGGGGGGATTCATATTCAGTTTTCCCTACCGCGTGTTCATGTGCCGGGCAAAGGGGAGCGAAGCTTAAGCGGGAGATTGAAACGCGGGTTAGCCCCTGCGCGCTTTTGTGCAACCGCGGCGCGGATGGGCTGGTAAAACACAAACATGCGGACTGGAGGCTGAAGGAATGAAAGCGATAATTTGCGCCCTGGGCCTGCTGTGCATATACGCGATCCCGGCCGCCGGCGGCGGCGTGCCGGAAAAAATTGACGGCGGGGTGCCGAAATCCATTGACGGCGGCGTGCCGAAAACACTCGATGGCGGCGTGCCCAAGGAACTCGACGGCATTAAAAAGCCGGACCGGGATGCCGCCGGCAAGCAAGAGTACAAAAAAACGCCGGAAAAACAAACCGCCCCGATCACAATCCTCGCGGCGGAACCGGCCGCCGAAAGTGTCCCGGAAATAGGCTTCCGGGTGGACGAAATCATAAAGGACAGGGGATTTATTTCGCGCAACCAGTGCCGCGCCGGCGCATATAAAAAGATGCTCCTGTTCATCGCCGTGACCAACACGGAAGCCTTCGCCGGCGGTGACTGGCTGGGCGGGCCGGCAAATGACTTCCGGGAATCCGGGGTCATGACGAACTTTGATGAACACTTCCGGGTTATTGTCCCTGCCAGGCCGCTGCGCCCTGTTAATCCGCCCAAATACGACACGCCGTAAATGGCGGACCCGCCCGGTCAGCGCTCCTTGACTTTCGCGGCCACTCCGGTAATGTAAATTGCCGTGGAGCGCTTCAGGCCGTTAACTTTCGCGAAAAAGCTTGGAACTGCATGCCCTCCATATTATGGCTGTGAAAAAATGTTTTCATAACATCAAAGCCGGCAATTCGGTTGCGGCCAGATGCCGCCTTGGATGATTATCCTCCGGAAACCAATGGAGAAACTGATGAAAAAGAACGCGGTAAAAATAATGCCCTGCCTCGACATGAAAAACGGCCGGGTGGTCAAGGGCATCCAGTTCGTGGACCTGAAGGATGCCGGAGACCCCGTGGAATGCGCCCGGGCCTACTGCAAGGCCGGGGCTGACGAGCTGGCAATGCTGGATATAACCGCCACGGTAGAGGGCCGCGCCACAATGCTGGAGGTGGTCCGCAGGGTGGCCGCGGTGACCACGGTGCCCTTCACCGTGGGCGGCGGGATCAGCGACGCGGTCTCGGCCGGGGCGGTGCTCGGGGCCGGCGCCGACGCGGTCTCGGTGAGCAGCGCCGCCTTCCGCAAGCCGGAAGTCATCCGGGACATGGTCCGCGAGTTCGGGGCCGCCAAGGTGACGGCCGCCGTGGACGTGGCCGTGAACCCCGCCCTGCCCTCCGGCTACGAGGTCTATATAGACGGCGGGCGCACCGCCACCGGGGCCGACGCCATCGAGTGGGTGCGGCGCCTGGGCGCCATGGGAGTCGGCACGCTCCTGCCGACCAGCAAGACCACCGACGGCATGCGCACCGGCTATGACCTGCCTCTCATCCGCAAGATAAGGGCGGTGAGCCACATCCCGGTGGTGGCTTCCGGCGGGGCCGGGACGCTCGAGCATTTTTACGAGGCGGTACAGGCGGGCGCCACAATCCTGCTGGCGGCCTCGGTCTTTCACTTCGGCATGATCGGCATCCCGGAGCTCAAGCAGTATTTGAAACAGAAGGGCTTGCCGGTTGAAAGCAATACCTGATTTGAGCAGGCGATTGCCGGCATGTTTTGCCGGAATGCAGCATAATCGCATGCACCGCCCCGTTTATTTTACGCGCTGAGGCATAGCGCGAGTGAAAGGAAAAAGGGAAGTGAATAACTCCATGCGGCGGCCGATCACTTTAATCATTGACGATGGCGCCCCGGTAAACCCCGGCTACTGGCTTCACCCTGAGGAAAAACACGTGCCGCTGGTTCCGAACGGATTCGCACTCGCGTTTGCCAACCTTTGCCGGGAGTTCGGGGTCAAGGGCAAGTTCAGCGTGCTGCCCATGCCAAACAGGCTCGGCCGGATTGACGCTCGTTTGAACTACGTGGCGCCGCAGCACCTGGCCGGCTTCCTGGATATCGTCCGGAAAGAGATCGCGCCCCGGTTCGACATCACCCCCGAGCTTTTGACTCACCACTCGGCCTATAATCTTGAAACCGGCAAATTCCGCCACGTTTACGAGGACGCATGGATCAGGCAGGCCACCGTCCCGGAAATAACCGATTACCTGGCCCTTGCCTTCCGTATCCTAAGCAATGTTGGCCTGAAGGCCACCGGTGTCACCTCGCCCTGGCTGGCCGGAATTCACAACGAAAAAGATTATGCGCAGGCCATCGGCCTGGCCTTTTACCGCGTTTTCCGCCGCAAGTTCACCTGGTACTTCCTGCACTGCCTGGGCGAGGAGCAGCCGCGCCGGCCATGGGTGGCTTGGCGCAACCGGCGCAGGGGCCTGAAGGTAGTCTCAGTGCCGGCGCTGACGGTTGACCCATTCTTTGAAACAATCCTTGCGCCCACAAAAACCATCGCGCGGGCGAAGGCGATGGAAGGCGTCGATAAATTACTAGAGCGAAACGGCCGCCGCGGCCGCCTGCGGGAACTCTTTGACAGGGGCTACCCGCTCGTGATGCTGACGCACTGGCAGTCGCTCTACTCGGAAGGACGCCGGGCCGGCCTGGAGGGATTGCGGGAACTGCTTTTGCGGATTGAGAAATATTTCGGCGGCAGGATTAAATGGGTGACTGTGGGCGAACTGGCCGGAACAGCCGCTGAATAACGCCTGCATTTGCATCCGGGAACATGATGAACAACCCGTCCAATAAAAGTCCGTGTAAGGCAAAATGGATATGGGCGCGCGGGCCTTTCAGGGGGCCGCTGCACTTTGCGCTGTTCCGCAAAACATTCATCACTGACCGCAGCGGTATCCGGGCCCGGATAAGCTGCGCCGCAGATTCGAAGTACCGGCTCTGGCTGAACGGAAAATACATCGGGTTCGGGCCGGCGCGGGGCAACCCTGAAAGCCCCTACTGCGACACCAGGAGTGTGGAGCTCAGAAAAGGAAAAAATACAGCGGCGTTCCTGGTTGAACATTATTCCCCCGCGGCCCACAGGTTCACCTTTGCGGCTGTTGAGGGCGGGCTATGGTGCCAGGTGAAAGCAGGGAAACTCGTTCTTGCCGCGACGGACAGGTCTTGGAAGGCGCAGGTTTCAAAAGCCCTTAGCGGCCTTCCGGGCAGGCTTTTCCCGGAATGCTTTGATGCCCGCCTGGAGCCGGAAAACTGGCAGGAGCCGCTGTTCGATGACAGCCGGTGGCCGGCGGCGGTGGAGCTCTTCAGGACGCAGCTGGCGCCGCCGGTTAAAATGCTGCCGCGCCCCATCCCTTTCCTTACCGAGAAGCGCCTTGCGCCCCGGCGGGTTATTGACGCCGGCATGTGCCTCGACAAAGTCCCCTCCGGCGGTTTCATCGAATCGAAAAATATGAGGGATCTGGTCTGCGCTGATTTATGGCCCGGGATGAAAAGAACTTCTGAAAAGCTGAAATACATTACCGCGAACGTTTCGGGCATAAGCGCGGGACTGTGGCACATGCGGACCGTCCCGGCGGCAGAAATCCAGTTCAAGCCTCCCCTCAAACCGCCCTGTTCCTGGCCGCGCGGGCCGGTCACGGTGCAGCTGGGGTCTTGCGCGGCGGTTTACATCGTCATTGATTTCGGCATGGAGACCCTGGCGGCCGCGGAAATCAGCGTCCTGGGCCCGGCGGGAACAATTGTCGACTTCGGCTGCAGCGAATGCCTTCGCGACAACCGCGTGGCCACGCAATGGCAACTCCCGCT
>Ga0172371_10014178_pt1 | contig 10293 bp, 6 predicted proteins | sample Lak12m_FD_114543 | JGI IMG/M metagenome (GOLD analysis project Ga0172371, IMG submission 114543) | Freshwater microbial communities from Kabuno Bay, South-Kivu, Congo - kab_022012_12m | ecosystem: Environmental > Aquatic > Freshwater > Lake | place: Democratic Republic of the Congo: South-Kivu... | reverse complement strand
TTATGGCAAGGACGAGAAACAGCGGCTGGACGTCTACACGCCGAAAGGAGCCAAGGACGCGCCGGTCATCGTGTTCATTCACGGCGGTGAGTGGACCAAGGGAGACAAGTCGGCCGTCAGCTTCAAGCCGAAGTTCTTGAACGAACGGGGGATCGTTTTCGTCAGCGTGAACTACCGGTTGACGCCGGCCGTGACCCATCCGGCGCACGCCAACGACGTGGCGGCCGCGATCCGTTGGGTACGCGACCATGCCGGCGAGTTCGGAGGCGACCCGAAGAAGATCGTTCTCATGGGTCACTCGGCCGGCTGCCACTTGGCGACGCTCGTGGCCCTCGACCCGCGTTACTTGGCGGAGACCGGGCTTCGCCCGGCCGACCTCTGCGGCGTCGTGGCATGGAGCGGCGGGGCTTACGACCTGGTCGAAAAGGTCGAGCAGAAGGGCTTTTATGCGGGGTGCATCCGGAAGGCTTTCGGCGAGTCGCCGGACGCCTGGCGGGCCGCATCGCCGGTGACCTACGCCAAACACGCCCGCACCGCGCCGCCTTTCCTCTTTGTCTCGGTTGAAGCGGGCAACGCCTCGCACAAGGCCGCCGAGCGTCTGGCGGGACTCATCCGCGAGGCCGGCGGCAAGGCCGATTCGCGGCTCCTGGAAGGCCGCGACCATTTCACCGCCAATCATCTTCTCGGGGCCCCGGGAGACAACACCGGCCCAATTCTCCTCAACTTCGTTCTTAAGTGTCAAAGTGTCAAAGGGAAAGTGTCAAAGGAGTGTCAAAGGGGACGCAGCTCTTTTTGAGATCGATCAAGAAGGATCAATCAGAGCCGCGTACACTTCTTTGCCTCCGGCAGGCTGCCAACCGCCAAGTCCTTGGCGCAGCACCGAATGAAACGCCCTGAGGTCCTGCATGTGCGGTGGGGGCGGCAACGCGAGCGATCCTCTGGAACTTGCTACACGATTTTGGGCGGTCACTGCATCAAAAGGCCGCACGCGCCGTCGCAAGGGATACACTGTTCCCACGCCGAAGCCGGCAAGAGAAAGTCGCAACTCATGGTGCTGCAATCGGATGGGTTCTTCTGCCGGTGGGATGTGTCCTTTGGTACGGCGTTTGCACCTTGATAGTCCGGCTTAGGTGGCTGTCGGATTGGCACCCATGGCATCCCGACAGAGGAGGGGGCGAAATGAGAACCGACATTGCACAAATGATCCGAGTGAGCAAACGGCTGACCCAGGCGGCCGGATACCTGGAACTCGACATGCCGCACAAGGCGCTGGAGTGCCTGGACAACCTCGGCCTGCTCGGGCCGTTTGAGGCGGAGGTGGATCTCTTGCGGGGAGAGGCTTTCCGCTGTCAGGAGCGATTCCAGGAGGCCGCCAAGTCGTTCAAGGCCGCGGCCCGCAAAATGCCCTCCCAGAAGGACCGCGAGGCTTTTCTCGCCATGTCGGTCTGCTACCACCAGGCAGGCAACGTGGCGCAGGCCGTCCAGATGCTCGCCCGCGCCCGGGGAGCCAAGCCGCGAAAGCGGAAGTAGCGTCCGGCCGTCCCTGGGCGAAGCGACGAAGAAGGACGAGAGAAGCACCTGAGGGGAAAGGGATCTAAGGGGATAGACGCATATTCTCGCCTTTCCTTCCTGACCGGCCGCCCCGATTCAGGTATACTGCGCACGGCGTTTCCTTGTTCTGGGAGGGCCGTGATGAGTTCACGAATCCATCGGCGAGATTTCGCCAAGGCGGGAACGGCGGCGACTCTGGGGATTATGTCGCTGGGCACAACCGACGCAACGGCGTCGGCGCAGCCGGGCGCCGCGGCTGGCGCCGCAAGCGGCTTTTGCACGCTGGACGTGCGACCGTACCAGTTGATGTGCATCGTCTGCCGGATCGGCGAGGGGCGCACCCAAGACCTCGGCGACGCGAGGTTGACCGAGATCCTCTCGGCGGTGCGCAAGGATCGGCGCGTCGCCGTCAGGCTCCGCTGCAACGTGGACACGGTGTACCGGTACCAGAATCCGGGGCGCGAAGAAGACACTCCCGAAGGCGAGCTGTTCAACGCCAAGCGCGATCTGGACATCGTCCGGAGACTCGGCTTGGTGCCCGGCGACGCGCGGCCCGCCGTGGACATGTTCGAGCGTCTCCTGGACACCATTCCGAGCGCCCAAGGGATTTGCGGATATGAAAAGGCCACCGCCGACACGTGGCGGGGGTGCGGGCGTGCCAAGAGCGGGAACTACGAGAAAGGCCGCGCCCTGGGCATCCAAGCGATCCTCCCGCCGCGCGACCCGCAGCAGAAGGCGATCGCCAAGAAGGCGTCCGCCGCCGCAATCTACCAGGCCAAGACGCTCCAGATCCGGCCGCACCACTTGATGTGCATGAGCTGCTTTTTCGGCGGCGCGGCCAAGCTCGCGCCCCTCGTGGAAGACAACCTGTTCGAGGCCGTCGATGCGATCCAGAAGAACCCCGCCACTCCCGTGACGCTCATCCCCGGCCCCTGCATGATCTGCCCCCCGTGCTCGCACTACGATCCGGCAACCAACCTGTGCCTCGGCGGCCACAGCATGGCCCTGCGGGACCAGAAGAAGGACCTGGACGTCCTCCAGAAGCTAGGATTGAAGTACGGCGATACTCTGCCGGCGGAGAAGCTCTTCGCGCTGCTCTATGAGCGGATCGCCTCGACGCGGGAAATCTGTGGATACGGCGACGGCGAAGTCCGCGCCCGCGAGTGGAGCATCTGCGGCAACCCCGCAGGGCGAGAAGAATATCGCAAGGCGCGGGCCGCAAACCTCGGCATCGGGAAACGAGCCGCCTCGTAGCACGCTGCCGAGCATTCACCGGGCACGCGTCGTTTCTGGTTCATCCGGAGAAAACGCACGGAGTTATTGGTACGGTCACCGGTTCGCGGTCCAGCTCTGGGGGCCCAGGCCGATCTCGATTTCGGCCAGGCTCGGGGACGAATAGTCCAGGTTGGGATAGACCGCGGTGATGACTACGCGCACGGCCAACGCTTCCACGGGGGCAAAACTCCGCTTGACGGTCGTTCCCAAGCGATTCTCCAACTCGCCGTCAAACAGCGGCGAGAACGTCTTTCCGTCGGGGCTCGCCTCGACACAGAACGTGCGCGAGTTGTAGGCCGCGTGGTATGTCCCCTGCACCAGCTTCACGTAGTCGATCATGCGTTTCCGCCGCAGCGTGACCGTGATCGTCTGCGGCAAGGGGGCGCGATCCTTGCACACCCAGCAGGTCTTCAGATCGCCGTCAAGCACTCGACACGCGGCGTAGGTCGTGTCGTTGTACTGGCTGTCGGCAACGGCCGTGGCAGGGGCGTCCTTCCTCAACCGCTCGGCCAATCGCTCGACGTGGGTTATGGCCGCTCCCAGGCGGCGCTGCGATGAAGGGTCCAAGCAGAGTTCGTCCCGGGTGTCGGCCAGTGCCTCCAGCATCACACCCACGGTCCGGAGGCCCCGGGGATCGAGTTTCGGCGCGGCCTGCTTCAGGCGGTATTCCATCTGCTCGATCGGCTCCTGCCGCTTGGCGGCGACGCTACGAAGCGCCTGGAGCCGCTGCTGAAGCCGGGCCCAGCCGCTCAAGGAATTGGCCATGGGCGAGGCTGGTTCCACCTCCTCCATGAGGCGACGCATGCCGTGGCGGGTCCATTTGCCATCGGGCATCAAGGCCACGTTCTGGCTCTCCACCCGGATCAGATCGAACAATTGCAGCAAATCCTCCGCCAAATGGGACGGCGCTCCGGGACCGAAGAACCGCCGCGACAGGCGCCGGCGGAACTCCTCGGGAGTCATGTCGGGGTCCCAGCAGTACTCACGGTAGGCGAAGCGGGTTACCACGTAAGGGATGCGATCTACGGGGTAGGGGATCTCGTCGCTGTACCAGGACGCGCTGCAAAACCCGGGCTCCAGCGCCGGCACAAAGCCCACGCATCCGGCGCCGTGCGCGCGGTGGATCCACGTGCCGAGCTGCGCCGTGGAGAGCCGGTAATACTGGGTCCATTGCAGCATGTTGGGCGAGAACCGGCGGAGAGGTTTTGCCGCCCCTTCGGCGGCAGGGAAATCCCAGTTGTTCCGGCAGACCAGCCAGAAGAGCCGCGGGTCGGCCAGTTGCCGCACGCCGTCGTAGAACAGCACGTCGTCGGTGTGGGCGCCCTGGCTCTCGACGCCGTAGCCAATGCTGCTGACGATGATCGCCTTGGGATTACGCCGCCAGACCTCCCCCGCAAACGCTCTCAGGAAGGAAAGCTCCGCCTGACCGTACTGCCTGGAGCCGCGTTGGTCGAGCCGCCGCTGGCACGTCGGGCACGCGCACGGCCCATACTCGTCGCGGATTTCCAGAAAGAAGCCGTCCGCCTCGGGAAGCGATTCCAGCATCTCCAGCAGGTACTGTTGGTTGATCTTGCGCGCCAGCGGCTGGGAAGGACACATCCCGCCCGAACCCATCGCATGCGTCTCGGGAAACTTCCCGGCCAGCGCATCTACGCCGAACCAGGCGAAGATTCCCGATCCGATGAGAAACCGCATGCCGCGGGCGTGGGCATGGCGAATCATCGCACGCAGGTCTTCCACGCCGATCCGCGACTCGGGGTACACCACCGACGCCGGATACTGCTTCGACGGAAACAACCCTGAAAGCCAGAAGAGGACGACGTTCATGGAATCGGCCGCCATGGCGTCGAACACGTGGCACCAGTGCTGGCGGGTCCAGAGGTGGGTCTTGCCCCAGCAGGCGAGGGTGTAGTTGCCGCGGATCGCCAGGGCCGGGCCATGGATCTTCCCGTCGGCCTCCAGAACCGCGTCCTGCCCCTCAATCCCGAGTCCTAGCTCCGACAGGCGCGCGGCCCCGTAAAGCAGTGCCCGGTCGCTGCCGCCGACCAGCACCAACCTGCGCTGGCCGTCCGCCGCGGCGACGACCTTGGCGAGATAGGCTTCTTCGCTCAACGCGTCTCGTTCGTGAGCGGTCAACGCGATCGCGGGGAAATCGCGCGTGGCAAGGAGGATCCGGCCCCGGCCGGCCTTGCCCGGCGACACCGCGAGCCGGGGCCCGCCCAGCTCGGCAATCGCTGCCTGAAGAATCTCCGCGGCATGGCGAACCATGGGCGAGGCGTTCTCCGGCAAGGAAATCCCGCCTTGGGACTCACTCCTGCGAAAAACGATCCGCTCCAGCCCGTATGCCGGTCCTGCGCACAACACCAGACCCAACACCAACGCCGAAAGCTGTCTCAGTCGTGTCTCTCTCATAGGATGCCGTCTCGCTCCCGTAGATGGAAACGGGGGCCTTTTCCCTACGGAAAGGTATTCCTTACCGGTTCGCCTCTTCATTCACCCATCCGCCCATGATCCGAACCTCGATCGTCGTGAAAGTCCTTAACGCGGAACGACAACGGAACTATCCTTAGAAACAGCCTCGAGTCGGTGGGCAAAGACCATCCGGATCGGCGCGTGGTTCTCGGCGCCCTTGAGGGTCGGCTGGCCTTGGCCGTCGGAGCCGCTGCCGTAGGAGACCAGGGCGTTGGCCGAGAGGGGCTGCTGAAGCTTCACGACGACCTCCTTTCCCCGGACGATCGTCTCGAGGACGTCGGCGTCGGTCCACGTGTGCTCGCCATCGACGATGCGGAAGCCCAGGGCCTTGGCGCCGGGCGTGCCGTCCCATTTGGCGATTTCCAGGGGCTTGTCGAACACCAGCCGCAGCCGGCGAGGATCCGGGGCAAAGAGGTGTTCGAGCTTCGGACACGCGCAGGCCGTCTTCCCGTACAGAGAAGCGGAAATCGCCAGGGTCCACCGCCGGGCGAAGGCCCGCAGGTTGGCCTCGTCGCGGTAGTGTACGCCGTCGGTGGGCAGAATGTCGTAGGTGACCGCTCCCGGCAGGGCGAAGGGATGCTCGCTCCACAGTTCCTGTTGGGCCTTACGCACATTGTCGTTCCGCGATCGTTCCGGGAGGAGGTTGGTGATCTGCCCGACCAGCACCGGCGCGCCGAGGTCGTTGTAGAAATCGTGGATGGCCGCTTTCAGGTCGCTCTTGTAGGTGTGGTAGTCGCCCAAAGCGGAAAGCGAGTGATAGTGGGTGATGTCGTTCTCGCCCTGGTAATAGAGGACGGCCTTGATGCGATTCGATCCGTCAGTGGCCGCGCTCACGATCTTGAGCATCCGCTCGTACAATCGCCCTCCCTTGCGCCACTCCTTGACCACGGTGCTCCCCACAGCCGCGGCGATGAAGCCCATCGGGACCTTTTGATCGGGGATGAGATCATTGAGCACCACGGGCCAGGGTGATCCGTATTCGCCGTCGTTGGCCGAGGGGTCGTCGCCCTTGGACCACGCGTTGTGGCGGAACTTCACGCCCACGTAGGGATTGCCCGGTTCGAGCCGGATGTGTTTGTCGCCTCGGCCGTCGGCATTCGACTGGCCGGTAATCAGGAACAAATCGCCCACGGAGACGTTTTCGATGGTCGCAGCAATCGCCCGATCGCCGCCGGCCCTCAGCTCGAGCGGTCCCTGCCCCACGGTCGCGGTGATCGTTCCGGAGAACGAGCCGTTTTTCGGGTTCGCATCGACAACTTGCCACGGGCCTGCGTTGAATCGGGCCTCGATGCTTCCCACGCCGAGTGCCGGCCGAAACGTCCCGCGAATCCGGATCGGGCCGCGATCGGGGGTCGTCCTTTGATAGAGCACGTAGGGAACCGGATAGACGACGGTGAGTTCGCCCGCGGCCAGGGGTACGGCCGTCGAACACGCGAGCAACCCGGCCCACAGCCAGGCAGAGCCATATCTCACGATCCGGTCCTTCTCAATGAGCGCAACGCCAAGATTGGATGAAGTGGTGGTCACGGCTTTTCTCCTTACAATCGCCTGTCAATTGCCGCCCGCCTCGTCGATCAAACGGCAATCCGCCGCGAACTGATTCCTGCTGCCGATCAACAGGAGTGTGCCCTCGCCGGCGGAAAGCTCGCGGTTCTTCAGGCGGTCCGTCACGTCCAGGCGGCTCACCATGTCATAAACGTGGTCGTCCGACTTGACTACGAGCGAGTATTTCTGCGGGCCGAACCCGTCGAGCGAGGCAAGGACCACGTAGCGAGCGTCGCCCGCGTAGCCGGGCCGCTTGATAAAACGGTGGGCCACGACCTGGGAATTGTCGGTCTCGACGAGACTCGCCTCTCGGTAGTCGCGCTCCAGCCGGCACAGAAGCGGGGCCACCCGGCGGACTTCGGCAAACAACTCGCCGGCCGCCCTGGTCGTAGCGGTCTCGGTCCAATCGACATCCCAGAGTTGGTGCTCGCCGGGGCGACCGGCGACGGTCGCAAAGAACATCAGTCCGGTCGCGCCTTCGGCGATCGCCAACCAGCCTTGGAGTTTGATCTCCCCGGGCTCGGGGGTTCGCATGCCCGTTCGGTAGCCATAGTGGGGCGGATCGAGCGGCGCCGTTTCCTTTTCGCCCCAGGCTTGGGGCATCATCCACAGGCTCGCCCCATGCTCGCGGCAGGCCCGGTAGTAGGACGCGACGTGGCCGCGGTACGCGGCGATCGACCGCTGCGGGTTGGACGGCCCGGACTGCGGGCTCCAGAAGAACGGGTAGAAGTCGTGGGTGATGACGACCGGCCGATTGTGTTGGAGGTCGGCCTTCGCCGCCTCGAGGCTGTTGTGCAGCACGGTGGGCGGATGCTCGACGTCCAGCCGGCGCACCAGCTCGTAATAAGGCTTGAGCTCCCGCGATAGCTCCGGGCCGATCTCCTCGGTCAGGCTCCAGGCGAGGAGTCCCCACCGCTGGTGAAAACGCGGGATCCACTGTCGTGCGGTCGGCAGCAGCACCTCTTCCATGGAACGCCGCCGCACCTCGGGGCTCGCCGAGTGCAGATAGTAGAGCGAGCCGTCGCTGCCGCCCTGGTGAATCAGGCGGATACCGCGGGCCTCGGCCAGGGGCAGGATTCGCTGGAGCCCTTCCAGCGATCCGTTGGAAATGTACACCGTGTTCATCGACAGCCGCTTCATCTGGTCGAACAGCCACTCGCACTCTCGGTCCGAGCGGCTGGCAATGCCGTCGTAAAAGCCGAGGGGAAACCACTCCTGGACTGGCGGGATGGGCCGAACCGACGGCTTCGCCCCGGAATACGGCGAGCGATAACCGGCGATCTTCTCCGGCAACGTCGGTTCTGCCGGCTGCTGTGCAGTCTCGTGCCATAGGGCGATCGTGTCGACGTCGTAGACACAGGGCTCCTCGGCCTGCTTCAGTCCCGGCGTGGCCGACCAGTAGACGTTCATGGCCTTCACGCGGTCGCGCCGGAACCGGCTGATGTCGAACGTCTGGAACGTCCATTGCGGCTGCGGATTGAGCCGGACGTACTGATAGCCCGTATCGGCATTCTTGATTCCCAGGAGGATCGCCTGCATCGAAGCGCCCTTCTCGGCGCGCATAGCGATGCCCAGCCGGTTGAACTGCGACAGGTCGACTTGATCCAGCGAGCGGTTGAGGGCGAAGTCACGGCCGTCCGCCGGAAACGTGGCGCGGGCGAAGTGCCGGCCGGTAAAGGCCAACCCGTGGTCCGGACTCGACACGATCTTTTGACAGCCGCTCCAGGAAAGCGGCCCTTCGAAGTCCTCCCAAACCCGCTCCGTCGGCGGCCGGTCGACCCAGCGAACCACGAGGCGTCCGCGGTGGGAACTGTCGGGGTCGTCGGTCCAGGTCCAGCGGTTCTTGCCGGTAGCCAGGGTCGGCAGCGCGAGCCGGCGGGCATCGAGCTGGGCCTCGAAGCACGTGTAATACAGCCCGACCGAGACGCCTCGCGGCGCTTCAACGGACAGCTCCAGGTACACGCGAGGGCGATCGAGATTCTCAAACCGCACCGGAAAGCGCGGCACGTCTCCGGCGCGGCCGACCGATCGCTCGGCGATCTGCTGGGATCGCTTGCGGTCTCCAAAGAGCCGCGCCAGGACCTTGACCCCTTCGGCCCCCAATTGATCGCAATTGGAGCGGACTTCCAGCCAACGGAGGCGAACCGATTCGGGAAAGGCAATCTCGTACAAGGCCGGAATGGTCGAGCCGCCGGAGTGCAGCAAGAGCAGGTTCATGTCGCCTCCCACGCAGCGAACCGGCTCCACGGGGTCGTACTTCCACTTGTCGTATTCCACGAGGGTGCGCGGATCGATCCGCCGGCCGTTCTCGAACTGCGGCTCACGGAAGATGTCGAAACCCGGGTAATAGCCCCACCGGGCCGAACCATCCGGGTAGTAGATGAGCACGCTCTCGCTGAGCAACGTCTCGCACAGGCGCACGCCGTTCAGCGTGATCCCCCGGGTCTTGCGCACCGGGTTGCTCGCGCGGTCGGGAAGACCAACCAGATACAGGATCGGCTCAACCGGCGGTCCCGCATTCTCGACCACGAGCTCCCGCTGCCTGCTGTCGAGGGCCACCTCGCACTCTCCCGCACCCACGGCGGACGCGGCCACGCCCCAGAGGACGAACGCCGTGAGGCTCTCCACGAGCCGAGTTGCAACCGTGCCGGTCCAGCGGTATTCCTCATTCATCGTCAAAGTCCACCAAGTCGTCTTCAAAGGAGCCGATGAGCTAGCCGCATCCGTTCTTCAGCGGCCTTGCGGACCATCAGGTGCGGCGACCGGTCGCCGCGGCCCAAAGGCTGTTGATCGCTTCGACGGTGCGGTCGACCAGCACCTGACCGCCCTCCGGACCGACGAGGTTGCTCATGACGGTCGCGCTGTAGTTGTTCATGGGCGACGCGGTGAAGTTGCCTGCGGCGACCGCGCGCGGGGTGGGCAGGTAGTGGGCGTCGCCCGACGGACTGGCCAACTGGATCAGAATCGTCTGACCGGCCGCGCTGCGAGCCTGGATCTGCACGCCGTAGTCGAGGTACAACTCGAACGGATTGGTGGCAATGGCCACGTCGCCCAGCCGCAGCACGTGCATCTCCAGCGAGTACGTGCGATTGCCTTTCTGCTGGGCGAGGTAGCGCTCGCACACCCCGCCATAGAGTCTGCGGACCCACGCATCCCATCCGCTCCGCTCTTTCTTGGCGTCGATGTCGTCGCGGACTTTTTTCGCAATGGCGTATTCGGCGTCCGTGACGATCCGCGCGGGCAGATCGACCTGCCGAACCAGATGGACCAGCGGCGCGTCCGTGCGGATATCCTTCGCCACCACGTCGGCGGCGTCAAAGAACGAATCGGCGACGCGGCGTCCCAGCTCCTGGGTCCGCGTCAGGCCGCGAAGCCGATCCATCCGCGCCTCGCTCTGTTTTCGATAGGACAAGTGCGGGCACTGATCGCCCGCTGGCGCGCAGAAGCCGA
>Ga0172371_10014177_pt1 | contig 10294 bp, 13 predicted proteins | sample Lak12m_FD_114543 | JGI IMG/M metagenome (GOLD analysis project Ga0172371, IMG submission 114543) | Freshwater microbial communities from Kabuno Bay, South-Kivu, Congo - kab_022012_12m | ecosystem: Environmental > Aquatic > Freshwater > Lake | place: Democratic Republic of the Congo: South-Kivu... | reverse complement strand
GGGATCTCCATCTTCTGTCACAGTCGAAACCCATGTCAGAACTTTTTGTTTATCGCATTCAGGATTCTCAAACGTATTTTTTACATCATCCGGCATTGCAACCATAGTCATACCTCATATTGTTATAGTTTTTCATGATATAAAAACATAGCACCTGTTTTTGTAATGGACTCTTCCCGGGTGTTGCATGAGAAAGTGGGCGAGTCACTTGGAAAAATAAAAAGGATCGGAAGCCTTATTTCAGCATTGTCCAGGTATATCGATATGTCAAAGGCACCTAAATCAGTGGACGTGAAAAAACTGTTTATTGATGTCCTGAAGGATGGTACAGGGTGACGCTATAAAGGAATTCCACCGCCATACGCTATTTATTGGCGCCATGCACTTTATGGACCTGTACAACATGGGGCTGCTAAAAGGTGCGCTGTAAGCCTTACCCACACAGCTTGCCATTTCCTGCGGAGTTACCTGCGCAGGGATCTTTAGAATCCGTGATGCTCTCATAGTACTGCCTTAACAATGCGTAGGGTACTACCGCTGCTGTTATCACCGTTCCATCCAGACCTACCGCTTGAGCTCCTTTTTCCGGCTCTGCCCTCTCCACTTTGAAACCGCTCATCTCTGCGAACTTCAATAGCTCTGCTGTGACTTTCCTGCCCATAGGGCACTGATAAAGTAAGAGTAGCCCGGGCTGGACCCATGCAAACGGATAAACTTTGCATGACATCGGTCTCTTTTCATACACCGAACACAGATTACCTCCCAGCAATCCACACGGTGCCTTCAGCCTGTCCCTGATGGCATTGATGTCAAGCATGTCAAAATATGCTCTCCCTTTGAGCCTCAGTATTTCTACAGCTTCATCTGGGCTCAAATCGATCCCTGCGTTCCTGCAGCAGGATGCACACAGATCACACTTGAACCGTTGCAGAATCTCAACTATCTTCGGGATTATCTCTTCTCTGTTTGTATCAATCGCTATTGCATAATTTGGAACCTTGCCAAAATGCTGGACAATCATATTCCTCAATCCCATTTACAATATCTCAAACGCCAGATTAACAGCTACTGTGCTTTTTCCTACGGTTTTTTCATGAAGAATAGCTTATACTGAGTGGAATTATATTTTTTCCCGCATATATACGGGATATCATAGCTGTCGGCACCATACATGGAACTTCCACTAAAGAACGTCCAAAATCATTTCAGAGCTGCATGGGTTTTATATATACCTATGTGAATATAATAAACTGCGATCAATAGTAGAGATCTGTGGGATTACTTTGTTATGGTTTATCGCTTCAACATGATTGATCGCGATCTTAGGAGGTAACAATATGGCATGGGATGACTGGGTATTTGGTATCCTCACCGTAAGGGCTTATGAAATTCAAATCGACCGAGTAAATTGACGTTTTGCCGGACAATAGGAGAAATCCGTTTAATGAGGTCTGCTTCTTCCTTTCTGCTTACTTTCTCTTTTTACGTGAATAGGGCCAAAAGAAGGTACGCTTGGTAGTAAATAATATTATTGGTGATAAAAAACTAGCACATTCGTTCGAGGATTGGGAATAAAGCTCGATTCAAGCTATTTTGAATCCCCATAACCGATATAATCAAAAATAAAGTTATAAGTACGATTGCGTCCATTCTTTAATTGTAAATGAGTTTCTTTATCAGATTCGCACGTCAGTGGATAGCAGGCGAGACCCTGGATGACGCCATCACACAGACGATAAAAGAAAACAAAGCTGGAATGGGCGCTATCATCAATTTTCTGGGAGAGCATGTGAGGGAGCGAAAAGAAGCTGAAACGAACCTTGACGAGAATCTCAGAATTCTAGAAAGCATAGAGAAATCAAAAGTAAGCGCTTCTCTTTCAATTAAGCTTACGCAGCTTGGTCTTATGACCGTAAAAAAGCTGTGCTTGTCTGGTGTGGAAAGGATCGTGAGCAGCGCGGCGTCAAAAAACATTTTTGTTTGGGTCGATATGGAGAACTCACCCTATACAGAGGCTACAGTCGACATCTATCTTGAGAATTTAAAAAAATACAGGAACATAGGCATTGTGATACAGTCCAACCTGAAAAGAAGTGAAGATGATGTTAAAAGAATAACAACAGCCGGTGGCATCATCCGTCTTGTGAAGGGTGCCTACAGCGAGAAAAGCGAGATAGCGTACACAAGCAGAAAAGATGTGACAATTAACTTCTCAAAGCTCATGGGATACCTCTTTTACAAAAGCCCGTTTTTTGCCATCGCTACGCATGACGAGTTATTGATAAACGAAGCTATCGAGGCCAATAAAGTCCATCAGAAGAGAATGGAAATCCAGATGCTCATGGGAGTCAGGGATGAACTTAAACATGAGCTTGTGAATAGGGGTTATACTGTTGTTGATTATATCCCTTATGGAAAGAGCTGGTTACCCTACACCACGCGCCGGCTGAGGGAAAGGAAGCGGAATATCCTACTGATACTTCGCTCCATATTTGATCTCTGAAGCAAAGCTATGAGAACACTTGAAAATCTAAAGGCGGTACATATTGCAGTGGGCAAAAAGGGTGAATTACATGTTTACGGCTTTGGGACAATATTATTTGAAATTTTTTTACCCAATCTGGAAGATTTGCCATATATTACTTAATTTAAGCGGAGTTAAGGATAAACCTTCCTGCCAAAGATATAAATAAACATGTATCATAGTTTCATCTAATAAATTGGAGGTTATCGAGAATGGGTAAGAAAAAAATCATTGGTGGCACTGGAATAACTGCTGGTAGAGATGTAACATTTGGAGATGCCGGCGGTACGGTTGCGATAGGGGAAAATATTGTACAAACCCAATCAATAAAGCAAGCCGATCTTGAAGAACTCAGGAAAAGCCTGCTTGATTTCCAGAAGGAAGTTGCCAAGCTTAGTCTTTCTTCAGAAGATCGGAGCATCGTTAATGGCAAAATAAGCGAAGCCGTTAAAGAAGCTAAAAAAGAGGAACCTGCATTACCAACAATCAAAGAGAGATTTGAGAGCGCTATTAATACTGTTAAAGAAGCAGGCAATGCTGTAAAAGACATTTCAGAGCTTTACGAGCCAGCAAAAAAAATAGCAAAACTGGTTGGTATCGGTCTTTCATTGTTGCTCTGATTAAAAGGATATCAGAATGACACCTGAACCCCCAGTTCCCAAAATACAGGTGGGTAGAGATTTCAAGGTTGGAGATGTCCCAGGACAGTTCGCGGTAGGTGAGCATATCTATCAAATCAATCTAATCTACAATGATTATAGTTCATCTCTTAAACAGGGGAAATTAGAAGATATCCCTACAAAATTGCGTGAACAGCTGGAAAATCATTTATTCAAAATAAAAAAAGCTGAATCAGATGGGGTTAAACTTTCTACAGATGCATTTTATACTCTGGGGTTGTCAGCTTATTTCGAGAGAAACTTCGATGTTGCAGAAAAATATCTCAAGAATGCAGTTGATGCTAATCCAGACAATCTCATGGCACGGAATCTTCTTTGCACAATTTATGCTACCAGATCATTGGATAATTTATCTAAAAAAGACTATAAGGCTGTAATTGATGATTCAACGAAAGCGGAGTCATACTTTCAATATCAGCCAATCGCTGAGTCTTTGATAATCATGGGATACGTGTACAAAAATATGTTTTATGCAAGTAAAGATAGAGCATATCTGGAGAAGGCTAAAGAAAAATTTGAGATTGCACTTGCATTGGAAGATCCCAGAGATGTAAATAATATCGCAGGGGCACGAAACGGGCTTGGGAATTATTATTGGCAGATTGGGGACACTGATGAAGCAGTAAAAATGCATCTTGAAGCTATAAAAATCTTGCCGCAGTACGCATCTGCGCATCATGATCTGGCGTTAGTTTATGAGGCTAAGATGGGAGAAAGTGGATCTGATATCAATGAGTGGCGATTAAAAGCGATAGAAGAATGGAAGAAAGCTCTGTATTTTGGAAAGACTGATCCAAATTTTTCACCTGAGGATATAACCAGAATTGAGAAACGTATTCGGGAACTTTAGTATGAATGATATATGAATAACTGGGTTGCAGATAATAATGGCTGATGAAATTGAATCCGATAATAAAGTCGATGGCAGCGCTGGAATAACCGCTGGGAGAGATGTATCCTTTATCTCAGTACATCAGGTAATACAACCTGCATTCCGTACCTTTCTATTACCTCATGACCAATGGATTTATCTTCCTATTCCCTTAACTCAGGCGGCAGCATATTCGGTATGCCGTCGTCAATTGGATAATACTCTTTGCACTTCCCGCAGTAGAGTGTTCCTTTCACTATCTCTTTTTCATTCTCGTCCGTGACCTCAAGCACAAGGTCTCCCTTGCACATCGGGCAGCACAAGATATCCATCAGGTCTCTTTTCATTTTGTTTGCACCTATACCTCTTAAATGCATTTTGCATTATCAAACTATCGGTAATTATAAGTCCTAAACGGTCATAAAATGTGATGAGAGAGGAAGGGCGGCTGCCGGCAGCAATGCTGAGGAAAGTCCCCTCACCATCTGGACCGCGGATGCACGCAAGTGCGTAGGGCGAGAGTCCTGGCTCTGGAACAGAAACGATACCGCTGCGCAGTAATGCAATGAACCCGAAAGGGCGAGGTCATGCGCTTTTGAAAATTCCGTTTTCAAAGCTCAAAAAGCTTCACGGATTTTCAAAGCGGATGGAACGGCGAATCCACGCGGGTGTAAGCCGAAACAGGGCAAAAAGGGCAGTCCAGACCTGCCCGAGTACGGCGCATAGCTGAATGCCGCATGGGCGCCACAGGGGCACTCGCTCCTTGCGCCAAACATAAAGGGGCTTACTCTCCTCACTCAAACTTTCATACAAAGTTCATTCTAAATCAGTAAAAAATAATAAATAAAAAACATTCATTTTAATACCCCTCCACCTCATATATTATCTCATGCCCTTCATCATCGACCCTATCTATGGTCGTGTTGACCTCAGTGAACTCGAGCACATCATTATCAACACACCAGAGATGGCGCGCCTGCGTCGCATCCAGCAGCTTGGACTTGCAGACCTTGCTTTCCCGGGCGCGAACCATACCCGTTTTGAGCACAGCGTTGGGACGCTTTTTATTGCAGATAAGATAGCAAGAGCGCTGGGTCTTTCGGTGGAGGAGATCGTAAAGGTCAGACTCGCCGCACTGCTTCACGACATTGGTCACAGCGCCTTCTCACATGTGGTTGAGAGCGTGCTGAAGCGAAATCCGGCATATCAACCCGTAATGAACGGGAAAAAATTCGTGAACCACGAGATGTTCTCAAGGTACATAATATCAAATTCATTCCTTACAAAACAGGAAATCGCACAGCGCACAGGAAATGCTTCTTCTTTTTTCAGCGATATCGCAAAAATGGCAACAGGCGACATTGATGCTCTCCCAGTGCCGTATCTTACGCAGATAATCTCAAACGACATCGATGCAGACAGGATAGACTTCCTGCTTCGCGACTCATACCACACTGGCGTTTCACTCGGACTTGTGGATGTTGACCAGATAGTAGGAAGCCTGTCATTGTTCGGCGGCAGGCTTGTGCTGGGGGGAAGAGAAGGCTACGAGGAGGACATGGCAATTACTGCGGCTGAGTCCATGTTAATAGCCAGAGCGCATCATTATTCAGCAATAATCCACAATCCAAGGACGCAAGGGGCGCGAGTGATGCTGCTGCACGCCCTTGAGAACGCCCTATCACGCTATGCAGCTTCGGGAAATGATGTTAAATCCATTGTCTTTTCATTTTTCACGTTATACAACGACGGTGACCTTTTGAACTTCATAGAAGCAAATGGCGAGGCTGGCGCAAAAAAACTGATATTGAACATCAGGAATGGCAGCATCTGCAATGCGGTATCCCGCTTCACGCATAAGAACCTCAACCCGAAGACGCGCATGGCGCTTTCCACCATTGCCAGGAACGGCGTGGCAAAGAAGATGTTCGAGGACGAGCTTGCAAAACGGTTCGGCAAACAGTACGGTGCATCAGTGCTCGTTGACCTTGATGTCGCAAGCGGCATTCCGAAGAGCACGCGGGTCAGGATGGAAGACGAAGAAGGGTTTTTCTACGACGAGTCCGCCCTTGCGAACGGTCTTGTGAGAGCCATCTCACGCCAGATATCGCTTTGCGTGTTCTCAAAAACCGAATACAATTCCACGCTTTCACATGCGTCCAATGATTTCCTGCTGGGAATAGAGAACCTATCACCGTCGCTTTTGCACTTTATCAGGAACGATAATTATCTACCTATCGAAGGTCTTCTTCTCATTTTTTACAGTGCGCACAGGCTGTTTAGCACAGAAGTGGATGGAAGGATTACCATGCCGAGGCTTCGCAATATCGCAAAGATATACTATCTGGTAAGGGAACTCGGGAAGGTAGAGAAGCTGCACAACCTGCTTGATTACAGGTTCCACAACCGCTACGGATTCCCTTACAGCGACAAGCTCTTCGAGGATATCCAGCTTCTTGTCGCAATGGGGATGGTGGATGAAGACCTGCGGTATTTTGAGAAGAACGGAAGATGGAAGCAGAGATATGAGTATGTCCTGACAAGCGACGGGGTTGAGTACGCGGAATTGATAGCGCCTGAATACCAGAATGAACTGACTATCATCGAAGATTACCTGATACTCAACAAACATTCGATCCCAAGAGACATGGTGAGCGTTGCTTCAAGTAGATATAAATATGAAATAAGAGCGGCGCGCGGAAAATAGAAAGGTGTGATTTTTTGGATTGATTGATTGTAATTTTATATTACTCTTCCGTCATCACTTCTCTGATAATATCCATAAGTGGCTCTTTCAGCCTGCTCTCCGCGCTTGAAAGGTCGTCCACCAGGATATCAAGAACCAGGTCTAAGCCGCCCGGACTTGATGTCAGGTAATCCCTGACCACAGTGTCAAGGTTATCGCAACAGTCAACACACAGGTCTACGCCCTCTAATTCAGAATCATTGACCGGCTCAATGGCGGTCTTGCACAGGAAACATTCACTCATATTATCACCTGCGCCCTGAATGATGCTTTCTGCATATCAAGTTTTTGTATCTGCAAAAATCTTTCCCAGATCTTTCAGTTCAAGAAGAATCATATTCTGGTCAGCCGCATATCTCTGTGCCGATCTCGTGAATCCGGATTTTGAAATAACGATATAATATTCCTTTCTCACGTTATTGAAAAACTCAACGAACTTTGCCTTTTCCTGCAATTCCTTCAAAACAACCATGCCTGTTTGCGCCGACTGCCATTTACACTCGCAGAAGCAGATCTCTTTTGTTTCTTCATTCATGGCGATGATATCTATCTCCCGGTCTTTATGCCACCATCCGCCGATAGTCCTGAACTGAAAAGGTAGAAGTTCCTGTCTATTCATTTCTATAAGGGCTTCCCGGCATATTTTTTCAAATTTTCTTCCGATAAAGGATTTCAGATCTTTTTTTATGGAAGCCATGACCCCAGCAATCTCGCCTCGCTCAATATCCGCCCTGTTCGGGTAGACGAACCTGAACCAGAATGAGACAAAGTTATCACCCAGCCTGTATCTGGCATCCCGCGTTCTCTCTTTATCTGTGGCAGCAGGATAGATCTTTTCAACTACGTGGAGCAGTGCCAGAGTATCAAGATATTTGGATACAAGTGTTTTATCAAGCTGAGTGTAATTGATCACTTCGCCGAATTTCGCATTCCCGAAGCTTATTGCTTTCAGGATCAGAAAATAGTTCCTGGGCTCCCGCAGTTCTTCTTTTAACAGGAACTCAGGTTCGATGTGCAGGAAGCTGCCTTTTTCTATTATCTTTTCGCGTATGTTCTCGATGATGGGCTTGCCGTCATCAAACTGTTTCAGGTACAGGGGTATCCCGTCCAGGATAGAAAATGCCTCTACTTTTTCTTCAAGACTGTAGCTGGGGTGAAACTTCACGGAATCCCCGAACTTCAGCATTTCTACCATCCACTGCCCTGTCCTGCGCCCGTATAGCGGGTTCTTGTAACCCATCAGGGTCTCCATCATGGATATGGAGGAGCCGCACATGATCAGGAATATGTTTGTCTTTGATAGTGTCTCGTCCCAGAGCTTCTGGAATATGGAGGGCATGGCTGGATTTGATTCAATCAGGTAGTGGAATTCGTCTATTACGAAAACCACTCTCTCTTTCGTCCTTTTTGTGAACTCTGAGAAAAGCTCATAATAATCTTCAATTTTGGCTTTTTCAAAAAGAGGTTCTGAGAGGAATATCGCCATGCTTCTCTGCATCTGTCTGAGGTTCTCCCTGTCTATCTGCCTGTCAGCAAGGAAATACACGGCAGGCTTGTTCCTGATGAACCGCTTTATGAGTTCGGTCTTGCCCACGCGCCGCCTGCCGTAGAGGAGGATGAATTCGGGGGAGGATGATGAGTATTTTTTGTTGAGAAAATCTAATTCGTCTTTTCTGTTTATGAATTGTTGAAACACGATTATTATAATGTAGATTCAACTATTTAAGGATTGGGAAAAAGGGAAGATGTTTCAATTTGGGTTGGTAATTATCCTGATGTGCAATATTTTTCTTTGTACGGGTTATTGTGAATTGTAGTTACGTTTATTACCTTTCTTTTTCTGGATTTCAACGACCACATCATCATCTGTTTCTGTTAAATCAACGATTACATCACGGTCTGTTTCAATTTCTCTTTTCTCCATTATCACATCCTCCATATCATCAAGGTTATCTGAATTAAAATTATTATTTGATACATACTCATTTATTAAATCACAGTCATTTTTTGTTAAGAGTAATCAATGCTGCCGAAGGTTATTAGGAAATGGATTATTTGCTTTTTGTTTATCTGTCCATCCAAATTTTTCTAATGCCACTTCAATATCTTCTAACTTTATTTTGGGGTCAAATAGTTCAAGATTTTCTAACTTTACATGATGCGGATAAAAACCTTGATTTGGGTCATTTTTATATAGTTCAATATTTTTAATCTCCGCTCTGCCAAAAATTGTTCCCCTAAATTCATCGGAGGTCTTTGCATGGAATTCTTTTTGCCCCATAAAGACATAGAAATAAATCTTAAAGTCTTTCTTATTTTTATATTTAATTAGTTTGTCGGTAATTTCCTTACTGCCATTATCCCAATCATTTTGATTTATAACCCATTCATATCCACCCTCCTCTAAATCATCACACCCCACTAATATACCTTTAATATTTCTTCCCAATTTAAATCACCTATAATTATGAGACCTATTAGTATTTACGGTTTTTGATTTGGTTGGCTTTTCCCCTGCGCCGCCTTCAAAAAATTCTCCACTATCTTCAACCCGTCAGGCGTCAGCACTGATTCAGGATGGAATTGCAATCCATATATCGGTCTCTGCTTATGTTTAATCCCCATAATTATCCCATCCTCAGTCCTCGCAGTCACCTCAAGCTCCTGCGGCAACTTCATGATCGCCAGCGAGTGGTACCGCCCTCCCACAAGAGGATTAGGCAGATCCTGGTATATGCCGCTGCCGTTATGATGAATGGACGAGGTCTTTCCATGCAGAGGTCCTGATGGGGAATGTCTCACCTCGCCGCCAAAAGCCACAGCTATCGCCTGGTGCCCCAGGCACACCCCAAGAAGCGGGACGCGCACCTCCCTGATGATGTCGAGGCATGTCCCGATATCCTTCGGATTCGATGGATGACCGGGACCGGGTGATATCACGATGGCGTCGGGGTCTATTTTTTCCACCTCCGGCAGGGAAATGGTGTTCGGGACTACTACTGTATCGGGTTCGAATATCGAAACATAATCCACAAGGTTCCAGACAAAAGAGTCCTTGTTGTTCACGAACAGGACTTTCATGCTCCTCCAATCGCCTTTATCATCGCAGCCATCTTGCGTTCGGTCTCATTGTACTCGTACTCAGGATCAGAGTCCGCAACAATACCGGCGCCTGCCTGCACTATCGCCGTCTTTCCGTTCTTGATGATCGTCCTTATCACGATGGCAAAATCCGCATCCCCGTTCCATGAATAGTACCCAACGCCTCCGCCATAGATGCCGCGGGCGTCCTTCTCAAGATCGTGTATTATCTCCATCGCGCGGATCTTTGGCGCACCCGAGAGCGTGCCTGCCGGGAATATAGCGCGTGTGGCGTCGAACTGGTCGCACTCGTCCCGCAGCATACCAGACACCGTGCTTTCGATATGCTGGACGTGCGAGTATTTTAGCACTGACATGAAATCATCCACTTT
>Ga0172371_10014173_pt1 | contig 10295 bp, 12 predicted proteins | sample Lak12m_FD_114543 | JGI IMG/M metagenome (GOLD analysis project Ga0172371, IMG submission 114543) | Freshwater microbial communities from Kabuno Bay, South-Kivu, Congo - kab_022012_12m | ecosystem: Environmental > Aquatic > Freshwater > Lake | place: Democratic Republic of the Congo: South-Kivu... | reverse complement strand
TTGATGCGATTGCCTCGAATGCCACGCTGATTCAACTGGTTGCTCCCAGCGGAGCCACGGAGAATTCCCTGGGAACGCCGACTAATGTCTTCCCCGGTACCGCCCTGATCAACAACGCGGGAACGAACTTCGCCGCCACCTTCCCGGCCAATTCTCTTTCGATCCTTAGGTTGCAGGCTCTCGGGATTCGTTTCCCGACCAATTTGCTGCTGCAGGTTCCTTCTCCCATCAACGCCGGCCAGGCCGTTTCCTCCAGAGTCTGGGGACAACTCGCGGGGCAGGATACCTGGATCAATCTGACCACCAATGGCAATCACGCGATATCGTATTCTTCTGCCGATACCGACATTGCCCGCGTGGATGCGGCCGGCAACGTCACCGGCGTGGACTCAGGCACGACCTGCATCACGACCCGCTATGACAGCCTTGGGCTCCTTGCCACTCAGTTGGTACAAGTCCTCGGCGTCCCGCGGGCGTTGGTTCACCGCTATAGCTTCAACGAACCTGTCGGCAGCGAGACGGTTGCCGATTCGGAGGCTGGTCCCGCCTGGAACGGCACGCTGCCCAACGGCGGAACTTTTAGCGGCGGACAGTTGGCTTTGGTGGGGGCCAGCCAACAGTTTGTTCAGCTCCCTTCCCAGATTCTCGGCAATTACCCGATGGTCACCATCGAGGCGTGGGTTACTTTTCCCGGGCAACTGCCGGTGAATTGTTTCTTCTACGGCTTCGGGAATTCGGTGGGCAGCGAAGGGCGAAACTACATCTTCTGCGCGCCCCGCGCCGGGCGCATTGCCATCACCGACGGGGCATGGTCCGGTGAACAGAACGCCTGGGGAGCCGGAGACCTGAGCTACCGCACCAATCTCCATTTCGTGGCGGTCTATCATCCGCCGGCAGGCTACCTGGCTCTCTATACGAATGGCGTCCTTGCCGCCATCAACAAGAGCGTGACTGTTCCGCTCAGCGCCGTGAACGATGTTTACAATTACATCGGCAAATCGCTCTTCAGCAACGACCCGTATTCCGACTTGCGCCTGGATGAATTCCGCATCTACCAGGGGGCTTTGCGCGCCAGTGAAATCGCCGCCACGGACGCTCTTGGCCCCGATGAGATATTGAGCGCCGCGGCTCCAACCTTGAGTGCACACCCGTCCGGGGCCGACCTGGTCTTGTCCTGGCCGCTGGCCGCGCCCGGCTTCAGGTTAGAGTCATGCAGCAACCTTCCTTCCGGCATCTGGATGATGGTAACTGCGACCCCGGTGATTGTCGGAAACGAGTGGCAAGTGAGTCTGCCCGCCTCAAGCGAGGCGGAGTACTTCCGCTTGAGCGACGAGAGATACACCAAGCCCATCGAGTCGAATTAAGCATGAGCACGCCGAGCCGAGGGCCTGGGAATGGAACAAGCGCCTGACGCGGTTCCCCTGGGTCCTTGAAGCAGCTTCGATCCGTTGTCGCTTGCCGATCAGGAGCTGGTCGGTCCTTGTTGCTGCATTCTGGCTTCGGCAGAAAGCCCCGCCTTCCTTGTTGCCTTCCGCCCTTGTAGAATGAAGCGTATGTGTGAGGACTGCAGGACGGGTAACTCCCGGCGTGGCTTTGTGTGGGACGGTTCCGAGGAGCATGACGGAGGGAAACCCGGCACCGGTGGGTTCACTGAGTGGGCGCCCTTTGCGCCGGAGGCAAGCGTCTATACCTTGACGCGCGGAAGATGTTTCCATGTTCGCCTCAGCGGCGGCCATGCCCGTGTTTTCATACTCTACAACCAAGGTGAGCGTTGGGATGAGAACATCCTGGCCCACGAACGCTTCCACCTCGCGGAGCACATGGAACCCGCCTACTCGGATTATCGGTCCGCGGCTGCCGCCCTGGGCTGGCCTTGCATGAGCCAGCCAAGAGCGGAGGGTATCCGCGCCGTAATCCTGGGCCCCCTGAGGCATCAATATGTGGCCCGGAGCTACAAGGACGGAACCCGCTACGACTGGGACACCTACGGTCGAGACGCCGATCACGAGACGCGACGGGATTCGTGGCAACGCATGATGACCTGGGCCCGACGGTATGCTGCCGCTTGCCGTGCTACCGCAGCAGCCATCGCTGCTTGCCCCGCCGATTAGTCGTAAGCCAGTTTGCAGTGTCCACCATCAGGCCAGGCGTCTGAGTCTTGGGCGCCCCGGGTAGGGTAACCTGTGTGGTAGGATGTGTGGTGTTCTCGTCCGGGAATTCGCACCGTAATGCAGGTTGCCTCACCATTGCTCTCCAAACCTCGGAAGTGGATAGTACCCCGATAAAGACTGACCTACAATGAGAATTCCAGGCCCTTAAATTGGTTGCGGGGGTTGGATTTGAACCAACGACCTTCAGGTTATGAGCCTGACGAGCTACCGGGCTGCTCCACCCCGCGATCCTCACCGATGGAGCTAATAATGTGTTCAAGCTGGCGTTCCGCGCAAGTCCTTTCTTGCATGATTTGCGCCCCCCCTTCCAGATTCATCCATGCAAGTCAAACCGTCCCCCGCCCAAGCGACCGGAGCACGCCCGAACCAAGAGGATTGTTGACGGGCAATTAGATTTTCGATTCAATGCGCTTATATGCAATTTGAAAGCCTCAAAGTGTTTTGCGATCTCGTTGAGACCAAGAGTTTCACCAAAGCCGCGCAAGCGAATGAAGTCACCCAATCGGCGGTTAGCCAGACGATCAGCGCCTTGGAGGCCCACTTCAAATCCCTACTGGTGGAACGGAGCAAGAAGAACTTCCGGCTCACGTCGGAAGGCCAGGTGCTTTACGACTACAGCAAGCGGCTGCTCCAGACTTACGGAGCCATCCACAGCAAGATGCAGGAGCTAAAACACGTCGTCTCCGGGCCGATCCGTCTTTCCACCGTTTACAGCATCGGCTTGCACGATTTGCCACCGTATATCAAGCGTTTTCTCAAGGATTACCCCGAGGTGAACGTTCACGTCGAATACCGGCGGGCCAACCAAGTCTATGAAGACGTGCTGGCCAATATCGTTGACCTCGGGCTGGTCGCTTATCCGGCTCACGACTCCCGGTTAGAGACGGTTCTGTTGCGTAAGGATCGGTTGGTCCTTGCCTGCCATCCCCAACATCCTCTTGCCAGACTCAAGATCGTAAAGTTCAAGGCTCTGAACGGGCAGAAGTTCATCAGTTTCGATCCGGATATGCCAACGCGCAAAGCGCTGGACAAGATCTTCAAGGACCACGGCGTGGTCGCGGAGCATGTCATGGAGTTCGACAATATTGAAACCGCCAAGCGCGCAGTAGAGATTGATTGCGGCATCGCCATTGTGCCCGAAGACACCGTCCGACAGGAGGTAGCCAACGAGACGCTCGCTGCGGTGCGATTGGAAGGGGACAACTTCCGGCAGTTGGGAGTCATCTACAAGAAGCACAAGGTGCTGTCCCCAGCCATGAAGCAACTGATTGCCCTGCTCAAAGAATCGCTCTGATCCCACGTTTGGCTCGGCGAATCCGATGGGCTCCCCCCGGAGGGATAGGCTACTCGATCAGGCGAGCGCGGTTCGTCTTCAAGTAGCTTTCCAGCGTCTCAATCCCGACCGTATGGGTCTTTACGGCTCGCTGACCCAGCTCACGCGGCATCTTGTAATGGATCAACCGCTTGCCGAGTTCAACAATCTGGACATATGCCTTTTCCGTCCTCCACAATTGGCCTTTGGCTAGTGGAGGCAACGCGCTGTTCCGCTTGATCTTCATCTCGATCGAAGTGAGACGCTTGCAAACCGCTTCTTGTTCAATCTTTGCTTTCGATTCCCGCCGGTATCAGGGTTGAATCTCGGCTTGTTGCCCACGCGCGCTTCGGGTTCAATGCCTTCATGCGCAATCCCATTATTGTTGCACTCGACGTGCCGAATGCCGAGTCGGCACTGAAGCTGGCCAGCGCGCTCGCCCCAGTGGCTGGCGGGTTCAAAGTAGGCAACGAACTGTTCACTAGCGCAGGCCCGGAGGTGGTGCGGCGAATTCGGGGGACGGGCGCGCCCGTCTTTCTCGACCTCAAGTTTCACGACATCCCCAACACCGTGGCCAAATCGGTGGCAGCCGTTGTCCAACTGGATGTCCAAATGCTCACCGTGCATGCCCTGGGCGGCACCGACATGCTCCGAGCGGCCGAGCAGGTGGCCCAGGAATGCGCCTGGCAGCTCGGACATACGCCGCCACTAGTTCTGGGAGTGACGGTGTTGACAAGCCTGGATGGCAATGCGCTCAGCGAGATCGGGCTCGACCCAAACGTGAACCGCCAGGTCCGCCGGCTGGCCAACATGGCCAACAAGGCGGGCCTGCGCGGCTTGGTGTGTTCCCCACGCGAAGTGGCCGAGGTCCGCCAGATGGTGCCCGCCAGCACCCAAATCGTCACCCCTGGAATTCGGGCCGAAGACGATTCGGCCGATGATCAGAGACGCACACTGACTCCACGGGAAGCTCTATCGTTGGGTGCCAACTGGCTCGTGATTGGCCGCCCAATCTGCGGAGCGAAAGAACCGCGCGCCGCTGCGGAACGCATCCTCGCCTCGTTGGCGTGAGCCGCTTGGCAGTCCTAAACCTCCTGATCCGTGAGCCTGGTTTTCGGGGCTGCGAGGAATTGAATGGGGCCGGTTTGGGCTGGCCGGGCGTGCGAGCCGGGGTCCGACGATGGACCGTGCTGCCTCAGGAAGACCTCCGGCGGTCGCGCCACCCGGCGTGCTTTTACGGCCCGCGGAACTCACCTGGCCCCTCCCGCCAGTTTCCTGCGCGGTAGCCGTTGGCGGCCGGCGGACCGGGCCGATGGGTGCGCCCAACGCGCGGCCCGGCCATCTGGCGGGTTCTGAGCCTTGCCCGGGCCATCCCAACGCCGGGTACAAAACATGCACCAGCGATGCACCAGCGGTGCACACCGGATGCACTACCGGTTCCCGCTTGTGCATCGCTGGTGCATCGCTGGTGCATCGCTGGTGCACGACTCGAAGAGCAGGAGAGGAGGCTGGGGTAAACCGGGTCCGGTTGGCACGAGTCAATGTCGGCTTGTTGAAGAATGCCACCAAACCTACCGTGGAATCCCCCGAGTGCCCGAAAAGCTCAGCTCATCGCGAGGGCCCGCTCCCGTTCGAGCAGCGTTGGATGCGAGTAATAGAAGCCGCTGTAGAGCGGGTGGGGTGTGAGGTTGCTCAGGTTCTTTTCATTGAGCTTGCGCAGCGCGCCGATGAGTGAGTGCGGTTCAGACATGACCCCGGCGGCGAAAGCATCCGCCTGGTATTCGTAACGCCGCGACCACCAATGCGCCAACGGCGAGAGCCAAAACGTGACTATGCCCGCCAGGAGCCCGAATAAGAGCAGCGCGGGCACCACACTCCCTGGGTCGAACCCGAAGCTGCGATAGAACCATCCCTCCGCAGCCAGGAGTGAAATCAGCCAGAAGCCGGCGAGGGAACCCAGCGCGGAAGCGAGCAGCAACTTGGGAATATGCTTCTTCTTGAAGTGGCCGATTTCGTGCGCCAATACCGCTTCCAGCTCGGGTTCCGCAAGCTGCTGAATCAGGGTGTCGAACAGAACGATCTTGCGGAAGCGGCCGAAGCCGGCGAAGAAAGCGTTGGAGTGCCGGGAGCGCCTGCTACCGTCCATCACCTGAATGCTCCGGGCGCGAAAGCCGGTCCGCTCGGCCAGATCGAGAAGCCGCGTGCGTAGCGTCCCTTCAGGCAAGGGCGTAAATTTGTTGAAGAGCGGCAGGATCAGGACGGGGGCAAGCACGACCATCAGAAGTTGAAAGCCAAGCAGGGTGCCCCAGCCCCACAGCCACCACCACAGCCCGGTCCACTCCACCAGCTTCAACAACAGCACCAACAGCGGATAGCCGAGCGAGATGCTCAAGACGAACCCCTTGACCCGGTCCGTCCACCAGAGTCTCTGTGTGGTAGTGTTGAACCCGAAACGCTCTTCAAGTCGGAATTGATTGTACCAGGCCAAGGGAAGGTCGGGTAGCGACAGGGCAGTCCCCACCGTCACCAGGAAGGCTGCCATCGCCCAGGCCGAGGTGCCGAGCCGGTTGGCAAATGCCTCGAACACTAATGGCAGCACGCCGCTGAATAACACGAACAGCAGTACCGCTGAATCAGAGGTCGTCTCGACCCGGTTAAGCCGCCCCTTGGCCAAGGTATATTGCACCGATTTGGCGTAGGTGGCATCGTCCATCACTGTGCTAAAAGCCTCCGGCACCGCACCTGCTCGGGCGAGCACGTGGCGCCGGTTCATGGTCTCCAACCACAGCGCAGTCCCCCACTTCGCCACAATAAGGGCCGCAACGACGGGAGGCAACAACCGGTCCAGGCTCATGGCTGGCAAAGGTTAGCAACAAAAAAGCGCGCAGGGCAACAACCCTCCGCGCTCTCGTGAGGTCAAAACCGGTCTAGGTCAAGACAATCTTGTCTGGCTTCTTCAGCGTCACGATGGCCTTCTTCCAGTTCGACGACTGGCCGGCATCGGGGCGGCGCTGGCGGCGAAACTTGCCGCGCACGTTGAGGGTGTTAACTCGCACCACCTTGACCTTGAACAACTCCTGCACCGCCTTCCGGATCTGCGTCTTGTTGGCGCGGGGGTCCGCCACAACCGTGTATTGGTTGTATTTGTCACCCTGGCGTGTGCCCTTTTCGGTCAAGCGTACGGTGCGGATGATTTCAAATGAATTCATGTTATTCCTTATTCAGGCGGGCTTCGACTTGCTCGAAGGCGCTGGTGGTGAAGACCAGTTTGTCGCTGCGCAGGACATCGTACGTGTTCAACGTCTCGCTAGTGGTGAGCGCGACGTTCCGGACGTTGCGCGCGGCCAGCGTCAGATTCTTGTCCGGTGCTGGCGCCACAAAGAGGGTGCTGCCCTTGAGCTCCAATGCGGAGAGCAGGTTGACAAATTCCTTGGTCTTGGGCGATTCAAGTTTCAGGTCGTTCACCAGCAAGACGTCTCCGGCACGCAGTCGCTCGCTTAGCGCTTTGCGCAAGGCGAGCTGGCGGGTGTTGCGAGAGACCTTCTTGCTGAAATCGCGAGGCTTGGGCCCAAAAACCACGCCACCCCCGCGCCACAAAGGCGATTGGAATGAACCGGCCCGCGCCCGACCGGTGCCCTTCTGGCGCCACGGTTTCTTGTTGGTGCCGGCTACCTCGCCGACATTCTTGGTGCAGGCGGTGCCCATGCGCTGGGCCGCCCGATAGGCAACCACCACGTCGTGAACGGCTTGGGTGCCTTTGCCGTCTTCAATCAGCGGGAACTGCACTTCCCGCTCACCTTGGCTATTTCCTTTGGTGTCTTTAATTGTAAGCTTCATCGCAATGCGTCAAATGGAGACAGACGGAACGCGCTGTCCGGTTACTTCTTCTTGCCTTCCGACTTCTTGATATTCTCCGGGCGCTCGGCATGGGGTTTCCACCCCTTGGGCTGCTTCTTGGATTCACGGATCACCACGTAATCGCCGTTCGCGCCGGGGATCGCGCCCCTGATCAACAGCAAATTGTCCGCCTCGCGCACCTGAACGACCTGGAGGTTCTGCGCCGTGCGCCGCACCTGGCCCATGTGGCCGGGCATTCTCATGCCGCGCATGACGGTGCCGGGGAACAAACGCTGGCCGATGGCGCCGGAGCGACGATGCCAGCCTTTCGCGCCGTGCGTCGCATCGCCGCCGGCGAACGCGTGCCGGCCGACCACGCCCTCGAAGCCGCGCCCCTTGGTCAGGCCGATGGCATCCACATAATCGCCGGGAGCGAAGAGCGTGGCGCCTACGACATCGCCAGGCTTGACCTCCTTGGTGAAATTGCGGAACTCCTTGATACGTTTCACCGCCAGGCCGTTGAACTTCTTGATATGGCCCAGCAGGGCTTTGGTCAGGCGCTGCTCTTTTTGATCGTCAAACCCGAGTTGGACTGCATTGTAGCCGTCGCTTTGCTGCGTTTTGCACTGCAACACGCGGTTGGGGCCGGCCAAGACTATCGTCACGGGGCAGATTACGCCCTTGGCGTCATAGACGCGGGTCTGACCGAGTTTCTTTCCTAAAAGTCCGAGTGGCATAAGAAGCTAAATTTTGATGGTGATGTCCACGCCCGCAGGCAGGTTGAGCTTCTTCAGCTCGTCCACGGTCTTGGCGGTCGGCTCGATGATATCAATCAGCCGCTTGTGGGTCCGCTGCTCGAAGGTTTCCTGGGATTTCTTATCCGCGTGCGGCGAGCGTTGCACGGTAAAGCGCTCGATCCGGGTTGGTAAGGGGATCGGTCCGGCGACGCGCGCGCCGGTGCGCTTCACGGTATCCGCGATATCGCGGGCGGATTGGTCAATGACCCGGTGGTCAAAGGCCTTCAGTCGAATACGAATGCGTTGTCCAGCCATACAAAGAACAATTGTCTATTAATGGTTTATTTGTTCTAACCTGTGCTCCCCAATCTCGGGAAACAGAGCGCGGAATATACCAAACACCCGTTCTCGCGCAATAGATTTCTGAAATTATTTAGCGGGCCCACGCGGTGCAGTGGCTGCTTCGGTCACCTCGCGTTTCCTCTCCGTGGCGCCGCCCAGCCGCTGGCCGGGACGCAAGGGGTGACCAGCGAGAAACTCATGTGCTTTCATGCGCCGGCCGCCTTCTCGCTGCAAAACCAGTATTCGCAGGGCCTCCTGGCCACAGGCAACGACCACACCGCAATTGTCGGCATGCAGGACTTCGCCGGGCGCGCCTGTTTGCGGGAAGACCTCCGCCTCCCAGATCTTCAGCAAGAGCGGGTTGGGTGAGTCAGGCAAGTACGCAAATGCACCCGGCCACGGAACCAGGCCGCGAATTTGGCTCCAAATCGCGCGCGCCGGCTGGTGCCAATCAATGCGCCCATCTTGCTTGGTGATCTTCCGCGCGTAACTCACGCCTTCCGTTGGTTGTGGCCGAGGTGTGAGTTTGCCTGTGGTGTATTCGGGAATCTTGCGCACCAACAGCTCAGCCCCCATCCGCGCCAGGCGATCGTGGAGCGTGGCGGAATTGTCCTCCGGAGCAATAGGAGTGCGGTCCTGAGCCAGAATGTCACCAGTGTCCAGGGTCACGTCTATTTTCATGATGGTGACGCCGGTCTCGGTGTCACCGTTGAGAATGGCCCACTGGATCGGCGCCGGCCCGCGGTACTTGGGCAGAAGGGAGGTGTGCACGTTGAGACAGCCGAAACGCGGCAGGTCCAGGATGCTCTTGGGCAGAATCTGGCCGTATGCCGCCACTGCGATCAAGTCCGGCGCTAGAGCGCGAATTTCTCCAAGGAAACTCTCGCTGCGCGCTTTCTCGGGTTGCAGGACCACGAGGTTCTCGCGCAAGGCGAGTTCCTTGACCGGCGTGGGTTGCAGCTTCAGGTCCCGGCCTTTGGGACGGTCCGGCTGCGTGACAACCGCTAACACCTGGAAATCCGGCGAGGCGATTAACGCCTGCAGGCTCGCGCAAGATAGCTCTGCGGCGCCCATGAAAACGATGCGCAGTGCGGCCATGCTTCGCGGAGGAGCCTATTTGTGGCGCAGGAGCTTGCGCGTGGTGGGGGGAGGATGAGCCCGCCGCGCGCTGGCGGGCGCCACGGCCGGCGCAGTCACCGTGCGCTTGCCCAGCGAGGTGGCACAGCGGGAGCAGAGGAATTCGTGCAACTCACCCGTCGGAAGCACCAGCAGGAGCCGTTCGCGGACGGGTTGCGCGCGTCCGCACTTGGGACAACAGAGCTCGCTCGCGGTGAAATTGCCAAATTGCTGCGCCATCTCACTTGCCACCCTTATGTTTCAAGGTCACTTGCTGAATGTCCTGAAAGGGAATCATGACTTCTTCCGAGGCATGGCCCCGCTGCACCTGCAGGTGGAGGTCGTTGGCCGCAATGCGACTGATCCGCTGGCTGGTGTATTCACCACGCGCCGACTTGATGACCAGCACCATGTCGCGCTCCGCGTCGCGGCGGACGACGCCGAAGAAGCCGGCGAACTTGGTCTCGAAGAACCGGCGGTTAAAGGTGAATTGGCCGCGCTGGAAGACGGTCTCCGCCGGCGTTTCGGGCTTTTCCGTCTCAGCCTCGGAATGCGCCAGTTGCAGGCCGGTGGGGTGCGCGGCCCCCTCCGCCTGCATCGGGTTGACCGCGTCAGCTCCCGGCGCGGCTTCGGCAGCAGGCGCGGGCGCGGTGTCCCAAGTCTGTTCGACCGGAGGCATCTTCGTAGGCATGCAGAGGAAGATGATCGGGCCGATCAGCGGCAGCAGGGCGGAAACGCCGCAGACCAGAGCGGTGGACTGGGCGCGGAAAATCGAAATCT
>Ga0172371_10014172_pt1 | contig 10295 bp, 8 predicted proteins | sample Lak12m_FD_114543 | JGI IMG/M metagenome (GOLD analysis project Ga0172371, IMG submission 114543) | Freshwater microbial communities from Kabuno Bay, South-Kivu, Congo - kab_022012_12m | ecosystem: Environmental > Aquatic > Freshwater > Lake | place: Democratic Republic of the Congo: South-Kivu... | reverse complement strand
GATTGCTCTACGTTCTGTTTCATTCACATAGCGATTGTAGATAATGATTTCTGCCATATAGCCTTTAAAGTAGTTCTTAAAGTTTTTGCCAAAATACCTGCCCAGGGAAGCTCCTTGGTAGCTCTGGAGCGGATAACACCTGGCAGGTGTAGGTGTTCCGCTTATTACGGCGTTGTTCATATTGGAAGCCCGGTGTCCTCCATTTATATAGACATCCTTTCCTTCTGTGCTGGAGTGACGATAGCTGTAAATAGAAGCAGTTGCATCGCTGGAATAACTGGGGACGCGGATATTATAACCGTTGCCATAGTGATCATGGGTTAATGTGTTATTGGAACGCCAGCCGACATGCAGATTATTATTGCTCGTGGGGCTAGTGCCACCCATGTAGAAGTTGTTGGCAGGTCCTATTGCGTTGCGTCGGACTACCGTGAAAATACTGTAGTTTGTGTTAACAATTATGTTGCCATCATAGCCAAGATAATCGTCCGTGCCATCAAAGACTATTGCCGGCTTGCCATTGATAATATTGGTTTTGTAAAGCGGTTGCATGCCTACAGTGTCCTGAACAGCATGTTTGCTGTTGCCGCTTTGATCTGTCTAGCTGGAAACAGGATCATTGTTGTTCAAGGATAGCGCATTGGCGTCCAACCACATCTGTAAGCCACTGCTAACATTCCCCGGGCCAGCCGCGAAAAGGCTTAGACCCACGGAAACAAGAACGATGAGCATCATTATTCTAGTTTTCATTATTGATATCTCCCCATAAGAATCTGACAAGCTCTACAGCCAGTTGATTCAACTCATTATTTACATATCCAGGACAAATGTTAGGGCTGTAACAATCATGTCAAGGTTTTTCTGGGGGGATACAACTAACTTTCCTTGTTACATTTTCAGGTTTATAGCAATTTTGTGTAAGACCTTTGAGCAGGCTGGGATCAATGTAGTCCATTTGGCAGTCATTGATCGGAACAGCATTCAAACAGGGAAATGCCAAATCGACTCCACCGTAGTATAGGTTGCCAAACCTGCCCAAGTATGGGGGTTGCCGAACCCCCATACTTTTACCGATCCTGACTCCTTGGCTGCGTAGTTCAAGGTAAATCAGGGAATCGGCATTCACTGAACACAACAGCATCGGCATGCTATACTACAAGAGAGTCTGGAGTCGATTTCGCCTTCACTTTTTTCATGAGTGCATCCTATCTTCGAGGCGAAATGGACTACAGCGATCCTTGATTGCTAATGGTGTAGTCCATTTGGCAGTCATTGATCGGAAATGCATTCAAACAGGGATATGCCAAATCGACTCCACTCCCAACCTTCCAACCTGACAAAAGAATTGACACAAACCCTGCCTTCAAGAGACTTGTAAAAAATTAGTATTTTCATGCCTTGCGCAGAAGGAGAAGCTATGCCATATATTTCTAATACAGAAAGAGATAGGCAGTTTATTTTCAAGGAGATCGGAGCAAAATCCTTTGCCGAATTGATCGCCGCCATCCCGGAAAAATTCCGCCTGGATCAGCCCTTAAGCCTTGATGAACCGCTGTCCGAACTGGAGATCACCAATAAGATCAAAGCTAAAACCTGTCAAAATATCTGCGCAGGAAGCGCTAACAGCTTTTTGGGCGCAGGAGTTTATGACCACTTCATCCCCGCTGCGGTAGATACGATCGTTTCTCGTCCAGAGTTTTACACCGCCTACACTCCCTACCAGGCAGAAGTTAGCCAGGGCACCCTGCAATTCATCTATGAATATCAAACCATGATCTGTGAACTTACCGGCATGGAAATCGCCAATGCCAGTATGTATGACGGTGCCAGCGCAGTTGCCGAAGCCATTTTGATGGCAGTGCGCAAAAACCGGCTCAGCAAAGCCATCCTGCCCGCCACCCTGCATCCTGAATTTGTAAAAGTGATAAAGGCATATACCGAAGGGATCGGAGTTGAACTGCTTACCGCTCCCGCTAAAGACGGAAAGCTCGATACAGCCGCTTTGGAAGCCATGCTGGATGACACAATTGGCAGCGTGGTTCTGCAAACTCCGAATTTCTATGGTAATATAGAGGATTTTTACGAGATTGACCGCATCGTGCATTCGCATGCCAAGTGCCTTTTAATAGCCTGTGTCGATCCGATTTCCCTGGCTGTGCTTACCCCGCCTTCCCAATACCATGCAGACATAGTGGTCGGCGAAGGCCAGGCTTTGGGCAATAGCATGTTTTTCGGAGGACCGCTTTTCGGATTCTTTGCCACCAAGCTGGATATGGCACGCCAAATGCCGGGTCGCATCGTAGGCGGAACCTTGGACAAAGAAGGCAAACGTGCCTATGCGCTTACCCTGCAAGCCCGTGAACAGCATATCCGCAGAAAAAAAGCAACCTCTAATATCTGCTCCAATCAATCGCTTTGCACCCTTGCCGCAGTGGTTTACATGAGCCTGATGGGACGCGAAGGATTGAAAGAAATAGCCATCCAAAGCACTCAGAAGGCTCACTATGCTGCACAACAGCTCAGCGCGCTTTCCGGTTTTGAGCTTGCCTTCCCCAAAGCCGGTTTCTTCAAGGAATTTGTGCTGAAAACTCCGAAACCCGCCTCTGAAATCATCAATAAAATGCTGCCCCGCAACATCTATCCCGGCGTTGATCTGGCTCCCTTTGGGCTGGATAATGCACTGATGATAGCCGTTACGGAAAAGAAGAGCAAAGCTGAGATCGATGCCCTGGTGAAAGCCATGCAGGAGGTTACAAAATGAGCAAAACGATATTTGAATACAGCACTTCTGGTCGCAAAGGCGTTACCCTCCCAAAACGTGAAATAGATACTCCGCTCGAACAGCTTTTCCCTCAGGATCTGCTGCGTGAGCAAATTGCCCGTTTGCCGGAAGTGAGTGAACTGGACGTCATGCGCCACTACATAGCGCTTTCGCACAAAAATCACTTCATCGAAAAAGGCTTATACCCCTTGGGCAGCTGTACCATGAAATACAATCCCAAGGTGCATGAAAGCCTGGTGCGGCATACCTGTTTCGCCAATCTGCATCCCTATCAGCCGGAAGAGACCCTGCAAGGCGCTTTGGAACTGCTTTACGAACTGCAGCAAGACCTTGCAGAAATATCCGGTATGGATGCCGTCACCTTGCAACCCGTAGCTGGTGCTCAGGGTGAATTTACCGGCATTAAAATAGTTGCCGCATATCATAAAGCCAAAGGCAACACTCACAAGAACAAGATCATCATTCCGGACAGCGCACATGGCACCAATCCAGCTACCTGCTCGCTGGTGGGATATCAGGTGGTGGAGCTGAAATCCAATGAAAACGGACGTTGCGACCTTGCCCGTTTGCGTGAGCTGGTGGATGAAAACACCGCCGGTATCATGATCACCAATCCCAGCACTTTGGGTCTGTTTGAAAACCAACTGGAAGAGATCGCAGAAATAATTCACAGCGTGGATGCGCTGATGTATATGGACGGAGCCAATCTGAACGCCCTTTTAGGGATCGTGCAGCCTGGCAAAATCGGCTTTGACGTGATGCACTTCAATCTGCATAAAACCTTTGCCACTCCCCATGGCGGAGGTGGACCAGGCAGCGGACCTGTGGGTGTGGTGGAAAAGCTGAAGCCCTTCCTGCCAGTACCTATGATTGCAAAAAACGACCATGGCTACTACCTGGATTACAGCCATGAATCCACCTCGATCGGCAAAGTCCATAGCTTTTATGGCAATTTCGCCGTGCTGGTGCGTGCCTATATCTACATAAAAATGCTGGGCGCAGAAGGCTTGCGCCAGGTTTCCGAAAACGCCATTTTGAACGCCAATTACCTGATGAAGCGACTTCAGCCCTATTATCACATCCAGCATACCGAGCCCTGCATGCATGAATTTGTGATGGACGGTACCAAACAGAAAAAAGAGCAGGGGATTTCCACCCTGGATATCGCCAAACGGCTTTTGGACAAGGGATTTCACGCTCCCACGATCTATTTCCCGCTAATCATCCCCGAAGCTATGATGGTGGAGCCTACCGAAAGCGAAAGCCTGGACAGCCTGAATGCCTTTGCGGAAGCCATGATCGAGATCGCCAAAGAGTGCCAGGAAAACCCTGAAATGCTGCACGAAGCGCCTCTGACCACCCCGGTTCGCAGGGTGGACGATGTGCGGGCGGTGAAGGTTTTGGATCCCATCCACGTAATACAAGAGTAAGGACCCCAATTGGAGGGGACAAATCCGGATTTCCGGAAGGAGAATAAATGAAAAAGCACATCCTGATCCTGGTCTTGCTGATGGTGCTGAGCAGCCTTGGCTTCGCTCAGGCGCTGAAGCTCGGCTTTGTTAATACCGATAGACTGCTTTTAGACAGCAACGAGGCTGCGGAAGTGGCACGTTTGTTTGCCCTCGACAAACAGAACTGGACGAATCAGGTGAAAAGCTTGGACGACGAGATTAAGCAGATGGAGCGGGACTTCGAGATCCGCAAACTGACTATGAACGACGCCACCAAACGTGATACCCAAAGCAAGATAGATGCCAAGAAAACCGAAGCTGGACGCCTGCTGGACGAATTCTTCGGTGATAACGGCAAGGCTGAACAGCGCTACCGTGAGCTGATCGATCCGCTTACCAAGAAGATCCACGACTTGATCAAGAAAACCGCCGAGGAAGAGAAATACACCATGATCTTCGATACCAGCATGGGCAGCGTGCTCTATGCTGCACCTTCCATCGATCTTACTGAGCAGATTTTGCTGGAGCTGAACAAGGACACCGTGAAACCAAGCACTGAGCTTCCAGGTTCTCAGCCCGGCATCGAAACGCCCAAGCCAAACGAAACAAAACCGCCTGAAGGGTACAAACCCCCGGAAGACATCAAACCCTGATAAATAATGAAGTGCTTTAAGACAACCATAGCCCTTGAGCAGCTTAGCCAGATGGGCTTCGGCACCCTGCAGGGAAGCGGCGCAACCAGCTTTTCCAAGGTAGGCGAACCCGAAGAAGCCGATGCGATTACGATCATCTTCCTGGAGCAGGAAAAGCTGCTGGAAAGGGTTCAAAGCAGCGACGCCGGTCTGATCATTACTACCCAGAGCTTTGCTGCCGCGTTACCTGAAAGGCAACTACTGATCGTGGATAAGCCCTATTTTACCCTGATGCTGCTGATCACGCATTGGCTGAAGCTGGACAACCAGAACCGCGTCTTCCGGATCCATCCCTCTGCGTCGATTTCCGAGGACGTTCGCTATGAAGGCGAAGTTGACATTGCTTCTGGAGTTACGATCGGAAAAGGCTGCGTATTAGGCAAGGGAGTGAGTATCGGCTCCGGTTGCAGCATCGCCGATAACGTATCGATCGGAGCAGGAACCAGGCTTTTTCCAAACGTCAGCATCTACGAAGACACTATAATAGGAAAGAACTGCATTCTGCACAGCGGAGTGGTGATCGGTTCGGACGGATTCGGCTTTATGCTGCTGGGCGGAATCCAGCAAAAGATCCCCCAGGTAGGCAATGTAGTGCTTGGTGACAGTGTGGAGATCGGAGCTAATAGCTGCATCGACCGTGCCACTTTGGGCAGCACCCGCATTGGCGAAGGCACCAAGCTGGACAATCTGGTGCAGGTGGGACACAATTGCCAGATCGGTAAACACTGCATCCTCTGTTCGCAGGTTGGCTTGGCAGGCAGCACCATGCTTGGCGACTATGTTTACCTTGCCGGACAGGTAGGCGTGGCAGGACACTGCACCATTGGCGACCGCGCCATGGTGGGTGCGCAATCCGGAGTTTCCGGCGACATTCCTGCCGACGGACGCTATTTCGGCTATCCGGCTATGGACGCCAACCTCACCAAGCGCATCATGGCAGCCCAAAAACACCTTCCCGAGATTTACCGGGACTTCCTGAAACAGGATAAATCCTAAGCTGAGGAGAGAATATGGAGTATAAACACACCATAGGCGGCGAAGCTTCCTACACCGGCATCGGACTGCACAGCGGAGAGATCACCACCATACGCTTCAAGCCCACCGGACCTGAGGAAGGCATCGTTTTTATTCGCACTGATTTGCCCAACCGCCCTGAAATTCCTGCCGACATCGATCATGTAGTGGATATTTCCCGTGGGACGACCATCGGGATCGGAAACGCCACGGTCGGCACCATCGAGCATGTCCTTTCCGCCGTTAAAGGCCTTAGAATAGACAATATCCGCATTGAGATAGACGGACCGGAAGCTCCCGTGGCCGATGGATCACCGGTGGTATTTCTGAATCTCTTGCGGCAGTGCGGTTTGGTGCAGCAGGACAGCGAGCGTGTGTTCTTCGAGTTGGATGCTCCCATTAGTTTTTCCGCTCCCGAGGACAATGTGGACATCGTGATCGTGCCTTCCAACGAGCTGAAGGTTACCTTCATGATCGATTACAAGCATCCCTATCTGGGTACCCAATACACCTGGCTGCCGAGTCTGGATTACTTTGAAAAGGAGTTTTCCGGCGCCCGCACCTTCTGTTTTATCAATGAGATACTTTACCTTAAGGACCTGGGCTTGATCAAGGGCGGCTCTCTGGAAAACGCCCTCGTGATCGCCGAACCGAATATGAGCGAAAGCGAACTGAAGCACCTGCAGGACGTTTTTGGCTATCACGAGCCGGTAACCGTTTCCTCAGAAGGCATTCTGAACAGCCATCCCCTGCGCTATTACAACGAATTTGTGCGGCATAAAGTGGTTGATCTTTTAGGCGACATTGCCCTGCTGGGTCTGCCGATCAAAGGGCACATTCTGGCAGCCCGCAGCGGACATAAAACCAATGTGGAACTGGTGAAAAAGCTGCGTCAGATCCAGAAAAAGAACGAACTGAAAAAGATGTATCAAAAAGGCAAGGGCACGGAAGTGGTGTTCGACATCAATGCCATTCTGCGCATCATCCCGCATCGCTATCCTTTCCTTTTGGTCGATAAAATCATCGAATTCACGCCAGGCGAGTCGCTGGTCGGCATCAAAAACGTTACCATCAACGAACCCTTTTTCCAGGGGCATTTTCCGGGGCATCCCATCATGCCGGGGGTTTTGATCATCGAAGGCATGGCGCAGGCAGGCGGGATCATGCTGCTGAACCAATTGGAAAATCCGCAGGACTACGTAGCCTATTTTGCCAGTATCGACAACGTAAAATTCCGCAAACCCGTGATGCCTGGAGACACTCTGCGCTATGAGCTGAAAGTGATCTCCCTGAAACGCTCGCTGGCAAAAATGCATGGCGACACCTTCGTAAATGGCGAAAAGGTAGCCGAAGGGGACTTCATGGCGATGATAATGGAGAGAGAAAAATGATACAGATTCACCCCACTGCGATCGTGGAAGAAGGTGCGGTAATCGCTGAAGGCTGTGTGGTCGGAGCCTATTGCCGAATCGGCGGGAACGTGGTTTTGGGCGCCAATAACCGCCTGATCTCAAATGTGATCATCGAAGGACACACCACCCTGGGCGAAGGCAACAAGATTTCACCCTATGCCGTATTGGGAACCGATCCGCAGGATTTGAAGTTCAAGGACGAACCCACCAGACTGCGCATCGGCAGCCACAATACCATCCGCGAATTCGTCACCATCAACCGCAGCAACCAGCTGGCGGAAGACACCGTGATCGGCGATAACAACCTGTTCATGGAATACGTGCACGTGGCGCATAACTGCCAGATCGGCTCCAATTGCGTGATCGCCAATGTAGTGCAGTTCGCCGGACACGTGCATGTGCACGATTTTGCTACCGTGGGCGGAGCAACGGCTGTCCACCAGTTCGTCCATATCGGGGCGCATGCCTTTGTGGGCGGGGCTTCCGCGGTGAAAAAAGACATCGTTCCCTATTCCCGCGGGCAGGGCAACCCCTATAAAACCGTGGGACTGAACAGCGTGGGACTGATGCGCAAAGGCTTTTCCAACGAGACTATCGCAGGTATCAAAGCCATCTATAATCTCTTCTACCGCAGTGGCTTGAACACCAGCCAAGCACTGGAAAAGGCTGCGGAGATGGTAAATCTTAGCCCCGAGCAGCTTACCTTCATCGATTTCGTTAAGCACGCCGAACGCGGAATCTCAACCTAAACCATTCTGATATATACCTTTATACCTAACAAGCGGAGCTCCGGCTGCGGTTGTTTATTTTTGCCACCTTACTCTGATCATACCGCTATCATACCACATGAGCAAGCGGTATGATAGTGGTATGTAAGGGATCAGGTTGGCAGCTTGATTTATCTGATTATGCTATTATCATAATCACAAGGCAGATGCAATTTCTGCCGGGGAGAGAACGATGAAAAAAGCTCTGTGTGTTTGTTTTCTTTTGGTCGGCATGATTGGTTTTTTTGCCATACCCCCCAACCCTAAGGATTTGGAGTCTGTTGCCAAGGAGTTTACCCGTTTTCTGGATTCTGGATGCAGCCTTATTCGTTTGGAAAGCGGAACTCTGCGCAACGAGTCAAATGAACCCCTGTATTACGTAGCCCATCTGCAACCCAAGGGTTTTGTTATTTTATCCAATGAGCGTGCCGCCCTTCCTATTGTAGCATGGTCAACCGAAGCGGATTTTCCTTCAGGCGAGCTGCCCGATAACTTCAAATGGTATCTGACCACCCTGACTGAGCAGTTAAACGGGCTTTCTGAGCTTCGGACAGACTATCTGCATCCCGATTGGGATAGTGCTTTGAACGGCAACTTCAGCCGCTATGCAAGCAACCGCAGCGTTTCTCCCCTGGTTCAAACCACCTGGAATCAAGGCTATCCCTATAATTCAGCCTGCCCGGTCGATGCTTCTGGACCCGGAGGAAGGGTTTATACAGGCTGCGTTGCCACCGCCATGGCGCAAATCTGTAAATTCTGGAACTATCCTGCCAGCGGATCGGGATCGTATTCATATTCATCAAGTTATGGCACTCTTTCCGCTGATTTTGCCAACAGCAGTTACGATTGGGCTTCCATGCCGAATAGCATTTCCACTCCCAATGCCGCCATTGGCGATCTGATCTACAAATGCGGGATTTCCTGCCACATGACCTATGGACCTACCGGCTCCTTTGCTACGGGGGTAAATGCCCTGCATGCAGCGATCGCCAATTTTGGCTATAACCCTGAGGCAAATTCATATTACAAAAGCAATTATTCGCTTTCTACCTGGAACAGCATGCTGCAAAGCGACCTTAATCTGGGTCGCCCCATAGGCTACAGCGGCGGAACAGGTTACAATGCCCATGCCTTTCTGATGGACGGTTATCAAGCAACTGACTACTATCACATCAATTGGGGTTGGGGCGGAGCTTACAACGGCTTTTTTTATCTGGATAACCTGTCTCCCGCCAGCGGCTACAATTATACCGCCAACCAGGCAGCCCTTTTGGGAATTTATCCTGCCGTGAATAAACCCGCTTCCTGCCAGGCAACCCTAAACGGGAATGATGTGAATGTAAACTGGACTGCCCCGCCCGTTACGGATTTCTACGCCGATTGGAAAGCCTGGGGTGGCAGCAGGGAATATGCAGGTTTTGGCTTTTCAGGTTCGGTTAGCTTCGAAACCGCCATCCGCTTTCCGATCAGCAGCCTAAGTGCATATCAAAACAGGCAGCTGCAAAGGGTTCGCTTTATCGCCAATGAAGCAAACTGCAGCTACTCGCTGAAGGTTTATACAGGCGGCAGCAGCACTGATCCAGGAACCTTGGCGCGTACTCAGGAGATTCCCAGTTTCATTCCCGAAACCTGGAATACCGTGGAACTCAGCTCAGCTGTTACCATAACCGGAACCCAGGAGATCTGGGTATCCATTGCAGTTACTCAAACTACTGACAGCTATCCGGTTAGCATAGATTATGGTCCCAGGGTTCAGGATTGCGGAAATAAGATCAAGATTGGCACCAATGCCTGGACTACCCTCTATGCCCTGAATAGCGCTTATGACTATAACTGGACGATAATCGCCGGTTTTGATCCGGTTGCCGAACGTGATGCTGACAGAGCGATAACCGGCTACAAAGTATGGCGTTTGGAACAGAGCCAGATCAATCAGCCGGCAGCCTGGACGCTTCTGACACCTTCCCCGATCAGTAATCTGTCTCTGGTTGATGGTGCATGGTCTCAGCTTGGCTCGGGAACCTACCTTTGGGCAGTGAAAGCCATTCACACACAAGGGATTGAGTCAAATCCCAAGCTCAGTAACACTATAGTGAAACTGGCTGCACCTGGATCTTTGGCAATTAGCTACACCAAGGTAAACAACCGGATAAACCTGAGTTGGCAGGCAGTTCAAG
>Ga0172371_10014170_pt1 | contig 10296 bp, 5 predicted proteins | sample Lak12m_FD_114543 | JGI IMG/M metagenome (GOLD analysis project Ga0172371, IMG submission 114543) | Freshwater microbial communities from Kabuno Bay, South-Kivu, Congo - kab_022012_12m | ecosystem: Environmental > Aquatic > Freshwater > Lake | place: Democratic Republic of the Congo: South-Kivu... | reverse complement strand
GTAACCGTCGTGAATTGCTGGACCTCCGGCAACCTGGACGCGTTGATCCCGATGCTGCTGGAGAACGGAATCAACAGCACATTCATCTGCGACCGGAACTCGAACATGGATCCGTACCGGCTGCGGAAACAGTATGGCAAAGACCTGCTGCTGGGCGGCGGGTTCCCGAAGGACCCCTTGATCCAGGGGCCGACGGCAATTGACCGTGAGATCGAGTACCTGATGCCGATGATCCGGAGCGGCGGCTTCATCCCGGCTCTGGATGACGTCGTTCCGCCCGAAGTTCCTTTCAGCCACTTTCGGCACTACATAGCCAGACTTCGGGAGATCAGGCTCTGAGCCGGGGCGAGGGGGGCCTCGTCTTGAAGACACAAACCTGGTCAGAAAGTCCGAAGTACGAGCTGTCTGGTAGGGCGAGGCCTCTGGCCGAGCCGGGAGGAACGACGAAAGACGGCTCACCCAGAGGGTTCGCCCTACCAGTGAGACATGGACAGCACAGTGGGTTGAACCGCATCCGACCTGGTGGGAATCCATCCGCCTCAATCCAGTGATCGATTGATGCCGGAAGGACATGATGAAACAGGACATTGACAGGCTGATTGACAGGGTGGGAGTTGCTCAAGCATCAAGCCAAAGGTGCGTGGCGGCCATCCTGTTCACTTACCGTTGCTCCATTGCCTGCAAGCACTGCCTGTTCGGCTGCGCGGGGGACCGGCCTGATGTCGCCATGGCGCCTGACCAGTGTGCCGAGTACCTTGGGCTTCTTCATGAGACGGGCCGGGTTGTGCATATTGCTGGCGGCGAAGCCATGCTCTACTGGGACGCCATGTCTGAAGCCATCAGCCTCGCCCACAGACAGGGCAACGCGCCTCACTTTATCGAGACCAACTGTTCCTTCGCCTCGAGCGATGCCGTTGTCCGTGAACGCTTCACGTTCATGGCGGCGCATGGTGTGAGGGGGATCCTCGCGTCGGCTGACCCGTACCACCAGGCGTTCGTCCCGCCGGAACACTTTCTCCGTGTCCGCAGGCTCACAAAAGAGATCTTCGGCGCGAAGAACTTCTTTGGCTCGGAAAGCAGCGATCCGGAGATCCGTGATCTGCCTTCCATCACCCGTGATCCGGCACTCTTGCGTGAACACGTTCGACAGCATCCGCCGAGCATGGTTGGCACCGCACGCAAAGAGCTGGCACAGTACCTTGATCGATTCTCCCCGCAGGACAATAAGCTCCCTGCCTGGAGCTGGCGTGGTCCAACGCATGAGTCCGACTGCATAACCCAGTTCAAGGCAGACACATTGTGGGAGCTTCACATCGACCCGTATGGCAATATCCAGACCAACTGCGGCATCATCCTGGGCAAGTTGCCGGAAGCAACACCCGCGGGACTTCTGGCCGCCGCTCCCGAGAAGGCCAATCGTTTTGTCGAGACCGTCTGTGCCGGCGGAGCCAGAGGGCTGGCCGAGCTTGCACGGCGAGAACACGGATTTGTCCTGCCGGAAAAGGTAACGCAGAATTGTGAATTGTGCTACCTGGCGCGGGCTTTCCTGCGGGCGTACCATCCTGACGTGTTTGGACCTGCGGAAGTGTATGGATGATGGTTGCCGGGGACTCAGGCAAGACGGATGGGCCTTCCGTCTGACGTCCACGAATGAACCACCCGTCCCCCCGCGTCCCGCCTGACGAAGACCACTTCAGAGCCCGCTTTCAGTTCCGGAAGCCGGATCCAGTTGTGGTCGCATCCCCAGATAACCTGATCTTCATGTTCACCATGCCTGATGCGGACGTTGAAGGTCCGGATTGCAGTTGCCGCGGTCACCAGAGCTGGGGGTGAGTCAATCCCGCGGGGAATCACCACCGACATCAGCGTGCAGTTGGGTCCCGCCTGTTCTGCCACGAGACGGGGGTTCGTTCCCGGCTTTCTTGTCCACAGGTTGATGTGGGGATGATCGTCTGCAAAGACCTTGAGGCTGTGCGGCGCTGTAGGGTAGTCATCCGGCAACGGGTTGAAGAATGCGCAATCCAGGGCGGCGTTCCTGCCTTCGATGGTCGCATTGTTGCCGTCCACACGTATGTGCGCGTGCGTGTTGGCCTGTAACTGCCATTTGAAGTTGTGGATACCGTTGTCCACGTTGATGTTGTCAAGAATGACCAGGTAACAGAAGTCCCCGGCGCCCCGCACAAACATGACGTGCCGGTATACCCACATGCAGCTTCGCGCGGCCGTGGCATCGATTCGCAGGTAGTCCAGGAACGGGGCGTGCTGGACATCCTCAAACGCGCCGTGAAACAGGTTCCCGGTCCGTGTCGGGTGCGGGGGCGTGTTATCCACTAGCACTACGCTGTGTGTATCCTCATTGAAGTTGAAGTAGGACGGTTCGTACGCCAGCAACTCATCATGCGTAAAGATCGAGAAGTGCCCGGCATCCGCATGGGTGTGATCCGGCACGTTGTGGGAACGTCCCTGCGCCAGGACATTCACGCAGGTTGCCTGCGGATCCCATGATGTCCGCAGTGTGGCCACTCCGGCGCCGCGGCCGACGTGGTACAGGGGCGGGTTGAAGTCGGTGACCCGGTGGGTGGGGGCCTTGCCGTCCCACCAGAGGATCTCGAGCAGGCCGTCCTTGTCTGACGGGAGTGTGCCCGGGGGCAGGGTATAGCCGCCCAGTGTTGCGCCCTTTGCATCCCACTCGCTGCAGGGCCGTGTCTCGTACCACAGGGCCAGATCCTGGGGACGGTCACAGGCTGCGGCGGTCAGAAGCAGCCACCGCATGGGATGGCTCTGGATCAGCTGGCGGCAGTCATTGTAGGCAAAGAATCCCTTCATGCCCGGCAGTTGCATGTCGGTTTCTGCCTGAACGACCGTGCGGATCTCGGGCAGTGTCTCAAACAGGTTTTCGCGTCCATGGCGACGAAGCAGGTCAGCGAACAGGAATACCCATTCCACCGTTACGAGGGCATACATGGGTCCTTCGTAAGGGGCTCCGCTCCCGTCAAAACCGCAACGGAGGTGCATTTCGCAGGCATCGCGACCCCATTCAATAACCTGCTCGGTCCGCGGATGCGAGGTGGCGTCTCCGAACGTCAGGGCGCAGATTGCGGCCCCGATCGTGTGGGTTACTACCGCGTTGTGGGCAGCATTGAAGTGCGTGAAGAAGTAAGAGGGCCTGCCGTTGTCGTCTATCAGCCACTTGCGGGTAAGATCATGGAGCTTCTGCAGGCTTGCCGAAGAAAGCCCGGTTTCGCACATCCTGGCGGCAAGGCATGTACGGGCGTTGCTGAAATAGGCGGTTGCGGGACCAGGGAACTTGCCCAGCTCACGGTACAAGGAGGCAGGTGGATCTGCATATACGCGTGCGAGTTTGTCGATCTGGTGTGCCACGTGTGCGGCGGCGTCCGTATCACCAGTCATGGCGTAGATGAATCCTGCCTCCAGAACGTTTGGAGTGACATACTGGCTGTGACACCAAGGGTACGACACGATCCTGTCGGACAGCCGGTCCTTCTCCGCGGACGAGCTAACATCGTTGATCAGTCGCTTGAAAACGGAGTCAAAAGGTGGACGTCGTATCCTGTCGCGAAGGAACTCGACGTCATATCCCTTCAGCAGTCCGACTGCAGATGTGGTTGATGCCGGCGGCAAGTTCACGCTCATAGTGACAGTCTCTCCATGTTAGATGCGATGGCCGGAGGGTGTCGTATGGTCGTTGGATTCTCAAGCTGATTCTGTCAGCTAAAAGCGCATTGAAGAGGTCACGGGTGTGCTCTACCATGCCGGCATTATCTAACGCATAGCATAGGACGAAGGGACTTTTACCATGGCAGGGAAGAAGATGGTGGCGCTGATTACCGGGGCAGGGCGTGGGATTGGTCTTGGTATCGCAAAGTGCCTTGCATCGGACAGGTGCGATATCGTGGTGTGTGATGTCCATGAGGAGAGCGCTGTTGCTCCCGCAATGTCCGAGCTAAGGAACGCAGGGGCCGATGTCCTGTACTGTCGGGCTGATGTGACCGATGCGAAGGCACGCGGAGCCATGATTGATTCTATAAAGGCGAGATTCGGCCGGCTGAATGTTCTCATAAACAATGCCGGGGTGGCGCCTTCCGTGAGGGCGGACATTCTTGATGCCACTGAAGAGAGCTATGAGCGGGTCATGAGGATCAACCTGCAGGGCCCTTATTTCCTGACCCAGCTGGTTGCGCGCTGGCTTGTTGAGCAGAAGAAAGCCGATCCGGCGTTCACGGGATACATCGTCAACATCTCCTCGACCTCGGCCACGGTGGCATCTCCGAGCCGCGGGGAGTACTGCATCTCCAAGGCTGGCGTCAGCATGGCGACGCGTCTGTGGTCGGCGCGCCTCGGCGAGTTCGGCATACCTGTCTACGAGATAAGGCCCGGGATTATCCAGACCGACATGACTACGGTTGTCAAACAGAAGTACGACAAGCTGATTTCGGAAGGCCTTCTTATCCAGTCACGCTGGGGCATGCCGGCGGATATCGGTCGGGCCGTGGCCATGATGGTGAGAGGCGATGTCGCGTATTCCACCGGGCAGGTGATCATGGTTGATGGTGGATTCACGGTCCAGCGGCTCTAGGGCAGGATATGAAAGAAGGAGAGAATGTGAATATCCCGAAACAGGACAGGGACATTCTGCGGGAACTTGGCAGGCAGAAGGCGGAGATTGCCGCCTTGCCGGTGCATGCCGAACGCAAGGCTATGTGGGCGAGGCTCAACCGGCTTGAACAGGTCAAGCCCATGATCTGCATCTACCAGGAGCCGTGGAACGAGATCAAAGATCCGTCCATGGAACTGCGTTGTACCAGCGATTTCTGCAAGGGCATCGAGTTTGGCCTGCGGATGGAGTTGTACAAGTGGGAACACCAGTGGGGCGATATCGTGATGGAGCCGGTACAATACTGCGGGCTGGCCATCAACGATACCGGGTTCGGCATCTCCGAGAAAGTTGATGTTGTCGGCACCGACCCCACCAGTGGGGTTGTTTCGCGTCATTTCCATATCCAGGTCAGCGAGGTGGAAGATGCGGCCAAGATCCAGATGCCGGTGGTGACCCACGATACGGCTGTATCACGTGACCGCCTCGAGACGATGCGGGACATATTCGATGGCGTGCTGGAAGTGCAACAGCGCGGCCAGGGCGGATTCTGGTTTGCGCCGTGGGATGAGTTGATTCGCTGGACCGGTGTTGAGGACGGCCTTGCGAACCTGTACCTGAAGCCGGAAGTGATCCATGCGGCGATGGACAGGCTTGTGAACGCCTATCTCTGCAGGCTGGACCAGTACGAGAAACAGGGCCTGCTTGCACTGAACAACAATACCTGCATCACCGGGTCCGGGGGGTACGGCTACACAGATCAGTTGCCGCCGCGAAGCCACGAGGCTGCGCATGTCAGGACTCGAGACCTGTGGGGATGCGCGACTGCGCAGATCTTCGGCGATGTGTCGCCTGCCATGCACGATGAGTTTGCATTGCAGTATGAACTGCGCTGGCTCAAGCGGTTCGGGCTCAACTACTATGGTTGCTGTGAACCCCTCCACAAGAAAGTGGGAATGCTGTCCAAGGTGCCGCGCCTGAGAAAGATATCGATGAGCCCGTGGGCGAACGATGAAGAGGGGGCCGAAGTCATCGGGCGCAAGTACGTGTTCTCCATGAAACCGACTCCTGCGTTTCTTGCCGAGGACAGGTGGCGTCCGGACGGTGTGCGTGCCTACCTGCGCGAGCGCCTTGCGAAGACGCGCAACTGCTGTGTGGAAATAGTCCTCAAGGATATCAGCACGATCCGTTACGAGCCGGCCCGCCTGCACGAGTGGGCACGGATCGCTGCCGAGGTCGCGAAGGAATTCGAGCCATAGGATGTGTGCCGTCACGGACACGGCAGAGCTCCCGTGGCACGCCGTAGCCCCTTGCGGGCGAAGGCGGCAGCTCTGCCGTTACTGAAGACGGAATGAAGGTCGTATGCCTATGAAGAAAGAAACACTGAGGCTGAAGGCCGGCAAGAGACGGACGCTGTCCGTACCGCTCATCAAGGTCCATACGCTTGTCCTCGGCAGCGGGGCGGCAGGATTGAATACAGCGGTTCAGCTTCGGGCGAACGGGGTTGAGGACGTACTGATTGTCACGGAGGGTCTCCGGATGGGGACATCGATCAACACGGGCAGTGACAAGCAGACTTACTACAAGCTCTCGATGTACGGCAGCGATACGGATGCTCCTGCTGCGATGGCCGAAAGCTATTTTGCCGGTGGCAGCATGCATGGAGACCTGGCGCTTGTTGAGGCGGCCCTGTCTCCCCGTGCGTTCCTGCACCTGGTTAATCTCGGCGTCCCGTTCCCCAGGGATCGTTACGGGCAGTTTGTCGGATACAAAACGGACCATGACCCGCGCCAGCGCGCAACATCGATCGGACCGTACACCTCCCGCGAGATGTGCCGCGCCCTTATCCGTCGCGTGAAGGAACTCGGGATACCTGTTCTTGAGAAGCGCAACGTGGTGGAACTCCTCGTTGTTCCGGATGTCAAAGGCAGGCGCGCCGCAGGAGCCGTGGCGATGACTGCGGCGGGCGGATTCGAAGTTTACGAAGCGGATAACGTTGTGTTCGCGGTCGGCGGGCCGGGGGGGCTCTACAAGACCAGCGTGTATCCGACAGTCCACACCGGCGCCATCGGCATAGGTCTGCTAGCCGGGGCAAAGGCGCGCAGCCTTCCGGAATCCCAGTACGGGCTTGCCTCCACGGAGTTTCGCTGGAACGTATCGGGGACCTACATGCAGGTGATACCAAGGTTCATCAGCACGGCTGCGGACGGAAAGTCCGACGAGCGCGAGTTCCTGCGTGACTACTTCGAATCCGTCGGGCAGATGAACTCAATGGTCTTCCTGAAGGGGTACCAGTGGCCATTCGATTCGCGCAAGGCACAGGGCGGTTCCTCCGTGGTCGACATCATCGTCTACATCGAGAATGTCGTGCGAGGCCGGAGGGTCTTCCTCGATTTCAGGAGCAACCCGCAGGGGTTTGCTTTTGACCAGTTGAGCCCTGAGGCGCTGCAGTATCTAACGAGATCGGAGGCGTTGTTGTCGACGCCGATAGAACGATTGAAGAAGATGAACCCTGGGGCAATGGAGCTCTACAGGGACAACAGGATCGACATCACGAAGAGACCGCTGGAGATAGCGGTGTGTGCCCAGCACAACAACGGGGGGCTTGCGGCAGACCACTGGTGGGAGTCGGAGAATATTGCGCACCTGTTCCCGGTCGGCGAGGTTAACGGTTCGCATGGTGTGTACCGGCCCGGCGGCTCTGCATTGAACTCCGGCCAGGTCGGTGCGTTTCGCGCGGCCGAGTGCATTGCCAACCGGTACGCGAAGACCACACTGAGCCGTACCGCTGTCCGCAAGGCTGCTGAAGCGGTCCTGAAGGCAATGACTGCGTGGTTGGCCGGGGGGAGCGGGGCGAAGACAACCTGGAAAGCGGACAGGGATGAATTCAGGGCCCGCATGAGCCGTGCTGGTGCGCATATCCGTCCAAGGGATGAGATGGACAAGGCAGTAGACGAAGCCTGGGCGCAATACCGGCGTATGGACGGGAAGGGATACAGATGCCGTACCGCGGGCGATAAGGTCGAGGCCCTCAGGAACCGCCAGCTGTGTTTCGCCCATGCCGTGTACCTGGAAGCGATACGGTTTGCCATCCGCAGTGGAGTCGGGAGCAGGGGGTCGGCACTAGTCCTGTCGGGCGATGGGGAGCCGGTCTATGCAAAGCTCCCGGGTGAGTGGCGGATGATTCCCGAGAAGGCGGAATTCCGCGAACAGGTTCAGGAGACGGTCGTGGAGGCGGGAGGACGTGTGGTCAATGTGTGGAAACCCCGCCGCCCGATTCCAGCATGTGACGGCTGGTTCGAGACATCCTGGGCTTCATTCCGGAACGGCGAGATATACAGGAAGTAGCTTCAACCTGTACCGCGGGCGGTGTTGCCCGCGGTACCTCAGGACCCGCGGATCTACCACTCTTCGTCTGTCTTCGGGCCGGCAGGCTGCGCAGGTGCTGCAGGAGCGGTCGGAGCAACGGTGCCCGTATCCTGTTTGGTTGCCGGCGCCGTAGGCGTCGGAACACCTGCGGCGGCAGCGGCGGCGGCAGCAACAGCTGCCTGGGCCTTGAGCTGCGGCAATGCCCTTATCCGCATTAGAGCGCCTTCCTTGTCGAGGCACTTCCACGCGTAGTCGACGTCAAAAAACCCGCTCACAACGTTATCCTTGATGAGCAGGTATGATGTCTGGACGGCAGGTGACGCCTGTACGACGTCGAGCGGTATCATGACGACGGTCATGCGGCCCTTTGCATTCATGATTCCATTGAGCTTTGGCTTTGCGCCCTGGAAGTTGGCGAAGAAAGGCGAATCGTCGGGGACCGGCGCAACTTTGCCACCGTCGACAAGGCCCATCAGCTTCGGTTGAATGTTTGCCAGCGCCGCGCTCGTTGCTATCTCGGCGATTATGGTGCCGCCGTTCGCGCAGTAGCCCTGCAGTGCCTTGAAAACGGGTATCACGGAGAAGTCCGTATCCTGGCTCACAAACACTACTGGTAAGCCTGCCATGTCGGGGGCGATGGTGTTTGTGTTGATGGTCATATAGGTCACGGCCACGCCGTCCTTCGACTTGATCGTGTCCAGCACCTTGGTCATCAGCGGAGGGGGGATGGGTTTTGTCCCGGCCTTGGCCACGTGACCGCAAACGGGCAGGCGGACACCGTCCGACAGGAAGATCATGGCCATGGCGGTATTGATCATCTGGCGGTCCATGTAGCCGTACTGTCCCCATGAATGGTTCCGCCACCAGGCTTCCGCGTTGAAAGGTTTGCGCTGGGCAGGTTCCAGTTTTTCCTGCTGTTTGTTGTGTGCTGCCTCCGCAGCCTTGACCCTGAATTCCTTGAGGCTTGGCGCGTGGATGCATACCATCTCATCCGACTTGCCCCATGTTCCATTGGGATTCTGTATGGTCACAAGCCTGTATGCCAGCCTGATCCACATGTCGCGCCTTGTCTCCTCTTCGCTGCCCAGGTTGCGCTGGATCCCGGCAACAGCCAGGAAGAAGTCATAGGGCTCGAACAGGCGTCCGGCGGCCTGGCCTGCCAGGTAGGATCTGGCCGCTTCCTGCTGGGCAGCCATGGCCTTGGCGGCATTTGAGCCGAATTTCTGGAACAGCTTTGTCAGGCCTACGGCCCTGCCTGCGTTCAGCAGGCAGCCGTAACCCTGGACCGTGCTCAGGTGGGTGATGGGAGAATCAAGTTTGTACGTGTCCTCGGGTTTGAGGTCAGGGAAGCCCAGCGGCTTGAATGCGGTTATCGCCTGGTGCGTGTTGCACTCGTCCCACTGGCCATTATCCTTCTGGCGGGCTGCAAGGGCCGCCGCCATGCGTGCCAGCACGGCACTGCTCTTCTCGGTTGGCGCGACCGTGCGGGCAGCGGCAATCTTCCATCGCAGCGTTTCGTCGAGCAGGTAGCCGTGTTCCGCGGCTTCACGCACGGCGAACATCGCGTAGAACGTGGTGTCCATGTCAGCCAGAGTCTGGTTGAAGTAGGGATAGGCCAGACCGGCCACGTTGGCCGGTTGTATGCCTTCGCGCTTCTTTGCGGCATAGCGGTCGGTGCAGTCTTCCTGCGGAGGGAACCGGAGCCCCTGCTGGGTCACCCACCGGTAGTAGAGGACATATCCCTCGAGGATGCTTTCTGCTTCCTCGAACTGCCTCTTCATCTTCTCGTTGTCTGGTTTCTCGGCGACGGCCTGTTGGGCGGCCTTGCGCTGCTTGTCCAGTTCCTGCTCGTATTCCAGCATGGCCGGGAGAAGCGTGGCGTTGATACAGACAGGGCCCCAGAAACCGCGTCCCGGGCCTTCCTTGATCTGTCCGTCGATCAGTTTGGACACGAGGTAGTTCCTCAGGTCCTTGTAGCGTTCCTCGGTGTTGTTGCAGAACGCGGCGGTGAGCCAGGCCACGGTCCATGTGTCGTCGGGGATGGCGTAGTCGTTCATGAGGCGTTCGAACTCGCGCATCATGTTATCCAGCACGGGATTGTCCTGCGGTACACCGCATTTGCGTAGCGCAACATACATCAGGGCATTGGCGCCGACATTGCCGTTCTGGAAATAGTCGTTGCCTTCTCCGTAGATGGGCTTCCCGTATCGGTAATGGGTCTGCACAACTGCGCCGTTCGGATCAGGGATAAGACGGACCTCTTCTTTTGTGCCTATCTTTTCGCGACCGACCCACCGGTTGGCCTTTGTCTT
>Ga0172371_10014168_pt1 | contig 10299 bp, 8 predicted proteins | sample Lak12m_FD_114543 | JGI IMG/M metagenome (GOLD analysis project Ga0172371, IMG submission 114543) | Freshwater microbial communities from Kabuno Bay, South-Kivu, Congo - kab_022012_12m | ecosystem: Environmental > Aquatic > Freshwater > Lake | place: Democratic Republic of the Congo: South-Kivu... | reverse complement strand
TCAAGATGAAGCGGGACCCGCGCGTGACCCGGGTCGGGGCGTTCCTGCGCAAGACGAGCCTCGACGAGCTGCCGCAGCTCTTCAACGTGCTCAAGGGCGACATGAGCCTGGTGGGCCCGCGGCCGCTCTGGGTCGAGGAGGCCAAGCAGTGCCGCGGCTGGAGCAAGAAGCGGCTGCACATCACCCCCGGCATCACCGGCCTCTGGCAGGTGATGGGCCGCAACGACATCCCCTTCGACGAGATGGTCAAGCTCGACTACTTCTACGTCACCGGCTGGAGCCTGGGGTGGGATATCCGCCTCCTCTTTGAGACGATACCGGTGGTGCTGGGACGGCGCGGCGCGTACTGAGACCCGGCCCGCCGAGCGCCGCGGCGCCGTCGGTCGATGCCATTGAGGAGGACGTCAGATGGACCAGCCACCCGAGGCCACGCGTGTGTATCTGGCCGGTCACACAGGTCTGGTCGGCTCCGCCGTGCATGGCGCCCTGCAGCGTCACGGGTCCACCGACATCATCATCTGCGACGAGTGCGACCTCGACCTCACCGATCAGCAGGCTACGCGCGACTTCTTTGCCCGGGAACGCCCTGATGCCGTCATCATCGCCGCCGCCAAGGTCGGCGGCATCATGGCCAACTGGGAGCAGCCCTACGAGTTCGTCGCCGTCAACCTGGCCATAGAGCTCAATCTCATCGAGTGCGCCTTCCGCAGCGGCGTGCGGCGGCTGGTCTTCCTCGGCAGCTCGTGCATCTATCCGCGCGAGGCGCCGCAGCCGCTGCGCGAGGAGTATCTGCTCACCGGGCCGCTGGAAGAGACCAACCGGCCCTATGCCATCGCCAAGATCGCCGGCATCGAGCTCTGCCGCAGCCTCAACCGGGAGTACGGTACCGACTACCTCTCCCTCATGCCGACCAACCTCTACGGGCCCGGCGACAACTTCGATCTGCGGACGAGCCACGCCATGCCGGCCCTGATCCGTCGCTTTCACGAGGCCAAGGTCGGCGTGCCGGACGAGGAGGGCCGACCCAGACAGCCACAGGCTCCGGTCGTCCTGTGGGGCAGCGGGACGCCGCGACGCGAGTTCCTGCACGTCGACGACGTCGCCGAGGCGATCGTCTTCGCGCTGCGGCGGGTACCGGCGGCCGAGGTGCCCGACGGCATGCTGAACGTTGGCGTCGGCGAGGATCAGTCGATCGGCGAGCTGGCCGATCTGGTGCAGCGCGTCGTCGGTCACGAGGGTCCGGTCGAGTGGGACCCCGGCAAGCCGGACGGCACGCCGCAGAAGCTGCTCGACGTGTCCCGTATCAAGGCCCTCGGCTGGGCGCCGGCGGTCGGGCTCGAAGAGGGCATCCGGCGCACCTACCGGTGGTACGTCGAGAACTGTACCGCGCCGGACGGGACGTTCCGCGATCCCCGGCGGCCGGCATCGGCCTGATCTGCCGGGGGCGCCGGCGGACCACGCGCCGGCGCCGGGACGCTGCACGTGGCACGTCGGCGCCACGACACGAAGAGGAGAGACGATGGCCAGAGTCGCGCTCATCACCGGCATCACCGGCCAGGACGGGGCCTACCTGGCCGAACTGCTCCTGTCCAAGGGGTACGAGGTACACGGCATCAAGCGCCGGGCCAGCCTCTTCAACACCGACCGCGTCGATCACCTCTACAAGGACCCGCACGAGTCGGGCGTGCGCTTCTTCATGCACTACGGCGACCTCACCGACGCCACCAATCTGATCCGCATCGTGCAGGAGACACGGCCCGACGAGCTCTACAACCTGGCCGCCCAGAGCCACGTCCAGGTGAGCTTCGAGACGCCGGAGTACACCGCCAACTCAGACGCGCTCGGGACCCTGCGTCTGCTCGAGGCGCTGCGCATCCTCGACCTGGGGAGCACGACCCGCTTCTACCAGGCGTCGACCTCCGAGATGTTCGGGCTCGTGCAGGAGATCCCGCAGCGGGAGACGACGCCGTTCTACCCGCGCAGTCCGTACGGGGCCGCCAAGGTCTACGGCTACTGGGTCACGGTCAACTATCGTGAGGCGTACGGCTTCCACGCGTCCAACGGCATCCTGTTCAACCACGAGAGCCCCATCCGCGGCGAGACCTTCGTGACCCGCAAGATCACGCGCGCGGTGGCGCGCATCGCCCTCGGCCTCGGCGACGGGCTCTACCTGGGCAACCTCGACTCGCTGCGGGACTGGGGTCACGCCCGCGACTACGTCCGCGCCATGTGGCTGATGATGCAGCAGGACGAGCCCGACGACTACGTCATCGCGACCGGTGAGCAGCACTCGGTACGGGAGCTGGTGGAGCTGGCCTTCGCGGAGGTCGGCCTGAAAGTGGTGTTCCGTGGCGAGGGTGTCGACGAGGTCGGGGTGCTCGATGCCGTCGACCAGGGTCTGCTCGACGGGGCGCGGAGCCGCTTCGGCTGTGCGCCCGAGGCCGGCAGCTGCGAACCGCTGGCGCCCGGGTGCATCCTGGTGCGCGTCGACAAGCGCTACTTCCGGCCTACCGAGGTGGCGACGCTGCTCGGCGACGCGTCGAAGGCGCGCCGTCGGCTCGGCTGGGAGCCGGTCGTGGGCTTCCGGCAGCTCGTGCACGAGATGGTGTGGCAGGACGTGGAGCGGGCGCAGCGGGCCGGACTGCTGGCCGCCGAGGGCTTCTCGGTCAACGAGCCGCAGGAGTAGCCTGGACCTCGGCGCGTGCTGCCTCGGGCCCGGTGGCGGGCAGGCGTCGCCTTCTCTCGCGCGGTTCGCCGAGCCGGATCAGTCGCACCACGGCGAGGACGAAGGTCGCCAGAAGGACCACGTTGCGGGCTGTCAGCCACAGGATGGCCGGAGTCTCGAGGTAGACCAACCCCCAGTACTTGCCCGGGAAGCCGATCTGCGTCAGCAGCAGGGTGAGGAAGCCGAGGCCGCCGAGCCACGGGTCGCGCACCAGGACCAGCGGCACCAGCGGCACGAGCCAGATCAGGAACTGCGGCGAGAGGACCTTGCCGAAGGCCATCCCGGCCAGGATCAGCGTGAGGGCGGCGGTAGGGATCAGGTCGGGCCGCTCGGCCAGGACCGACCGACGCCGCCAGATCAGCCAGGTGACGGCGACCAGTGACACGAGCATGAGCGCCGTGCCGGCGGTGGCGACCGTGCCGGCGCCGGTCGCCTCGATGCCCTGTGAGCCGAACGACGTGACGATGGTGACCCGTGTCCGCTCCAGGGCATGGCCGAGCAGGAACGGAGTCGAGAGAAGGCTCTCGATCTGCAGCGGCCGGTCGAGGTGATAGGTGAAGACGTGCAGCACGCCGCCCGGCGCGACGACGGCATACGGGATGAACGGCAGCGCCGCCGCGACCGCGAAGGTAGCCGTCGCCGCCAGCATCTTCCGCGGTCGCTGCGCCAGGACGAGCACCAGTGGCAGCAGGACGAGCGGTGTGAGCTTGAGCGCGAAGCCCAGGCCGAGTGCGAAGGCGGCAGGTAGCGATCGACCTCTGCAGAGGAACAGCACCGTCGTTGCCAGGCAGAGCGCCACCGCCATGTCGAAACGGTTCTCAGCGATGGTGCCGATGGCGGCGACCGCCACCGGCGCGGCCAGCGCCACGGCCCAGGTGCGTAGTCCGCCGAGCCACAGACCGGCGGCGGTGAGCACCACCACGACGACCGTTGCCACCGTGACGGCGTACATCAGGACGCCGAACCAGTGCACGTACCCGGCATAGTCTCCCAGGTGCCCCGGGAGGGCGAAGAGCGCCGGCGCCAGCGGTGGGTACTCGAGATCGAAATCCAGGTACGGAAGCCCACCCTCGGCCATGGCGATGGCGTGCTCCTGGTAGATGCTGATGTCTGAGACGTCGTACTGCCCGTACCAGAGATTGGGGAAGACGATCGCAAAGACGACGGTGACGAAGGCGATCGCCAGGGCGGTCGGCGGTATGGCGTACCACCAGAACGCCGGCCCCGAGATGAGCTCTGTGTCCGCTCGGCCGCCGGCGAGCGGTCCCGGTCCCGGGAGCGGTTCCTGCGGTGCGTTCATGCAGCTGCTCCGGTGGGCGGTGTCACCGTCTCTGGAGTCCGGTCATCGGAACGCCCAGAACTTGCTGCCCAGGAAGTTGATCGGCATCACACAGGCGATGGCCAGCAGCTCGCTGAGATGCTCGCCGAGGCTGCCCCGTTCGTGCAGCACCGTGTAGAGGAACACATTGAGCGCGAGGCCGACGCAGCTGACGAGGAAGAAGCGGCCGAAGTGAGGGATCAGAGGCCCCGTGTGGCGGAACGTCCAGCGGCGGTTGAGGATGAAGTTGCTGACCACCGCCACGCAGAAGGCGACGCCGCTGGCCACCTGCTCGACGAGCAGCGGTCGGGTGCCGGCGGCTTTGACGTACGCGTAGATGATGATGCTGAAGACGGCCAGGTTGACGACTGTGCCGGTGCCGCCGACGATCGCGAACTTGACGAACTGACGCAGCCACGGCGGCAGTCCCGCCAGTCGCCCGGCCGGGTGCTCGCATCCACCGCTCCGGTCGCCGGTATCCGCCGAGATGGCGGAGGCGCTGCGGGTGGTCGCGTCGGGCGAGGCGCCGCCGTCGGCGTGCGCCGGGTGCTGCGACGACGGCGCGGGAGCAACGACCCGACCGGCGCCCGCCTCGGTCTTGAGCAGCCCGGCCCCCTGGGGACTCGCACCCGGAGGCACGCTCATGTGGCCCGCTCCATCTCGGCCACCATGCCGGCGAACGACTCGAACGGGCGATACGGGAGGCCGCGCTTCTCGCAGGCCTCCCGCAGGTTGCCGCGGGCAAAGACGACGTCGGCCATCTGGGCCATGCACAGGTCGCCCTCACCGTCGCCGACGACCGCTACGGTGTGGTGGCCGTCCAGGATCTGCCGGACGACGCTGCCCTTGCAGTACTCGCAGTGCAGGCAGGCGTACGCCAGGGGGTTGTACGCCAGGTCGTAGCCGGCGACCTCGTCACCGAGCAGCTCGCTGGCATAGATCTCGACCGGCGGCAGGCCCTCGCGGTCCCAGACACGTTCGATGCCTTCGCGCAGGCCGTCGCTGACCACGACGACCCGGGCGCCGCGCTCCAGCAGCTGCTCAAGGAAGTCGGCGAAGCCATCGCGCAGGGTGGCGGCCGCCACGACGATCTCGAGGAGTCGTTCCCGGGGAACATGGATGAGGCCGAACTGGATGCGGAAGGCCGCCGTGCGGCTGATCTCGCCGCGCACCATGGCCGCCTCGCTCTTCAGCCAGGCTTCGCCGGTGGTCTCCTGCAGCAGGATGTCGTTGCAGTCCTGCGCGGTGATGGTGTCGTCGAAGTCGAGTGCGACCAGCAGGTGGTCGAGGCGTGTCGTGGCAGCTCCGCGCATGACGTGGTACGCCCGGCTCAGCGGGACGTCGCCATGGCTTGGAGGGCGGTGAGGGCGTCGGTGTAGCCGTCGAAGGGGCGAAAGGCGATGCCCTCCCGGGCGCAGAGTCCGGCCAGCCGCCGCCGTGCGAAGACGATGTCGGCGCGGCGGGCGAGGCAGAGGTCGCCGTCGCCGTCGCCGAACACGGCGACCCGCGCCTCGCCGTTGCGTACATGCTGCAGTACGTGGGCCTTGCAGTGCTCGCAGCGCTCGCAGGCCAGCGCCAGCGTGTTGAAACCGACGTCGTAGCCGGCCTGCGGGTCGCCGAGCAGCTCGCTGGCGTGGATCTCGACGGCCGGCAGACGCTCGCGCTCCCAGACTGCGGCGATGGCCTCGCGCAGGCCGTCGCTGACGACGACCACGCGGGCGCCGCCGTCGAGCAGGCCGCCGAGGAAGCCGCGGAAGCCGGGCCGCAGGCGGGCGGCGGCGACCGTCATGGCAAGCAGCTCGGGGCGCGGCACGCGCAGCAGGCCGATCTGCCGTCTGAAGGCCTCGTTGGGCGAGATCTCGCCGCGCTGCATGGCCTCGTCGCTGGCGCGCCAGGCGTCGCCGACGGCCTGCTGCAGGACGACCTCGTTGCAGTCGTCCACAGTGATGGTGCCGTCGTAGTCGAGGATCACGAGCAGGCGCTCGAAGGGAGTCGTCATGAGGCGATTGTACCCTGTCTGGTAGAATGAGCCGCCCGACCGACGGGTGGCCCCTTTCTACTCCAAGCGGTGATCCCTTGAGCGACGCACAGCACGCTGCCGGACGGCCTCGTTTCCGCGAGGTCCCGGCACAGGTCGATTTCCCGGCCCTCGACGCCCGCATCCTCGAGTTCTGGCGCACGGAGCGCATCTTCGAGAAGAGCCTGACGCTGCGTCAGGACGGTCCGGTCTTCGTCTTCTACGAGGGGCCGCCGACGGCCAACGGCCGGCCCGGCGTGCACCATGCGCTCTCGCGGGTGTTCAAGGACATCTTCCCGCGCTACAAGACCATGCGCGGCTTCCGCGTCCCGCGCAAGGCCGGCTGGGACTGTCACGGCCTGCCGGTGGAGCTTGAGGTCGAGCGCCGGCTCGGCATCGACGGCAAGGAACAGATCGAGGAGTACGGGGTCGCCGAGTTCAACCGGCGCTGTCGTGAGAGCGTGTTCACCTACCTCAAGGACTGGGACCGGCTCACCGAGCGCATCGGGTTCTGGATCGACCTCGACGACGCCTACCGTACGCTCACCAACGACTACATCGAGAGCGTCTGGCATCTGTTGCGGCAGATCGCCGACAGGGGCCTGCTCTACGAGGGCTTCAAGGTGGTGCCCTACTGCCCGCGCTGCGGCACCGCCATCTCCAGCCACGAGGTGTCGCAGGGCTACAAGGACGTCACCGAGCCGAGCATCTACGTGCGCTTCCCGCTTTCCGCGGAGTCGGCCGAGCGGCTCACCGGGGTGCCGGGCGCCGAGGTGGCGCTGGCCGTCTGGACCACCACGCCCTGGACGCTCGTCAGCAACGTGGCCGCCGCCGTGCACCCCGAGATCGACTACGCGCTGGCCGAGAGCCGCGGCGAGTGGTTCGTGCTGGCCGCCGACCTGGTCGAGACGGTCCTCGGCGGCGGCGCCAGGGTAGAGAAGACGTTCCCCGGCCGGCTGCTGCTCGGCTGCGACTACCGGCCGCCGTTCGGCTTCCTGACGCCGGAGAAGCGGGCCCACTTCGTCATCGCCGGCGACTTCGTCACCACCACCGACGGCACCGGCATCGTGCACATCGCGCCGGCCTTCGGCGAAGACGACATGAAGGTCGGACTCGAGAACGGTCTGCCGGTGCTCAACGCCGTCGACCTGCAGGGCCGCTTCATCGATGTCGTCGCGCCGTGGGCGGGCCGCTTCGTCAAAGACGCCGACCCGCTCATCACCGAGGATCTCAAGGCACGCGGCCTGCTGCTCGGCGTGGAGCCCTACGAGCACAGCTACCCGTTCTGCTGGCGCTGCGACACGCCGCTGCTCTACTACTCCAAGCCGACGTGGTACATCCGTACCACTGCGGTGCGCGACGACCTGCTGGCCGCCAACGAGGCGGTCACGTGGTACCCCGACACCATCAAGCACGGCCGCTTCGGCGACTGGCTGGCGAACAACATCGACTGGGCCCTCGGCCGCGATCGCTACTGGGGCACGCCGCTGCCGGTCTGGCGTTGCGCCTGCGGCGAGTGGCACTGCGTCGGCAGCGTCGCCGAACTGCGGGACATGGCACAGACGCCGCCGCCCGACGACCTCGAGCTGCACCGGCCGTACATCGATCGGGTCACGCTGCACTGCCCGTCCTGCGGCGGCGCCATGACGCGCGTGCCCGAGGTCATCGATGCGTGGTTCGACAGCGGGGCGATGCCCTTCGCGCAGTGGCACTACCCGTTCGAGAACGTCGAGACGTTCCGCGAGCGCTTCCCGGCCGACTTCATCGCCGAGGCGATCGACCAGACGCGCGGCTGGTTCTACAGCCTCCTTGCCATCGCCACGCTGATCGAGCGACGCAGTTCGTCCAAGCGCGTCCTCTGCCTTGGGCACATCCTCGATGCCGAGGGCCAGAAGATGAGCAAGAGCCGCGGCAACGTCGTGCTGCCCGACACTATCCTGGACAAGCAGGGCGCCGACGCGTTCCGCTGGTACCTCTTCACCGTCAGCAGTCCCTGGTACCCGCGGCGGTTCTCCGAAGCCGCCGTCGACGAGGTGGTGCGCAAGTTCCTGCTCACGCTGTGGAACACGCACAGCTTCTTCACGGTGTACGCGAACATCGACCGCTTCGATCCTTCTGCCGAGAAGATACCGCCGGCCGAGCGACCGCTGCTGGACCGCTGGGTGCTGGGCGAGCTGAACCGGCTCATCGAGGTCGTCACCGCGGGGCTCGAGGACTACGACGTCACCAACTCGGGGCGCGCCATCCAGGCGTTCGTCGATGACCTTTCGAACTGGTACGTGCGGCGCAGCCGGCGGCGCTTCTGGAAGAGCTCTCACGATCGCGACAAGCTGGCCGCCTACCAGACGCTGCACGAGTGCCTGGTGATGGTGGCCAAGCTGCTGGCCCCCTACACGCCGTTCATCGCCGACGAGATCTACCGCAACCTGGTCGTCGAGGCAGCGGCCGGTCCGTCCGCAGTGGCCGCCGACCAGGCCCCGACCGGCGCCGAGGCCCCGGCCGGCGCGGCGCCGGAGAGCGTGCACCTCTGCGACTGGCCGCGGGCCGATCCACAGGCCATCGACGAGGCGGTGCTCTCGTCGATGGCGATCGCGCGGCGCGTCGTCGAGCTTGGCAGAGCCGCCCGCAATGCCGCCGCCGTCAAGAACCGCCAGCCGCTGGCCGAGGTCGTCGTACACGTGCCGGCGGCCGAGGGGCAGGCCCTGCTCGACCTGCAGGACACCGTCCTCGACGAGCTGAACGTCAAGCGTCTGCGGCTGGTCGACTCCGAGGAGGACCTGGTCGGCTTCCGCCTCAAGCCCAACCTGCGAGTGCTCGGACCGCGCCTCGGCAAGAGCGTGCCCAGGGTCGCCGCCGCTCTGCAGGCGGCCGACGCGCAGTCGTTCGTGGCGTCGCTGCGCGCCGGCGAGCGCCTGCCGGTAGATCTCGGCGACGGCTCGACGGTCGAGCTTGCGCTCGACGACGTGCTGGTGGAGACGGAGCCGCTCGCGGGCTACCGTCTCGAGCAGGACGGCGGACGCACAGTCGCGCTCTGCGTGCTGATCGACGACGAGCTGCGCGAGGAGGGCCTGGTCCGCGAGCTGATCCACGCGGTGCAGCTCGCGCGCAAGAACGCCGGTCTGCGCATCGAAGACACCATCGAGCTCGACCTCGACCTGCCCGGCGACCTGCGCGATCTGGCGGAGCGTCACGGCTCGCTCATCAGGGCAGAGACGCTTGCCAGCTCGCTCTCAGTTTCTGCCGCCGGCGGCCGATACAGAGAGCAGGTGCGTGTCGACGGGCGCGATGTCGGCATCGGCCTCACGGCGACCGGGACCATCTTCACGGTCACCTACGGGTAGTATTGACGGACACGTCCGCTCGATCGAGGGCGGAGGGCTGTGGGTTCACCCCCCACAGGGAGTGGTGCGCACAGGGTATGCACGACACGAAGGAAAGAGCGTCGTGATCGCTGACGGTGACCCTGCGGTGACGCCGGTCGTGGAGCTGGCCCAGCCGCGGCGCTCCGACGTGTGCCTGGACTACGGCAGCGGCGTCGGCCAGGCTGCGTTCGCCATCGCACCGCTGGTGCAGCAGGTCGAGGCGGTCGACGACGACGGCGAGATGTTGCGCGAGGCGGAGCGGCTCGGCGCCGAGCTCGGCTGCGACACCATCACCTACCGGCAGTGCGATCTTCTGGCGCTTCCCTTCTCTCAGTCGTCGTTCGACCTCGTACTCTGCCAGATGGTGCTGCATCGGCTGGTGGAGCCGCTGACCGCTCTGCGTGAGGTGCATCGAGTGCTGCGCCCCGGTGGACGCGCCGTCGTCTTCGACGCTGTCGTCGACGAGTCGACCGACCGCTACTTCAACGAGCTCGCCCGGCTGCGCGAGCCGGCTCACTGGCGACACTACCGGGTCGAGGAGTACGAGGAGCTGTTCCGCCTGGCAAGCCTGCACGAGACCGGCCGGAGCGTCACCCGGCTGAGTGTCGACCTCGACGCCTGGGCCGAGGCCGGGCCGGCATCGCCCGACGACCTCGGCGTCATCCAGGCACGCCTGCGATCGTACCCGGTAGCCGTCCAGGTCGCCCTCGATGCGGCCTATGCCGATCAGCGGGCATCGTTCTCCTTCGATGCCATGGCGGTGCGTCTTGAGCGCTAGCAGGCTGCGGAAGAAGGCCGGTCTGAGAGGAGCGCGGTTGCCGAACCGGGTCGTAGCAGACGGAGAGCTGGCGGGTGCAGGGCGTTTCGAGCCGGTGGG
>Ga0172371_10014167_pt1 | contig 10300 bp, 10 predicted proteins | sample Lak12m_FD_114543 | JGI IMG/M metagenome (GOLD analysis project Ga0172371, IMG submission 114543) | Freshwater microbial communities from Kabuno Bay, South-Kivu, Congo - kab_022012_12m | ecosystem: Environmental > Aquatic > Freshwater > Lake | place: Democratic Republic of the Congo: South-Kivu... | reverse complement strand
GGCGGGGCGAGTACCGTCACGGCGACGGTGAGTCCGGCGGCGGCGTTGCGCAGGAACTGCCGAGCGGCCGCAGGCAGGAAGAGCGCAGGCAGAACTGCGAGGATGGCCGCCACCGGCGGCAGTGGGGCAATGGCAAAGGGGTCACGGACCTTGGGCGGTGCGGCGGCGGCACGTCAGGGGATTCAGGTCTTGTCCTGCGCGTTGCCGAGTGCTAAGGTCCGCCGTAGGTTTTGATGGTTGGAGTGTCAGCGGATTCCGGCATGAGAGCGTCTTCACAGTGGTGCCCGTTCTGTAGCTTCCCGAACGTGCAGATGCGCGACCAGAAGGCGCTCTGCACGCAGTGTGCGGGCACTGGACGGGTCCACTGCCCCAAGTGCTGTTGCGACGAGTGCGACGGCAGCGGCCTGTTGGTCTGCCCGGATTGCAGCAACGGACGGGTGGCGTGCCCCTCGTGCAACCGGGCAGGAAAGAACTCGGAGGCGCTGGCGCGGGTCACTCCGACAAAGGGAGTTCCTCTTTTTCGGGCGTCCGACACTGGCCGCTTCTCACTCCTGGGCCGGTGCAAGGTGTGCGACGGAGTGGGCGTCATCTATCACGAGCAATGCCTGGGCCGCGGCATGATCCCGTGCCAAACCTGCCTCGGCATCGGCCACAGCCCGGATTGCACCAGGTGCGGCGGCTCAGGCACCATCCCCTGCCCAAGCTGCTACTCCGCCGGCCTGGAACCCTCGTCTCACGTCGTCGAGCACGCGCTGCTCGGCGCCATGGCCCACCTCATGGAGATGCTGCCCGTGGTCCCGCCCGCGTCGGGCAGCGAGCTGTTCGACCTCAGCGCCGCGATCAGGCGCATCACGGCATTCCTGGCGATCTACCACTTCGCACCTTCGTCCCCCGACTCCGACCGGGAGCACCAGATGATCGTGCTCGAAGAGCGCCTCAATCTACAGGTCGCACTGCTGGAAGTGCGCGATCGCTCGCACGTCTTCATCCGATACCATTTCCTCGACGTGAGGCGGACCGCGGCAAGCAGCTTCCAACTCGACTACAAGGAACATCAGAAGGAATGGCGCTGAACATGATCGCGTTGCCCGGAAGCCATGCGTCGGCCCTCGATTGCGGGTTGCGGATTGCGGATTGCGGAACGACGCCGCTGGAGATGACCGACGGTCTAGGCGAAGGTGTATAGAGAGGTCTATCGGTTCAGGTGCAGCGGCGCTTCGTTCTCCATCGCAGCCCTGAAATTCCTCGCAAGCCGCTTCCACCCCAGCCGCTCCAGCACCGAGCCCCGGGCCTTCTGCATGAACCGCTCCTCGCCCAGGTCCACCATCTCCCTCGCTGCCAGAGTCTGCAACCCATGGTACGGGGCAAACAAGTCGCGCTGAGAACGCTGCGCCGTCCTGTTGGCCGGACACACCTCCTGGCAGAGATCGCAACCGTACACCTGGTCCCTGATCATCGCCCGCTGCCACGGCCTGAGCCTCCCTCTGGCCTCGATCGTCCAATACGACACGCACCGCCTCGCATCCACCAGCCCGCCCCCAAGCAGCGCTCCGGTCGGACAGCTCACTACGCACTGGCCGCACCCGGAGCAGGGGCGTTGCTTTGTCCTGACGGCGTCTTCGCTCTTCTGAGGCGCGGCAACGGTCAAGTCCGCATCGGTGAGCACTCCGCCAAGCACTATCCAACTCCCGAACCTCGGATGGTGCACAAGGCCGTTCTCCCCCTGCCACCCGAGCCCGGACCGTACGGCAAGCGTCTTCTCCATCACCGGACCGCGGTCGGCGTGCACCACCGCGGCATGACCTTCCAAGCGGAGCACTTGGGCGACATGCGCCAACGCTCCCTCCAGCACCGTGTGGTAACTCCGCCCCAGAGCGTACCGCGCGATCAACTGCGTTACCGGCACGTTCTTCGGCGGCAGGTACGACTTGACCACGACGATGCAACTCCTCGCCCCCTGGAGAACCAGGCCGGGCTGCGTCCGCTCCGCTGCCGACTTCTCCATGAAAGTCATGCCGGCATTGTAGCCCCTGCCAGTCCACTCGTGCAGCCGCTCCATCTCCGGAAACGCCTCGGCGGAGCAGACGCCGACGTCGTCCAGGCCCGCACCCAGAGCCGCGCTCCGCACGCGGTCCCATAAGGAAGCGTGGGGGTGCGCGTCGGAACTGATGGCCGATGGTCGATGGTCGATGGTCGATTTGACGCTCATTCTTGCCCCCGAGACCGAACCTATTCTACATTAAGCACTTCGGTGTGCGGAGAAAACCCTCCGCTACGCGGAGAAAGGTCGCCTGGTTGGAGGAGGAAGACCATGACGCTTCTGCAACTCTCCGGCATGACGATAACGGGTGACTCCGTTGCCGGCGTCGGGACCGCAGTGATTCTCAAAGAGCTTCGGCTCTGCTTCGACCTGGGGATCTTCTCCAGCGAAGCCCTCTCCTGCAACAACGTCTTCATCAGCCACGCGCACACGGACCACGTCGGCGAGATCTTCAACTACCTTGCGGTGCGCGCTCTCGAGCATCGCGGCCCCGCCACGCTCTTCGTCCCGCACACGGTGGGACCGCCCTTGAGGGACCTCCTGCCCGCCTGGGCGCAAATGGCCGGCACCCAGTTCGACTATGTCCTGGTCGAGCTGCACCCGGGCGCACCCGTACCGCTGCGCCAGAACATCACGGTCACCCCATTCGAGACCGAGCACAGGATCCAGACTTTCGGGTTCCTCATCGAGGAGACCATCACGAAGCTCAAACCCGAATTCCTCGACTTGCCGAAGGAGGAGATCGCTGCGGCCCGCAAGAGCGGGCGCCCGGACCTGTTCTCCAAGGACCTGCGGCCGCTCTTCGCGTACGTCCCGGACACGCTGCCTTCGGCACTGGACAGGCTTCCGGACAATGCTTGGAACGCCCGCGTACTGATGGTCGAGTCCACGTTCCTGGACGACCGCAAACCGATCCAGAAGATCCGGCTAGGCAACCACGTCCGCCTCGACGACATCACCGGCCGGCTTCACCGATTCCACGGCGAGCACGTGGTCCTGTTCCACTTCAGCAGGCTGTACAAAGCCGAAGAGATCCCCGGTATCGTGGACGCCGCGATTCCACCCGAGATGCGCGGCAGGGTGCACTGCTTCCTCCCGTCCGCGGACTTCTCACTCTAATTCTATTAGTCTGAGATTGATGGTAGTTATATCTGATTTCTTAATGTTGAACTTTATGCGCTTGAAGATCGCCATCTCCGGCACTTTCAGGGAGGCCACGTGGGGTCCGGCCTTGATCTCGAACGACTGCACCGGAGTCCGCCGTCCCAGTGGTACGCCGTCGATCTCGACATCCGCGGGCGGATAGCTGTGCAGGTTCAGGATGCCCATATCTTCTTCGGGGATGGCGAGGTCGCGATAGAACGCGGGCCCGGTCCTGGCGTTGATGAACTCCCGGACGAGCTCGAGGATCTTCGTGTACCTCACGTCGGAAAGCAGCTCGGGCCCGGTGACCGAGAATGCATTGGTCTTCCCCTGCCAAGCGACCTCGACTCGCCACGTCAGGACGAAGGGTGCGCCTGCCCCAGCGTCGGTCAGCTCAAGCGCCCCTTCTCCGACGAGCTTGCTCATGAGCTCAGCGAGCTCGTCCGCCTCTACGAGCGCTGCCCTGTTGTCGTATACTTCCACGTGCGAGTAGCTCTTGGTCTGCATCGCGACGGCATGGCCGTCCAGGCTGCGCACGGCATACACCACCGCGCCAAACGGGCTTGGCCCCGCTTCCAGGGTCACGTGGACGTGGTCGAACCAGTACGCCGGCTGCGCTTCGGCCGGACTCGTCGCAGCAAGTGCGATGGCGCCTACGGCCAGGCGGAGGACCAAGACTCCGAAGCCTCTCGTGAGGACCAATTCAGCACCTCCTGTGCAGCTTGCGCGGCGGGGCAGAAACCCGGGCAGGAGCCGCGTGGTCCTCGACTCCGAGGGACAAAGAGGCTCCTGCCTTCTTGCCGCTCACGCGTCCTCCCACGGTTTTCGGGTCCAGTCCGGGCCCATCCTGACAGCAACGACAACGTCGTCGCCGATGCGGCGGGTCCATTCCATGTCGTACCTTTGCGCCTGTGCCACGAGGTCGACCCCGGGCAAATCGAGGGCGGGACGTGCGTCCCGGCCGAGCACGAGCGGAGCATACGCCAGCACCAACCGGTCCACGAGCTGCGCATCGACCAACGCCCCGGCAAGCGCTGCCCCGCCTTCCACCAGGATGTCCGGGATCTCTCGGCGTCCCAGCTCCTTCAGCGCGGACGTAAGGTCCACCTTCTCCCCCGAGCCGCCCACCACGGCCACGGTCACACCTTGCGACTCCAACTCACGCTGCCTCTTCTCTTCACGATCTCCCGTGCACAGGACGAGGGTCGGGAACCGGCCCTGGTCCTGGAAGAGCTTGAGGCCCAAGGGCTCGGACAGCGTCCCGCTCACCAGGACTCGCCACGGTCTCGTTCGGGGCGATGCCAGGCGTACGGTCAACTCCGGATCGTCCAAAACCGCGGTGCCCGAGCCGACGACGACTGCGCCGCAGCATTGCCGCATCCTGTGTACCCAGCGCCTGGACGGCGCTGACGAGAGCCACCTGGCGTTGCCGGTGCGTGTTGCGATCCTGCCGTCCAGCGATGCGGCCAGCTTGACGGTGACAAACGGGATGCCCGTCGTGATGTACTTGGCGTAACTCTCTATCAGGGTTCTGCACTCGGGCTCGCAGACGCCCGAGAGGACCTCCACGCCGTGCTCGGCAAGCGCCCGGATTCCCGCACCCCGCTCTTTCGGGTTGGGGTCGAGGGTGCCCACGATCACCCTGCGGATTCCCGATTCGATGATCAGGTCCGTGCACGGCGGCGTCCTGCCGAAGTGCGAACACGGCTCCAGCGTCACGACCAGGTCCATGCCGCGGACGTCTCGGCCCGCGGCCCGGATGGCTTCCACTTCGGCGTGCGGCGCACCGACCCGGTGATGGTATCCGGAGGAGATGATCTTCCCCTCGGAGACGATGAGCGCCCCGACTCTGGGGTTGGGCCCGGTCTCGCGGCAGGCTCTCTTCGCTTGTGCGATCGCGGCCTTCATCTGCCTGCCCCAATCCTCTGCCGATGCCGACCGGGCGACGCCTGGACTGGTGGGGGTCTTGCTCATTCTTGTGCGCCGCTCATGGACTCGATGAGCTGGCTGAACTCCGCGGTGGAGCGGAAATCCATGTAGACGCTTGCGAATCGAACGTAGGCCACAGGGTCTCGTTCTTTCAGGAAGAGCATGACCTCATGCCCGATGGACTTCGTCGACACCTCCCGCCGGGCCTGCTCGGCCAGGCTCTTCTCCAGCGCCCTGAGGAATGTCTCGATCTCCTTGTCGCCGATGCTGCGCTTCTTGACCGCGGTCAGGATGCTGTGCCTCACCTTCTCCCGGTCGAACGACGCCCTGCTTCCGTCGCGCTTGATCACGAGGGGCAACCGCAGCTCCACCCGCTCGAAGGTTGTGAACCTGCTTCCGCAGCCGCCATCCTGGGTGTCGCATTCGCGGCGCCGACGGATCTCATCCCCCGTGTGCGACTCACGCGAATCGATGACTTTGGTGTTGGGGAACTGGCAGAAGGGACACTTCATTGCGATCACCCATCCGGCTTTTCCAACTTCCTGATCTTGTCGATGCGCGGCTTGTGCCTGGGCTCGAACGGCGTGGAGAGCCAGGCCGCAACGAGCTCCGCGGCAAGCTCCGGTGCCAGCAGCCTGCCGCCAAGGCAGAGCACGTTCGCATCGTTGTGCTGCGCCGCAAGCTTCGCGGTCGTCACGTCATGCACCAGTGCGGCCCTGATCCCGTCCACCTTGTTTGCAGCGATGCAGACGCCTATCCCCGTGCCGCAAACCAGGATTCCACGCGGGCAGCGGCCGGACACCACTTCGCCGGCGACCAGCGCAGCGAAGTCGGGATAGTCCACGCTCTCCCGCGAGTTGGTCCCCAGATCCAGGAAGTCGTGGCCCAACTTCACAAGGATGTCCTTCAACTTCTCCTTGAGGTCGAGCCCGCCGTGGTCACTACCTATCGCTACCCTCATGACATCTCCTTCCCAACGCGGTACCTCACCACCAGGGTGCCGCGTTCCGCACGGGATACTGCTCGCCGCGCTAGAAGCACGCCAGCGCCTCGGGTACGTCGTCCGAGTCCAGCGTGATTCCCGCTACCCCTCTCCGCCTGAGGCCCCTGCGGGGAATCTCGTTCTCGGCAAACAGCACCATCCGGGCCCGCCGGGTACCCACGATCACCGAGCATCCTTCCCAGCACACTGCCGCACACCTGATCTTCGACTTCCAGACTAGCCGTCCGATCGAGAGGCTTCGCCTCGATGTGATGTCCGTGCTGCGAATTCGAAGCACGTTCCCGGAATCGCCCAGCAGCAGGACGTCGTCCTTCTCTCTGATGCCCAGCACGGCGACCACGGAATCGTCTTCCTCGAAGCGGACCCGAAGAATGCCCCGAGCCTTCCTCGATTTCTGCCTCAGAGCGTCGCGCTCCAGCGCAACGGCTCGGCCGTTCTCGGTTACCACGAGCAGCCTCTGGAAATCTTCGGGCACCACTTCCGCCGCAGCAACGCGGTCCCCCTCTTCCAGGGTCGCGACGATGACGCCGGCGGTGTACACGCGCCGGATGAGCTCCAGGTCCACGGTCTTCACCCGACCCTTCCTGGTCGCGATGGCGAGGATCCCCTTATGGTCTCCCCAAGCGAGAAGCGAAGTGTCCCGCGCCCCCCGCGTGATCTGCGACACACGGTACGAGGGGAGCTCGGATTCCTCCGACGGGAAAAGCAACGGGACCGCCGTCCCATCGACGGGGTACAGCAGGCCCTGCGGGCTCACCGCAAACATCCTCTGGCCAGGCATCACCGGCGTTATCTGCTGGAGCTTGGCGACCTCCGGGAATCGGCGACCCCTGGCCGCACGCAACGTCTCGGGAAGATAGCACAGCAGCACTCTGCCGAGCTGCGCCCGGCCGTACATGACCGCCACGCTTCGCTGGCTGGACAGCCAGCCGGAGAACTCCCTCTGGAACGCGTGGAACGAGCCGAAGCCGTGCCGGAGCGCCTCATAGAAGACAGCGTCCTTCGCAGAGATCTCCGCTTCCGGAAGCCCTCCGGTGGGCGAAGTAAGGAAGTCCAGCCCCCGCCTGAACAGCTCGTCGCGGTCCCATCGTCTGTCCTTGGTCGCGGCAGCAGCGCTGACGTCCAGCTCCTGGAAGACCGCGTCAAGCGTTCCAAACTCGATGAGCACGTCCCTTGCCAGCCGTGCGTCGGCCCTGACGAGCCCGTCCAGCGTGATGGGTGCTCCGCTGGCGTACATGGCCCCGAGCTTCGACAGGAGGCCCTTGCGGGTCGGGCGGTCGCCTATTTCACGCTTGGCAAGGACCCCCAGCGCAGTCGGATAGCTTCCAAACCGGGTCCGCAGCTTGAAGATGAGGTCAGGATGGGCCTTGTGCAGCTTGGGTTCCAGCAGCTCGGTTGCGTTCCTGCTGTCCAGCACCACCTGCACAAGCTGGTCCAGCAGGGCCTCATCTTCCTGGGTCAGCTCCTTGATCTCCGCGGGGGTCTTCGGGGGGGTGGAAAAAAGTTCCATGTGCCTTCCTTTCTCATTCCTGAGGGGGCACTTCCATGGTGACCGCATCTCCGGTGCAACCCGGTGCGTCCACCGGCTCCAGGGTCAGCTCTTTCATCCCAACCAGCGACTTCTCACTCAGGACAATCTCGTGCGGCGCCCCTTTCTCGTCCGCAGCGCTGGCAAGCCCGACCGCCCCGTGCCCATAGACTTCCACAACCTCGTCGCCTTTGTCCGTCGTGACAATCAGATCGACGGGGTCCTCTTCGACGTCACGAATCCAGACTCCGAAGCGCAGTGACCCGTCCTGCCATGATGCGGACCCGGCATGGACAATGGCCGGGCACGCATTCTCGTAGGTCGGGGCATCGTCTCCGCACCCGACCAGCGCCCCGGAGCACAGTACCGCCCCAACCACGACCACAGTCAGTCCGACTCGAGAAAATCTGGCCATCGCACGCACACTCCCTTCCACAGGCCGGGAAGATTATAGAGCGATCCGAATCGACTGATCAAGCAATGGTTTAAACAGGTTCGCTGTCTTTCTGCAAGGACTGTTGAATTGTCCCGGGAGGTCCAGCATAATGCCGCGTGTCCTAAGGAGGCGGCGATGAAGGCCCGGCTCGCTCCAATCCTACTCCTGGCGCTGTTGTGGGCGCTCCCTGCGACGGCAACCACGGTGTTCGATCTTACGCTTTCGGAGATGGTGGAAGCTTCTTCGTACGTGGTACACGCTGTCGTCCAGAGGACCGAGGTGAAGAATCTGGGTTCGGATGAAGCCCCCAGGATTGTCACGGACACGACCTTCAACGTTGTTCGGGTGCTGAAGGGCACGGCGAACGGCCCGACCTTCGTGCTCAGCCAGGTCGGCGGTACTTGGGGAGGCGAGACGCTTGCCATAGTCGGCGCACCGTCGTTCGTGGAGGGGGAGGAGGTAATCCTGTTTCTGGAATGGCGCGGCGATCGCTTCGCTGTCTGCGGCATGAAACAGGGCGTCTATAGGATAGGCCCCGACCAGGTGGCCCGCCGCGACCTCAGCGGCATCGTGATGGTTTCACGCACAGGGTCGGAAAGCGCCGTGCGGCACGACCATCCAAGGCAGGATTCGATCCCCTTGGATGATCTCCTGCCCGCCATACGCAAGCTCGTGCGAGAGTAGGGGGCGACGATGATTCCGAGAATCGGTGCGCTCTCCGCCCTCCTGCTCCTGTTGATGCCCGACGTTGCGGGTGCTTTCGGCATCGCATCCATCGCCGGGAACCCGGTCAGGTGGAACAAGACCGACGTCGGCTACTACGTCGATGCAGACGGCTGGTCCGGCATCAACGACAACAGCGACGTGAACGCGGTCATCGCTTCGTTCCAGGCATGGCAGGACGTTTCGTGCGCGTCGATCAACTTCACCAAGCTGGGGACCACAACCAGCACGTCGCTGCTTCCCCTGGGAAGCGAGCCGAACGGGAAGTCCGAGGTCGTTTGGAAGGAAGGCTACTGGCCCTTCAGCTCCAGCACCCTGGGAGTCACCGCCCCGGTTTACGGCTATGACGGCGTCATCTCTGAAGCAGACATCGCGTTGAATGGTACGATCTCCTGGTCCTCCAAGGGAATGACCTGGAACGACATGGACGTGACCAGCGTCGCAATCCACGAAATCGGTCACCTGTTCGGGCTCCAGCACGTGCTCCAATTCGACGAGTCCAACCCGCCGACCATGGCCCCCTACGTCGATCCCTGGGGCAAGTCCGCATCGCTGGCGCAGGACGATATTAATGGAATTTGTTTCCTCTATCCTCAGTCCGGGACCTATTCCTGCTCCAACAACAACCAGTGCCCCTACGTCGTCTCCAACGCGGCCGACGGCGAGGAGTACTACAGCGATAAGTACACGTGCCAAGGCAACAAGTGTATGAAAAACCCCGCACAGGCCGGGAACGGCGACGTGGGGGCCTCGTGTGCGGACGACGGCGACTGCAAGTCCGGCCTCTTCTGTGCCATGACGACCGTCGGCAACTTCTGCACCAAGTGGTGCCAGAGCGAGGCCGACTGCCCGTCATCGTACTACTGCGTCCAGACGTCCGAGACGGCCAAGATGTGCGTCGGCGGCGGCGCACCGGGCAACGGGAGCTTCGGCGAATACTGCTACGAGGACTCTCACTGCAACAGCCCGATGATCTGCATGGAATGGGTAACGGGGAACTTCTGCACGAAGCTCTGCACCGACGTCGAGGGCGGCTCGGGATGCCCGGCCGGATACACGTGCTACTCGATGCCCGGGGTGCCTGCCGGCAAGGGTGCGTGTATGCCGGGCACCCAGCAGAAGAAGGACAACGGGCTCTCGTGCGAGAAGTCGTCGGACTGCAAGTCCGGCCTCTGTTTCCCCAATCCGGGGACGGACAAAAAGCTGTGCCGCCAGACGTGCGCGCCTTCTTCGCCGGTCTGCCCCGCAGGATACAAGTGCGTCGGTGTGCCCGGGGACGTCACGGGCTCTAAAGGGGGATGCCTGCCTGCCACGATCCTGCCCCAGAAACCTGAGGGTGCAGATTGCGGGGGCAACTGGGAATGCAATAGCGACTTCTGCTACTATGACAGCGAGATGCTGAAATCCACGTGCAGGAGCCGTTGCGACCCGTCAAGCGCCAACTGCCCGCCCGGAACTTCCTGCCTGACGCTGACCGCAGGCCACGGGGCCTGCCTC
>Ga0172371_10014166_pt1 | contig 10301 bp, 4 predicted proteins | sample Lak12m_FD_114543 | JGI IMG/M metagenome (GOLD analysis project Ga0172371, IMG submission 114543) | Freshwater microbial communities from Kabuno Bay, South-Kivu, Congo - kab_022012_12m | ecosystem: Environmental > Aquatic > Freshwater > Lake | place: Democratic Republic of the Congo: South-Kivu... | reverse complement strand
CGATGACCAGCATAATCTCCACATGGATTTCGATAAATCTCTTTAAACGTTCCACCGGAGTGCTCCGGACGTCGGCAGCCACGGGTTCCAGCAATGCCACCAGACGCTCCAGCTCCTCCTGCATCGCTTCGTACAACAGTTGTTCCTTGCTCTGGAAGTAGTTATACAGGTTGGCAGCTTCAAATCCGCAGGCTTCCGCGATATCCCTGAGGCTGGTCCCGACATAGCCATTCTCCCAGAATAAATCGATGGATACCTCGATAATCGCCGCCTTGCTTGCCGCCCTTTTCGCAGTGCCCTTGCGCAATTTTTGGCCGGCCACGATATTTTTAACCATACTAAATTAATGTACAGTAACTAATTATCCATGTCAATAATATCTTGTATATCTTGACAATCATGATATAATCTGACTGTTAAATTAATTAACAGTTGTTAATTAAATCTATGCAGATGCTTAAATAATGGATGGAGGTTGTACGATGACCGATCACTACGATCAAAAGCCCTGGCTCAAGTCCTACGACAAACATGTTTCACCCAACCTGACGTATCCCGAGAAGACCTACTGGGAGATCGCCAGAGAGGCGTTTGCAAAATTCCCCGACCGCGCGGCGCTGCATTATATGGGCCACACCTTTACCTTCAAGCAAATGGACGACCTATCCAGCCGCTTTGCCAATTACCTTGTCAGGAACGGCATAAAAAAGGGCGATGTCGTTGGAATCAATCTGCCCAATCTGCCCGCATACTATATTTCCATGCTGGGCGTTCAAAAGGCCGGCTGCGTGCTGTGCGGCGTGAGCCCTTTGCTCACCGCCGATGAGCTGCATAACCAGCTGAAGGACTCGGGAACCAGGGTACTGGTCGCGCTGGACGCCCTGATCCCGCGCTGGAAAACGGCTGTTCCCGGGACGGATGTTAAACATGTGATCGCCACCAGCATAGGCGACTACCTGCCCCCGCTGAAAGCGAAACTGGGCAAAATGCTGAAAAAATTCCCCACCGCCGAACTTGAACCGATCGATGGGGTCACGGTCATACCATTCATGGAAGTTATGCGTAAAATGCCTGCGGACAGGGTTGAGGTCACGGTGGGCATAGATGATGTATTCGCGATCCAGTATACCGGGGGCACCACGGGGCTGCCCAAGGGCGCGGAGATAACCCAGCGCAACTTCGTTTCCCAGATGACCCAGTTCACCACCTGGGTGGATATGCAGATGGGCAGCGAGGTCGGCCAGACGGCGTTCCCTCTCTTCCACATAGCCGGCCTGATGGTAGGCATGTCGCTTTTCGCCAATGCCGTAACCCAGATTGCCGTGCCCAACCCGCGCGACCAGAAAATGATCATATCCACGTTCAAAAAATACAAGCCCGACATCATCGGCAACGTGCCGGTGGTTTACCTGGAGCTGATGAAACTGCCCGAGTTTCGGGCGCTCGATTTCTCCCGGCTGAAGTACTTCGCCAGCGCCGCGGCCCCTTTCCCGCCCGAGTATATCAAGGAGTTCGAGCAGATCGTGGGAGGCGCTCAACTGATCGAGGTCTACGGCCTGACCGAGACCATGATCATCACTGCGCTTCCGCGCAACGGCCGGAAGAAGCCGGGGTCGGCCGGAGTGCCCTTCCCCGATACTGAGATCAAGATGGTAGACCCGGCTACCGGCGCAGTAATGCCTTTCGATGAGCCGGGCGAGCTAATAGTCAGGGGTCCTCAGGTGTTCACCCGAGGCTACTACAAGAAGCCCGAAGAGACCGCCCATGCGGTGCGCGACGGATGGTTCCATACCGGCGACATAGCGCGCATGGATAAAGAAGGCTATGTATTCATCGTCGACAGGCTGAAGGACATGGTCAACGTATCCGGCTTTAAGGTATTCACCCGGGAGCTGGATGACGTGATCATGGAACATCCGGACGTTTTCATGGGCGCGACCGTGGGTATCCCCGATCCCGACAGGCCCGGGAATGAGATGGTCGCCACCGCGATAGTCCTCAAACCGGGCATCGAGAAGACCGATGAGGAGAGGAAACGGATAATCGAATATTTGCGCGGCAAGGTGGCGCCGTACAAGGTGCCCAAGAAGCTGGAGTTTATGGACCAGCTTCCGACCAGCGCCGTGGGCAAGGTATTGAAACGCGAGCTGCGCACCGTGTTGAATCCAAAAAAATAATCATTAACTCACCTGGAGGAACGAATTGAAGGATTTCGAGACTATTGTTATCGGCGCGGGGCTGGGTGGTATCTCTGCTGCGGCATCGCTGGCCAAGGCCGGGAAAAAAGTACTGCTGCTCGAGAAGCACAACGTGCCGGGAGGTTACGCAACCTCTTTTATTCGCGGCCGCTATGAGTTCGAGATCGCCCTGCACGGGCTTTCCGGACTGGGGGACCAGGATAACCAGGGACCTATTTGGAGGCTGCTGAATGCCAACGGCGTGGTCAACAAGGTTGATTTTTTACACATTCCCGACGTGTTCAAGGGATATTACCCCGATTTTGAGCTGACCCTGCCCATCGGACGGGAAAAACATGAGGATGCGCTGTGCCGTCAGTTTCCCCATGAGAAAGAGGGCATCAAGCAATATATGGCACTCCTGTTCGAGTTTGCCGAACAGACGCTCAAGGCCAACCGCATCGGGATGAAGGCGGTCATGCAGGACCCGGGGCCTTTCTCCACCCTGATGAAATACTATGGCAAGGCGTTGACCCAGGTAATGGACCCGTTGATCAAGGATGAGAAGGCCAGGGCGGTGCTGGGGCAGACCTGGGGCTATTATGCTTTACCCCCCTCGAAGTTGTCGTTCCTGATCTACGCTCTGGGGATGTTTTCATATATTAAATTCGGCATGTCCCATATCAAAGGGACATCCCAGGCGTTATCGCAGGGATTCATAGACGTGATCGAAGAAAACGGCGGAAAGGTGTGGCTGAACAACGGCGCTAAGCGAATACTGACTAACCGCGGACGGGTGACCGGTGTACTCGCCGACGACGGCACAGAGCTGTCGACTGATTATATTGTCTGCAATGCCAATCCCATGACTGCGGCGCTGCAACTGCTGGGGCGGGACAAGGTACCGGCGTGGTATCTCAATCGCCTGGGCGCCTGGTCCGGCGGGGCATCGACGTTCAACGTTTACCTGGGAGTGGATTGCGATTCCCATAAGCTCGGGCTGGATGTTCATGAGAATTTTATTAACGTCAGCTATGACCTTGAAAAACAGTATATCAACATGAAGAGCTCGGTCGATTTCGAGCCGGACGGCATAGCCATAACCGCATACAGCGTCGGCGACAAGACGGTCGCGCCTCCCGGAGCTTCCTCGTTAGTCCTGACGTCCATCGCCTATGCGGAACCATGGCTGAAACTCAAGCCGGATGAATACCAGGAAGCCAAAAACAGGTTGGCCGGCAGGATGATCAAGCTCGCTGAGAGGGCGGCGCCGGATTTAAGCCGGCACATCGAGGCCCTCGAAGTGGCCACGCCTCTGACCAACATACGCTATACCGGAAATCCGGGCGGCAGCATTGTCGGGTTCGACGAAAACTACCAGGGCACGGGCAATGACCACCTGCCGCAGCGCGGCCCGGTGGAAGGCCTGTATTTTGCCGGCGCGTGGGTCAACATCGGAGGCGGATTTGAGCCCTGCATAGCTTCGGGCGCCCTGGCTGCGCGCCAGGTAATCAAGGACATGGAGAAGGGCGGATGGGAAGCCGCCGATCTCGATAAGGTCAGGTCAACGGTGGAGAAGCAGGCCGCCGGCGCTCATGAATTGAAGAACCTGCTGGCCGGACAGGAAAAAACGGTCGGCGCGGTCCATCCCGGGCATCTCTCATTGAAAGTGAAGGAGATAATCGAAGAGACCGCCAGCGCCAAAACGCTGCGCATGGTCTCCAACGACGGCAGACTGCCCATCTTCAAGGCCGGGCAATATATCAGTCTTTTCGTTGAGATCGGAAAGGTATTGACTTCCAGGCCCTACAGCATCTCTTCGGCGCCGGGCAAATCATATCTCGATCTTACGGTACGCAAGACGGCTAATGGATTTGTTTCAGACTACCTGTTGAAAAAAGCGGCTGTTGGAGATAAGTTCGAATCCACCGGGCCGTCAGGCAGCTTCTACTATGAGCTGCTGATGGACTCGAGCAGCCTGGTCTTCCTGGCAGGCGGCAGCGGCGTAACACCCTTCATGTCCATCATACGGCATGCCGCGGCTAAAAAACTGCCTCAGAAGATACACCTGCTTTATGGCAGCCGCAAACCGAACGATATCATTTTCAAAAAAGAGCTCGACAGCATTGCGGCCCGCAATTCCAATATAAAAGTCGACTACGTCATCAGCGAGCCGCCGGCGAGCTGGAAAGGGGCCTCGGGCTTCCTCGACGCGAACATGATATCCAAACTGATCGGATCCGCCAAAGACCGGACATTCTATATCTGCGGGCCGGCGCCCATGTATGCGCTGTGCGGACCCGCGCTGACCAAGCTGGGTGTCCCGCTGCGCCGCATCCATAAGGAGGTCTATGGCCCGCTGGCCTGTGTCTCGGATGAAAAAGGCTGGCCGAAGGGGGCCGACCTGGATGCCGAATACACGGTTGTCGAGGAGAGGACAGGCCGCAAGATCAGGGCCAGGGCCGGTGAGCCGCTGATGGTCTCGCTGGAAAGGGCAAAGATCGTAATACCGGCTGTATGCAGGTCGGGGGAATGCACCGCCTGCCGCACCAGGCTGGTCTCCGGCAAGGTATTTATACCGGAGCGCGTGCATCGCAGGCTATGCGACGTCAAGAGCGGGTATATCCACCCCTGCATGACCTATCCGCTGGGAGATTTGCGTATCAGGATCTGATAAAAGACAGCTTTGAACGAAACGCTCACTCGTTCCATTCCTTGGTTACCGTAGCTAAATTCTGATTGGCAATTTGCGCAATTGCGGGTATCTGCGATACAAGCATTATCAGGATTGCCATTGCCGCTGCGATGATATAGGAGCGCTGCGATATCTCCAGTGTAAAGCTGATAATATCCTCGGCGCTGGTAGCCATAGCTTCAAAAAACAGGTTACTTATATAGTTACCGAGGGGTATGCCGGCTGCTACCCCGATTGCAGCGATGAATATATTTTCAAGCGAAATCATGAATGACAGCATATTGTTACCCAGGCCGACTGCCCTCATGGTAGCCATCTCCCTGGTGCGTTGAGTTACATTTACCATAACCCCGTTGAAGATGATTGCCCCTCCCAGGGCGATACCCATAAGCAACATGATGGTGATCATAACCCAGAAAAATGCCATCTGTTCGTCCATCATTTTCCTGGTATCGGCTGTGAGTTCAATCGAGGCGACCTGCGGTATATCGTAAATCCTTTTTATCGTGTACTCACTGGGCTCACCCTGGAATTTAACCATTATCGAGGTGGCGGCGCCGAAGTCCTTCTGCAGCTTCTGGACCTCCCTGAGCGGCATGTACACCCGGCCTCCAATATACGACCAGATGTAGCCGGCCAGCCTTTTATCGGTTTCCCCCACCGTACCCGTGAGAGGCTCCAGCCTGATCGTATCGCCGATCTCCGCGCCCAGTTTATCTTTGTATGATGCGGGCAGCAGGATCCCGTCCGACGTAACATCCACTTTTACCCCATCAGGAGTAATAAGATTGAGCATAGTAGATTTTTCCGCTATTCCCTCGATGCTGGTATCGATCTTCTTATCCTGGAACCTTATGCGGTAGGGTATATCGAGCACGGCCTCTGCCTCCTCGATCCCTTCTAGGTGGCTGATGAGGCTCACATTGGAAGCAGCGCTTCTGCCCTGAAGATGGATCATCGCATCGTATTTCTGGACAATGTCATACTGACGCGAGAACATCTGGTCAACCGCGTCCACGAATGACATGGCGACCAGCACCAGGACAATTGCCGAGGCGATGCCCGAAGCCATGAACAGGCTGCGCCTGATATTGCGAAAAACGTTACGCACCGGCATCTTGATAAAATAAGGAAACGGCCTCAGTAAAAAGGTCAATACCTTCATAATGTATCTGTTGCCGACGCTCGGCGCCGGAGGGCGCATAGCTTCGGCGGGTTGTATACGTATGGTAGACCATGCCGGCAGCAGTCCTGCCAGCAGTGGTATTAGCAGCCCCGCTGCCAGGCCTCCGATGATGGCTCCCCAGTGCACTCCGGTCAGTATGATAGGAATATTAAGAGCATTTACATACGTCTCGGTTAAAGCGCCGGCCAGCAGGTGACCGGCTATGACACCAATCAGCGAGCCGATGATTCCCACTGTGAAGGCAAAGCCGAGATAGTGCATCATGATGGCAGTCTGTGAATAACCCATAGCGCTCATCAGGCCTATCTGAATACGCTGCGATTCGATCAGGCGGTTGAGCAATACGTAAATAGTCAGCGAGGCCATGGAGAGAAAAAGCAGGGGAAAAAGAAATGCCAGCATTGCAAACGATTCCATATCCTGCCTGAGCAACTGCACGACGGGCAGGTTTTTTCTCTCGGTCATATAGGCGGTACGCAGACCCCGGACAATATCGATGCGCCGGTTTTCAAGCATTACCGGGTCGTCTTTGGAAGTCATACGCTTGATATAGTTGCGTTCCAGTATGGTCCGTACCTGGCCCAGTATCGCTTCATTGTCCATGTCGCCGGCTACAGAAAGCGTTATCTCATTGACTATACCTTCCATATCAAAGAGCATTTCGGCCTGGCGCAGCGGCATAAAAATAACGCCGAAAGTGCGGGGGCTGACCATGGGTTCCTGAGCATTTTTGACCACCCAGATATATTCCGGGCTCATAACAATGCCGCGAATGAGGAAACTCGATTTTACGCCTTCGTTTTCCAGCCTCAACCAGTCGCCTGGTTTCAGGTTATAATAATCGGCAAAATGCCTCTCCACCATTATTTCGCGACCATATGACTGGCTGAAATAATTGCCGACTTCGATCTCCACCCTGTTGATCGGCGGCATTTTATTCTCGGGCAGCGATATCACCCTGCCGGCCACCTTCTCCCCGCTTTCACCTCCCATGTCAATAAACAGGTCCCTGACTATGCGGCCGTTGGCCTCCACGCCGGCTATTTCGTTCATGTCTTTGACCGCGTTCCGCCCGATTCCGTCGACTGATATCCAGTAATCGGCCATGTTGAGACGGTCATAGAATGCGTTATAAGACATATTGAGGTTGAGGTAGGCTTCATAGCAGGTGATGAATACCGAGACGCCGAGTATGATGATGAAGATTACCGCGCCATACTGGATTTTGCCCTTCCAGAGGTCCCGCAATAGCTTGAGCTGTATACGCGGAATTTTTACCATTCCAGCCTATCCGGATCGAGCGGGCGCTCATTACGTGTGATCTCCGTAATCCGGCCGTCCCGCATCCTGATCAGCCTGTCTGCAATCGCGCCTACCGGGGCATTATGGGTGACAACAATAATGGTCTTATGGCTGGCCTCGTTGAGGGTCCGCAGCAGCTTGAAGATGCGCTTCCCTGTCTCGAAATCCAGGCTGCCCGTAGGTTCATCACAGAGTATGACCGGGGGGTCGGTTGCCAGCGCGCGCGCAACGGCGACACGCTGGTTTTCTCCTCCCGACAGTTCGCTGGGGAAATGTTCGGTGCGTTGCTCCAATCCCACTTCTTTGAGCAATTCCCTGGCCGGCGTGGGGTTCCCGGCCAGTTCAGCGGCAAACTCCACATTTTCTCGTGCATTGAGTGTGGGGATCAGGTTGAAAAACTGGAATATGAATCCTATCTGGTGGCGCCTGTATTCCGTCAGCTGGGACCGGCTCATAGTTGAAATATTTATCCCGCTGACCTCCACCGATCCTGAAGTGGGTATGTCCAGCCCGCCGATTAAATTAAGCAGCGTGGTCTTGCCCGACCCGCTCGGACCCAGCAACACAATGAACTCACCCGGAAAGACTTCAAGGGATACTTCATTCAGCGCCACTACCTTTGTGCGGCCCATACTATATATTTTAGAAACTTTTTCCAACCTTACACTGGGATTCATATGAACCTGACTCACTCCTGTTTCAGTGGGCTTACTCAACGGTATGCCTCATGTAAAAAACCGCAGGCCAAGCGCTAAACACTTATGTGTACTTTAACCTCTGGCACTGAAGCTGTCAACAGCCTGGTTTTGTACACATACCGCCAGGTTGTGACTAGGCAGCCAATCCGCATTAACCGCGTCTATCTTGGTGATACACACCTGATGATTATAGCAATGGCAGCTTATTTATTTCCCGGTATCCGGCAGATAAACAAAGATGCCCCGACTATTTTCAGGGATTTTGGCGGTTTGACAATTAAATCAGGACGGGTTTACAGTTAAAGCCGTATCTTGACAGCTATATACTCAAAAGGAGTGCGAGTACGCGATGGTTTATCGGATTTGCGGGCATCCCAGCGAATTTGACCTTGAATTCCAGGTATTGAACTGGGTCCTACTGTCGACCGCCTTCCTGGGCATCCTGATGACGGTGGAGAATTTCATGCTCCAGCTGCCGTCACCGGCCGCAGAGAGCACCCTTGTGGTCACCGTCCTCTGTGCTGTCTGCTACTATTTCGTCAGAGTCAAGAGGAAATTCTCCCGCGTTATAGCGCCTGTCATATACGCGGCTTTTTTAGTTCCGGTATCGTTCATATGGTTCGGAAGCAACGGGCTGGCGGGGGCCATGCCTTACTTCTACATTGTGCCCATACTGGCCGGGGTGACAATCATGCACGGGCGGCTGCGGACAATTGTCCTGTCGGTCACAATACTCGACCTGTTGGCGCTGATTGTGATAGAAAGAATAGCCCCGCAGCTGGTCTCCCCTTATCCGTCGGAATACACGCGCTGGATCGATACGCTGATCGGCGTCATCTATGCGGTGAGCTACGGGCTGGGATATATCGCCATCCTGATGAGCAACCTGAATTACAGAATAGGCAAGGCGCGCCAGTCCGCCACGGAATACCAGCAGCTGATCGAGGCTGTCCCCGACACCGTGGTCCGCACCAACACCGCGGGGGATGTCGTCTTTGTAAACGACCAGGGGCTCAGGGTAACCGGTCTTGCCAGGGAGGAAATCACCGGTCGTAACATGCTCTCCTTCCTCCCCCCCGAGGAAATCGAATCGGCGGTCCAGAATATTGCACTCATGATGGAGCAACCCGTCGGACTCAGGGAGTACCACCTGGTCACGGGAAAAAAGGAAAAAATACTGAGCGAGGTGAACGGGAGCGTCCTCAGAGATGAGCACGGCGCAATCTACGGCATGGTCTTCATCGTGCGAGACAGCGGCGAACGCAAGCGGGTGGAGGAGGCCCTGCGGGAGAGCGAGGCAAAGTACAAGTTCCTGGTTGAGAATACCAGCGACATAACCTGGATCTTCGACCTGGCGACCATGACCTACACCTTCGGCTCGCATGCGCTGGAGCGCATCCTGGGGTACAACAGCTCTGAAGCCGTCGGCCTGAAGCTGGAAGATATCTTTTCGCCGGAGACCCAAAAGGCCGTGCGGAGGAATTTCGGAAAAGCTGTGGCCGCCGGATCGCCGTCGGACCGGGTCAGGATGGAGGCGGAGCACATTGCTAAAAACGGCAGCCGTGTGTGGATGGAGATCAACGCGGTAGCGCAAAGGGACGGGGACGGCAACGTCGTCGCTTTCATCGGCACGACCCGCGACATATCGGAGCGCAAACGGGCGGAAGAGGCATTGATGGAAAGCGAAGAGAGGCTGAGAGGTATCCTCAACAGCCTCCCCCACTACGTCTCGATCTACGACCTTAGCCTGAACCCGATTTACATGAGCCCGTCGGTCTTCAAGCTGTCAGGATACACGCCAGAGGAAAGGTTGAAACTCCGAATGGAAGACTACCTCTCCCCTGAGTATATCCCCAAACTTCAGGAACTCCTGGCTATGGCCATGACGCAGGAACAGAGCCCAGAGCGGGACCCGAATCTGGTCGTGACGATGGAAATGGAATCCATCCGCAAGGACGGTTCAAAATTTCCCATGGAGAGCACCCTGACCTTCCTGCGGGACTTCGACGGAGTCCCCAAGGGCGTCCTGGCGCTCTCCTCGGATATCACGGAGCGCAAGAACACCGAGACTGCGCTCAAGGAATCCGAACGCCGGCTGGGTGATATCATCAACTTCCTCCCCATGGCCACCTTCGTGATCGACCGCAACGGCCGGGTCACGGCCTGGAACCGTGAGATGGAGGAGATCACGGGCGTGAAGGGTGAAGAGATCATCGGCAAGGGCGACTACGAATACGCGCTCT
>Ga0172371_10014164_pt1 | contig 10301 bp, 7 predicted proteins | sample Lak12m_FD_114543 | JGI IMG/M metagenome (GOLD analysis project Ga0172371, IMG submission 114543) | Freshwater microbial communities from Kabuno Bay, South-Kivu, Congo - kab_022012_12m | ecosystem: Environmental > Aquatic > Freshwater > Lake | place: Democratic Republic of the Congo: South-Kivu... | reverse complement strand
GGGAAGCCTTCACGGCTTCCACGCCGTCGGGACGGGGAGCCAGATCCAAAGTGGCATCATCACATGCTGCAAGCGCAAGAAGGAAAACGAGCGGCACCAGCTTTCTCATACGAGAACCCTCCGAATGTCAGAGGCCTTGATGGCCAATAGGCGCAATGTATACAGAGGTCCGCAGCCATTGCAAGGAATTTCATGCAGAACTTATGCAGTCCGCTTCTTCCCGGAGCATTCAATGGTACAGCTTCTTGCCATCAGGACCAAACCGTTGGCCAAAGAGTGCAGAACTTTGGTTCTCGACGGACTGGTCCCAAACCATGATGAAAGCGCCCGAATCCAAGGGCGCCACGCCATAATCGCCATCTGCGGACCACGGACCAGGTCCGGGAGAACTCTGCGGACTCTGTTCTACTCCGGAAAACGAGCCGTCCGGGAATCGCACCCGGGCCCGGAGTGAGGAGTGGCCGTATTCGTCCTCATTCTGCCATGTTACGGCCATGCCGCCTCCCTGCAAGTTCGTTAGCCTTGGCCACCAGGGAATGTGCTGATCCAGCGCATTTGCTTGCCCGACAGGGCCAGCCCACTCCCCAAGGGGGCCAAGGTGCGACAGGTAGACATTGTGTCCCGGCAGCCAGGGCAAACTCTGGCAGGGATAGGCGCTATAGGCAACCACGAAGCCACCATCCGAGGACGACGCGACGCCAGTCTCCTGGTCGAAGAAGCACGCATCAACTGGGGAGGGGATGAGGAACTCCTCCGTAACGGGAGTTCCATCAGGTTCGAGAATGCGGCCGACGAGCTTGGGCGCAACTAGCTCACATCCGAGAGCAGTAGTCTTCTTGGCGACCCAAGTGACCACCACGTCCCCGCTTGCCAGTTGGGCCGCGGCGGGGCCATCGTAGAGGGGTTCCGGGGCCACGACGTTGTCAGGGCACCCGCCGTCCACAAAGAACTCAGCCGGACACGGGCCTCCAAGTGAGCACTTCCGGGCCATGACCCTGCCAGTAGTAGTCCAAAAGTTCGAAGTGACGCCCGGAAACGATACCCAAATCACCCAAATCGACGAGTCTGACAGGCTCAGAACTTGGGAGACCAGTTGATCGCCTTCACCCATGACATTCACTTGCCATGGAAAGGTCGCTATCTTCCCAGGAAAATCGAACATCCGGGAGAACACGTCAGCGTCCCCCATCTCGCTCAGTGAAAAGCATTCGACGCCCTCCGGTGTGTAGCGATTCCAAGCTACATGCAGTTTCGAGCCCGCCACTCCAACTTGGAGGTCATCCACCCATCCAACGCCCGCGTCAACCAAGAGGGGCTCAGACGATGCGGACCCCGCCTCGTCGAAAAAGCGGAGGAAGGCGCTCTGGACATAGCTGCATTCCATGGAGGAGGGATAGCCCCACCACGCAACGCCGAAACCTCCACCTGGGATGCCCGCAACAGTTGGCATCGTCTCACCCCCCTCGCTCCAGTCGGGATTCAGGCGGAACTCTGTGATTTTGCCATGTAACCGCACAGTCTGACGCGTGGGCGAAAATCCGAGAGCCGGGTGCTAACGTGCTCGGTGACGCCGCGTGGTGCGGCGGACACGGAGGGTAGCAATGTCAGGACGAGCAAGAGGAGCCGGCTACGTGATTCACGTGTTGGGACGGTACGCCGAGGTGCGGGGCAGCGTGACGATGCGGGAATTCGCTGAGCGAGAAGGGATTCCGTACTGGACGTTCCATGAGTGGCTGTACGGGTTCAGGAGGGTGGCCGAGAAAGTGGGGCCGAGCCGGAGGCGGCGGGCAGCGGACGACGGCGAAGTCCGCATGATTCCTGTACGCATCGGCGATGAGAGCAGCGTGGGAGGGAGCGGCGTCGTCGTCGCGGGGGCGGGGGCCCCGGCAGCGAAGCCGATGTCGTGCGGGGGCTTCGTGGAGGCCGAGTTGCCCGCGGGAGTCAAACTGCGGTTCACGGAAGGGACTACGGCTGCGTACGTGGCGAGCCTGGTGCAGGCGCTGGTCGGGGGTGAGGGATGCTGATGCTGCCGAGTGCGGTGAAGATCTACCTGGCGTCACGGCCCACGGACATGAGGAAGAGCATCGACGGCTTGCTGGGGCTGGTCCGCAGCACCGTGGCTGCGGACCCGTACCAAGGCCACCTGTTCGTCTTCATCGGCCGCGCCCGGGACCGGGTGAAGGTCTTGTTCTTCGAGCAGGGCGGCTTTGTGGTCTACTACAAACGGCTGGAGCGCAAGCGGTTCCAGGTCCATTTTCCAGAGCCGGGGGCGACACACGTGGAGTTGGAGGCGACGGAGTTGGCCATGCTGTTGCGAGGCATCGACTTCAGCCGGGTGGAGCAACCGACGCTGTGGCGCCCAGCGCAGAGCACCGCGGCCTGAAAGGCCGTGCAATATTTGCTTGACCGCGGATCCAGTCTGTGATCGATTATGGCCCATGAGCGGACGGGGCACATCGCAGGTCGAAGCATTGCGCCAGGAAGTGGCAGAGCTGCGTGCAGCCAACGCCGAGTGGCGGCAGCGTGCGCTGGCGGCCGAGGAGATGGTCTGCGTGTTGAAGGCCGAGCGGGACCAGCAGGCCGAAGTCATGGCCGCCATGACCGCGGAGCTCGATGCCCTCAAGCGACATGTCTTCGGGAAGCGCTCGGAGAAGATGCCGCCGATGTCTCGCGAAGTGAAGAAGAAGAATGGCGAGACACCGGCCGACGCCGCAGCCGCGGCGCTCAAGCGCAAGGAGAACCGGGAAGCAAGGAAGAAGCTCCCGACCCGTCGCATCGAGCACAAGGTCAAACGAGAGGGAGAGCGGTGCCCGCACTGCGGCCGCCAGGCCGAGGACTTCAAGGCTGTGGGGGACGGGGTCAAGACAGACATGTGGGAGTTCATCCCGGCCCACTTCGAGCGGCAGGAGCACGTCCAGGAGACGTTGGCCTGTCCGTGTGGCAAGCACATCGTGACCGCACCTGGCCCTGCACGGGTGGTGGACGGCGGCAGCTACGGCCCCGGGTTCATCGCCAATCTTCTCGTTTCGAAAGGGTCGGATTCCATCCCGCTCTACCGCATGGAGAAACAGTTCCTGCGGCTCGGGATCCCGGTGGCACGGGCGACCATGGTGAGTCTCTTCCACATGGCCATCGAGCGGTGCCTGCGCCCCATCGCCGAGCGCATCATCGAACTCATCCGGCAATCCTCGGTTGTCCTCGCTGACGAGACCACGATGGGGATGCAGGAGAAGCCCGATTCCGCCAAGGCCGGCAAGGGCTACGTGTGGACGTTCATCTCGGAGAAGCTGATCGGCTACCGGTTCAGCGCCACTCGCAGCGGCGAGACTCCCAGAGATGTGCTGGGTGGGACGAACGGCACGCTCGTGGTTGATGCCTACAGCGGATACAACAAGGTGTGCAGCCCGGAGTCTCGCACGCGTGCCGGATGTATGGCCCACGTCAGACGCAAGTTCTTTGACTCCCTCTCCTCTGCCCCCAAAGCACAGCAAGCTCTCGACATGATTCTCGAGCTGTACCTCGTCGAGCACGAAGCGAAGGAGAAGGGGATCGTCCGCACCGCCGAACACCTGGCTATGCGCAAGGCCCGCAGCGCCCCGGTCATGGAGCGCTTCCGAATCTGGCTCCTCGAACAGCAGGGCCGGCACCTCCCGAAGGGACCGATGGGAAAGGCCATCTCGTATGCGGTCGACAACTGGAAAGCTCTCACGCAGTTCCTCAAGAGCGAGCAAACCCCGCTCGACAACAATTCATCGGAAAGATCTCTCCGGGTCGTGGCGCTTGGCCGCAAGAATTTCCTATTCGTCAAGGACGCGATTACCGGTGCGAACCTCGCGTTCCTCTACACCGTGCTCGCGACATGCGAGGCCAACGGCGTCAATCCGTACCTCTATCTGACCGACATTCTGCCCCGGGTCCAGGACCACCCGGCATCGCGACTCGACGAGTTGCTCCCCCAGAACTGGCAGCCTTCCGTCAAGCCCCCCGACACGGCGTAGTCCACCAGCCCTGCGTCTCAGCAAAGCGGAACGTCGCCCCCGCACTTGTCAATCACGCGTCCAACGGATCGGTTACATCTCCACGCCATCGGCCGCGTCCGTCTCGTCCAACTGGCCGGGAGTTTCGGTGAGCGCTTCCCCTGGCTCAACCAGGTCCTGCGGCGTGGGCACGTCCACCAGGGGGGCCGTCTCCAACTCGCTGGTCTCAACCAACGTGCCGTTGTCGGGCGCAGCCGCTTCCGTGATGTCGCTTCCAGACCGGTCCTGCGCTGGGATCTCTTCCACTGCGTCCGACCATCGGGTGCCATCCGGAATCTCCGACCCTGCGGGGCCGTCCAAGGACTCCCAACCTGCGAAGCCGTCAAAGATGCTGTCCAGGATCTCCCACGATGCCCGATCCGCACAGCCTCGCCCATCGGCACGGTGCGTGCTGCAGCAGGTGACGGATCCTCCTAGCGCGCCCAGCATCGCCAAGGCGATCCTTCCATGCACACCCGGCTCAATGGTAGCGTTTCTTGCCATCGGGACCGAACCGCTGAGCGTAGATTGAATCGACCCCGCCGCTGCCCCACGCAATCCAGAGGACCATCAACTCACCGGAATCCAGCGCAATCAACTCATGAGTACCCACGAAGCATTCCTCCGGGGGACAGGAAACCACAGGTGATTCCGGGCCCACGAACGCGCCGTCCGACATGTGAATGCGATGCATGACGGTCGGGTAGCCGCTGCCTTGGTAATAATCGTTCCAGGCAACCCCACAGTTTCCGCCAGCAAGGCTTGCCACTAGAGGGAACAGGGGAATTGAATCAGCAGAGTCCACTTGCACGATAGTGCCCGTGGGCTCGCCAAGCGGACCGACAGAGGCCAAGTAGACGTGGTCCTGGGACGTGGGCGCGTGGTACCCGGTGTAGACTACAGCCAAGCCTCCATCCGCCAAGGCTGTCGTCCCGCCCCAATAGCCTGGGTACACGCACGCCCCGTTGGGCGTAGGTATGAGGAATTCCTCCGTCACCGGAGTGCCGTCAGGGAGGAAGACCCGGCCGACCAACAGTGCACCGCAGTCGCTGTTCTCCTCACATCCATGGACAGTGGTAACGTTCGTCAGCCAAACAACAGCTACATTTGCATCGGACAAGACTGCTGCCGTGGAATCCGGCGCGCCGTAGAAACCCAGAGCATCCTTCATCTGGATGCCGCACCCGCCATCGATTTGGAACGTGCCGGGCTCGGGTCCTTCTGAGGACACCTCTCTCCCAATAAGCCTGACCGCATAGTCATCGTCGGACGTTGCGAGGGTGTACCATTCCCTCCAAACCACCCATGCGGACGAACCCGTGCTGGCAACGGCGGCCTCTGCTTCCTGCCAGTCTTGGCCGTCCTGGTTCACTTGCCATTCGGGTCCGACTTCTCCCGTGAGGAGATCTACGGCTCTGGCGAACACCCCGGCCTTGTCGCCGTCCGGTCCAACAGGATCGCACCAATCGGTCAGTGGGTAATCGGGGTAGCTGGTCCAAGCCACCAGTGCGTGGAGTTCGTCCAACGCAGTGGCACGAGAGCCAATCGACCAGCCGTCTTCGTAATCGTCCAACTCAACTGCCTCCGTGACAGGGGATCCTGCCGCGTCAAAAACGCGCACATAGATATCCGTCTCGTCGCATCCATCCGATTGAGCATTCTGTGTCCAGGTCAACGCAAGTCCACCGCCAGCGACTGCTGCGGCATCCAGAAAGCTCATGTTCTGACCTGCCGGCCCGTTGCCCATCGCGAATTCCGTGATCTTCCCGTCGGTGCAGCCGTCCCAGGGGATGTCGTTGCCGTCGTCGCATTCAGGTTGCGGCAGGATGGTTTCAAGCTCTCCGACAGCATCCGCCTCATCCAAGTCGCCGGAAGCGTGGCCGCTATCCTGCACGGCCAACTCGGTCTCCTCGACCCGCTCGGCTACCTCGACCTGCTCGGCTTCCTTGACCTGCTCTGCTTCCTCGACCCGTTCGGCCGCTTCGACCTGCTCTGCCGACTCAACCTCGCAGTCTTGCGTTTCGGAATACGCTTCCCATCCATCAGCGGTCTCCGGCATTCGCACCAAGTCCGCCGGGACCACGGTCTCCGTCCCGTCGCACCGAACCGTTTCTCGGGCATCCGGCATAGACGTCTCGACAACGTCACTTCTGGTCCCCGGCGCACATGCCGCGTGCGCGACCAGAGCAATGAGGCTCAGTCGCCAAGTCATCCCGATGAGGTGGCCTCTCACAGCGCGAAATCCTTCTTCAAGACCACACATGCAGCATAGCAGGCACCCTGTCCTCCGGTCAACGGACGCGTCGTATCCCCAAGTTCGCATAGTCGCATTCCCGCGTTCAATCGTCGCACCCACGCCGTCAAGACACGAAGAAAGTCGGATACGTTTTGTTCATCTTCTCGGGCTTGGACTCGCCCAGGATGACCCACTTGCTCACCTGCCCAACAGAATCATAATAGGCGTTGATCTTCTCGTCAGGATCGATGGTCGAGACCTTCTTGAAATTGCCCGCTGAGTCCGTCCACGACATCACCCACGACCTGTACGCGTCAAACCAGACGCCCACTTTCGGAAGCGGGACGCCGTTGGCGTCCTTCAGTCTCACCATCAGGACTCTCTTGTCGTACTTGATCGTGTCGCCTGCCGGCCAAGCGGAGACGTAGATTCCTCCCCAGTTCAGGCCGTCGCCTTCCTTTGCCCACGCAGGCTTGTCCTCGGGCTTGACGTCGTAGGAGCCGTCAGGGCTTTTCTTGTACAAGTTGTGGTAGATACTGATTCTGAGATCTCCGGCGTTAAGCTTGGACTTGATCTCGTCGAGATTGCTCTCGATGCCAAGGGACAGGAGGTCGCGCAGGATCTGCAATCCGCATAGCGGGTGGGCGTTCGTGCCGTACGATTCTTCGCAGCCGGCGTCACAAGGCAGGGTCTCCACCTCGATTGATGAGTCCGTCGTTTCGCCGGGGGCCACTCCGAGCGCTTCGCAAATGAGTTGGCCGTCCTCGCCGTCAGACTTCACCTCCAGCCCGGTCGCCTGCACCAGCGGATCGGCCTTCAAGACCGAGACGACCCCGTCGAAGTAGTGTCCCAGGAATTCGTTCGTTGCCTCCCATCCCGCCGACCCGGCATACAACTTGTACAACGGCTCCTTGGCTGACGACGGAGCGTCCCACGGCCCCACCATGAATGAATTGGCGGGATCAAACAGTTGGCACCAGATAGCCCTGGCGCGTATGCGGACGGAATCCACGTTTGAGGACACATCCTGCGGGTTCAGCGAGTCCTTGCCCATACGATAGAAGCCGTAGTCTTCGAGGAATCTGAGGACCCACCCGATTTCACTCCAGTCCTCATCGATGGTCTTGCACCTCTCGTCGAACCACTCCTGGAGGGACGCCCAGGAATCCACACCTCCCCCCGAGGGGAAGGACTTCACCAGAGCGATGACATCGTTCATCGGCACGAGTGTGAAGGGAGGGTCGAACGTCAGCCCTCCCAGGCTGTCGGAGTGGTAGGAGATGCGATCCTCGATTCGGAGTCCGATGTGCTCCACGGGGAGCGGGGACCACGCAGGTACCCCGGGAGATGCGCTGAACGTGAACCAACCGCAAGGGATCCCAATCGCGGTCAGAACGTGCATCAGGATGCCGGCACCGTTGTGGCAGCCTCCCCACGCGAATGTGACAGGAGGGCCCAAGACGCCGCCCTTGCCGATCGGATCCACGAAGTTCTTCGCAAGCCACGACTCATACTCGATGACGGCGGAGCTCTTGCCGCCGAAATCGTCGAAGTGCGAGAGAACGTCTCCGATGCTCATTCTGTTCCAGGAGCCATCCATCCGGAGGTTCTCTCCGGTCACGAATCCGCACCCGTCGCGCCGGAACCACTTGTCGTAGTAGCCCGCGGCCTCATCCGGGTTGTGATTGAGCGAGTCGGAGAACCACTTGACCACTTTGTCTACCTGCTCATCCACCGTGGTCTTGATGCCCATGTTATGAAACATCCTCACGCACTTGAAAGCATCGGCCAGCGGGTTCCATTGGGATAGGTGAGTCCAACAGTAGAACATCGACGTTGGATTCTCCGCCCACGAATTCTTGCCCACGGCTGACGCTTCCTCGTACCGCTTGTACGTGAAGTACTGCCCGTCCTCCGGCCCGGGACAACTCGCCGGGTCAAGTCCGCAGAATTCGGCATCGTAGTTGGCGGTCTCGATCGGTTTCTGCCCCATGGTGAACGCATCACTGTATTCGCCCTGGTTCACGGCCGAAAAAGGCACGAAGCCCAGGCCGGTGTTCCGCGGGAAAAAGACGGTCTTGGGATGCGCAAGGAACTTGCCGTAGTACCAGCCCGTCTCCGGCGTGGGCCCCGCCTCGTCCGGCGGATAGTCCTCCGGGATCTTGAACAGGCACTTGATGTTCCCGCCGTTAGTCCATGACACGAGGTTGAACCCGATGAGGCTCGCAAGGTCGCCGGGGGCGTCTGCAAGGGCGTAAGGCTCGGCCTTCCCCGGCTTCTTGTAGCCGAACCATTGCCAGCAGTAGCTCAGGGCGGCCACCCGCGCCAGCCACAGCGCCTCAGCCTGATCGCGGGTGAGCATGGGCTGACGCCGAATGCCGAACAGCGGGGCCACGACTTCGTGGTCGCACGTATCGAAAGTCGAGTTGATGTCCGCCTTCCGGACGCAGGCCAGGTAGTACAGGAAGTTCGCCAAGCGGCTGGCCTGCGGGATTCCGAAATCAGCCCCCACGCCCAAGGCCGCTTGAGCCTTGGCGTCGAGCACGAACGACATGAGCGGCTTCAGTGTCTCAAGCACTGACGTGTCGTTCGGTGGGAACACAAGCAGACATGGCGACTGCCCGGCCATCTCTTCGACCAGCGTTGTCCAGTGCAGGGGGAAACTCATCTCCGTGCCTCTCGTCCTACTGTTTCTTGGTCTTGGGGAGCAGGACCTGAAGGTCCGGGATGAACTTCCCGACCAGCGCTGCCGGCGGGGTCCAGTCCACGAGGTTCATCGTTGTGTCCTGAACTTCCTTCAGCTTCCCGATCGCTTCCATAGTCCACCATAAGATGCTTTGCAACTCATCCAACGACATGTCGTTTATCGGGTTCACCCGGATCACCGAACCCCATGGCCCCATGATGAAACACGGTTCATCGTGACCGTATTCGAGAAGACGCCAGACCTCCTTGAAGAAGGCATCCTCGCTCTCGACCCATCGGTGCCAGGGAACTGCGCCGCCATCGGCCAGGTAAGCGGCCACCACGCTCGGGCCGAACACGTCGGCCACGTTCGACAAAGGCATGAGATAGAGGCCCAGGAACAACCCGAGGAATGCCTTGGAGTTCTCTTCCGGGCCCTTATCGGGGTCCGACCAGAGCCCCGAGTCGAACGAGGACATCGCGGCTCCGCCGCCGCCAAGGAAGTTGGCCATCAACCCGTGTGGCTTGACGACGTGCTCGAACACATGGTCGGGTCTCACGATGACCTCGTCCAGGATACTTATCCCCGGCTGCAGGTGGCCGCCGTTCACCCAAGCCAGCTCATTGTACAACTCCCTGTACACCCATTCGAACCAGCCGCAGGGGATGTTCAGCGCCCTCAGCACGTGGAGAATCAACCCGGTTGCGGTAAAGGAGTCCTCGAAATGAGGGATGGCAGCGCCGAAGTTGTTGTCGTAGTCCGCAAGCTCTCCGGACCGATTGCCCTGGTCGTCGAAAAGGGACAGGAAGTCCGTCATCGTGAGACGCGGCGCGGAGTACCTGAACTGGTCCATCCCCCTGACGTACCATGTCCGCAACTCCGGGTGCGCGTACAAAAACGCGGCGTAGCGGTCCCGGTAGTCGTCCTCGTACCCTTTCTCCATGATTGGAACCGCCTCTGCGGGCCCCCCTCTCCTGAAGCGGCGCCGCAGCCACATCAGCATCATCGAAGCGGCCTTCAGCACATCGCCGTAGGTCTTGTCCTCATATGCGAACGGCCCCCCCTCGGCCACCAGCTCGGCCAAGCCCTGGTCCAGCTCAGCCAACGAGGGCTCGACCGCCAAGTAGATCCTCAGGATCTTCACGGTGTCCGCTATCGGATTCCATGCGTGGATGTGCTGGGCGCAAACGTACTTGTCCTCCCCTCCGGAGGCCCACAGTAGCCTGAATTTCAGGTGCCCATAGAGTATCGGCCGCTCGGGGCCGAATCCGCCCGGCCCGAAGGCGACAACCTTTTCGTCTCCTGTGGGAAAATGCAGACACCCTCTCGCACCCCAAGCAGCGAATGGTCCCCCGATCCAAAT
>Ga0172371_10014163_pt1 | contig 10301 bp, 7 predicted proteins | sample Lak12m_FD_114543 | JGI IMG/M metagenome (GOLD analysis project Ga0172371, IMG submission 114543) | Freshwater microbial communities from Kabuno Bay, South-Kivu, Congo - kab_022012_12m | ecosystem: Environmental > Aquatic > Freshwater > Lake | place: Democratic Republic of the Congo: South-Kivu... | reverse complement strand
TTGTCATCCGACCGGTGAACAACATCGTCGCCGGCTTGGACGACAACGCCGCCCAGGTGACAGCCTCCTCTCGTCAACTTTCCGAGGCCTCAGGCCAGCTCTCCGATGGAGCAACCTCCGAGGCCGCCTCGCTGGAAGAGACCTCGGCCTCGCTTGAGGAGGTATCGAGCATGTCACGGCGTAACGCCGACAACGCCAGCGAGTGTAATGCCCTAATGGCCACGGTTAATACAGTAGTCACCAAGGCCAATCAGTCGATGCTCGCCCAGACCAAGTCGATGGGTGCCATCTCCGAGGCCAGCAAGGAGACCTCGAAGATCGTCAAAACCATCGATGAAATTGCCTTCCAGACCAATCTCTTGGCCTTGAATGCCGCCGTCGAGGCGGCGCGGGCCGGAGAGGCCGGGGCCGGTTTTGCGGTGGTCGCCGACGAGGTCAGGAACCTGGCCATGCGTGCCGCCGAGGCCGCCCGCAATACCGCAACCCTCATTGAAGGCACGGTGGCCAAGGTCAGCGAAGGCGAGACCTTACTCTCGCAAACCAACGCCGACTTCGCCCAAGTGGCGGAATTGGCAGCCAAGGTGGGGGGACTGGTTGGTGAGATTGCGGTGGCATCCAACGAGCAGACTCAGGGCCTGACTCAGGTCAACACCGCCATCGCCGACATCGACCGCGTCACCCAGCAAACGGCGGCCAGCTCAGAAGAGGCGGCCAGTGCCGCCGAGGAGCTGAACAGCCAGGCCGAGTTGCTCAAACACCATGTCGAGAGCCTGATTACCCTGGTGAGTGGCAGCCAGGGGGCAACGGCTCAGCATCTCCCCCTGGCCCTGCCGCTGGGGGCCTTTTAACCCTTGCTGTTTGCGGTCACTCTCGTTCCGTATAGTTAGCCCTTCTTTTTTGAGGTCATAAGGATGACAGCCATTGGCAACGCCTTTCCCACCTCGCCCTTGATTGGCTCGGCCCTATCCGGGCCAATCGTCTCCCGCACGCCGCCCTCCCCCGGGGGGGCGAGGGACAACTCGACCTCCGACTCGTCAACCACCGCTCAGGCCGCCGAGGCCAAGATGGGGCAGGAAGGCCCCCAGCCGATCAAAAAGCCCAGCGGTGAGGTACTGAACCGGGCCGAACTGGCCCAGCTCAGCGAGTTACGCAAGGTCGATCAATCGGTTCGTGCCCACGAGATGGCCCATGTCGCCGCCGCTGGTGGCTTAGTCAAAGGCGGAGCGACCTTCAGCTACCAACGGGGGCCGGATGGTCAAAGCTACGCCGTCGGCGGAGAGGTGCAGATTGACACCGGCAAGGAGTCCACCCCGCAGGCGACCATCCAGAAGATGCAGATCGTCCGCCAGGCGGCCTTGGCCCCAGCCGACCCCTCGCCGCAGGACCAACAGGTGGCCGCCCACGCCACCCTGCAGATCAGCGCCTCCATGAAGGAGTTGCTCACCCTTCAGACCCAAGCCAATCCGCCATCAGCCCAAACCAGCGGGGCTGATCAGGGCGAGGATGGCAGCTCGCGAGCCATCATCCAAGGCGTAGGCCAGCAGATGATCGGCAGGGAGGCAAGCCGCCAATCGCCCCGGGCCTACGCCGCCTATCGCACCTCGTTTCCCCCCTCCTCTCCATCCCCCGGTCACGGCATCGATCTCCAGGCTTGATCCTCGCGTCTTCTTGACTATGTCCGGGGCCTGTGATAGAAAGGGGCACTCTTGACCTGCTCCGTCTCCGTCGGCATCGCGGCCTGACCGCCGCTCCGTCGGCTGTGCCGGAGGCAATGGCCGGGGAGCGTTCCTCTCCTTTGCCCCTTTTCTCTTCTTTTCTTCTATCCCGCACCTTCGCTTTCGTCGTGCGGCAGGGTGATTACCATGCGTACAGATATCGTTCATAGTGGGGCTGGCGAACTGACCTACGAGATTCGCAACATCGTCACGGTCGGTGAAAAATTACAAAAACTTGGCATGCGTACCTATTGGGAGAATATCGGTGATCCCATCGCCAAGGGCGAGCACATCCCCCAGTGGATGAAGGATATTGTCATCGATCTGGCGGGCCAGGACTCGACCTACGGCTACTCGCCAACGCGGGGCATTCTCGCCACCCGCGAGTTTATCGCCAACCGCACCAACCAGCGGGGCGGGGCCCAGATCACCCCCGATGACATCCTCTTCTTCAACGGCTTAGGTGATGCCATCAGCAAGATCTACGGCTTCCTCCGGCCGACGGCACGGGTGGTCATGCCCACCCCAAGCTACACCACCCACTCCTCGGCAGAGGCCGCCCATGCCGGTGACCGTCCGGTCACCTATCGGCTCGACCCCAACAACCACTGGTACCCCGACCTTGACGACCTGGAAAAGCGGATCAAATACAACCCCGCCGTGGCCGCCATCCTGATCATCAACCCCGATAACCCAACCGGGGCGGTCTACTCCGAGTCGATTCTGACCGGCATTATCCGCTTGGCCAAGAAGTACAACCTCTTTGTCATCTGCGACGAGGTCTACCTCAACATTGTCTACAACGGCCACAAGACCCTGCCCATCTCCGACCTGATCGGCGACGTGCCGGCCATTGCCATGCGCGGGCTGTCGAAGGAGATGCCGTGGCCCGGTGGCCGCTGTGGCTGGATTGAGGTCTACAACGGTCACAGCAAGCCGATGTTTGAAAAGTACGTCAAGTCCATCTTGAACGCCAAGATGCTGGAGGTCTGTTCGACCACCCTGCCGCAGGCGGTCTTGCCGCGCTTGATGTCCCACCCGGCGTATGGCGGCTATCTGCAGGAACGTATCGCCCGCTATGAGAAGTACTCCAATATCGCCTACGATTGTCTGAAAGACATCGACGGCATCTTGGTCAACCGCACCAACGGTGCCTTCTACATGAGTGTCGTCTTTGCCGAAGGCCGTCTGAGCCACCGTCAGACCCTCCCGATCACCAACCCCGAGGTCAAAAAGCAGGTCGAGATCCTGGTCAGCCCGGATGGGGTGTCGCTCGATAAGCGCTTCGTCTATTACCTGTTAGGCGCCACCGGGGTCTGCACGGTGCCGCTCAGTTCCTTCGCCACCACCTTGCAGGGCATTCGGGTGACCCTGCTCGAAAAAGACGAAATGGTCTTCCGTCAGATCTTCACCACCATCGCCGACTCCATCAGGCAATACCTGGCGTAACTGTCCAGCAGCACCGCATCTGCTTTGTCAGCGGCCTGCTCATGTGCAACTAGCACACTTCACAGGCCGCTTTCGCGCATCTGCGGCACTGCTGAACAGTTACCTTTCCTACTGTTATCAACCTGTTCGCAAATAAACTGGATAGTTACTACCTGGCCTCCTAATTCTACGTTGCATTCAGAGGATGAAACAATGCCCAAGAAAATTGAAGTCTATTCGATGAAGACCTGCCCGCATTGCGTGCGGGCCAAGGGTCTCTTGCAGTCGCGGGGGGTGGCCTTTGAGGAGATTGAGGTGGGCATGGATGACATCCCGGCCTGGACGATGCTCTACGAAAAATCAGGCGGCATGCGCACCGTGCCCCAGATTTACTGCGACGGTACGATCATCGGAGGCTTTCCCGAACTCGCCAATCTGGACAAGACGGATGGCTTGGCCTCGTTGAAGGGCTGACAAGCTGTTGGCCTCTCCTTTCCCCACCTCTATGCGAACCAACTCCCCTTGCCTGCTCTGCGTAGCCCTCTCTGGCCCCAGCGCGGCCGAGATCCTGGCCCAGGCCGCGAGCGTCTCCGCTCAGGCCGATGTCCTTGAAATCCGCTTGGACAGCATGGCCGAACCGGCCGTGGCCCCCTTTAGCCAAGCCCTGTCGCGCCCACTCTTGTTCACCAACCGTGCCCGTTGGGAGGGGGGTGGCTTTGCCGGTGAGGAGGGCGAGCGGGTGGCGCTCCTCAGCCAGGCGGTGGCGGCCAAGGCCGCCTTTGTCGATATCGAGTTGAAGACCGAGAGCGGGCTGCGCCAGGGGCTGATCGATCAGGCCCGCGAGCAGGGGACGCGCACCATCGTCTCCTGGCACCATTTTGCCAACACCCCGTCATCGCAGGCCTTACGCTCCATCCTCCAAGAGCAGTATCGCAGCACGGCGACAATCGGCAAGATCGTCACCATGGCCCACACGGTGGAAGATGTCCTGCGGGTACTCGCCCTCCAGATCGAGGCCCAGGAGATGGGGCTGCCGCTGATTGCCTTTTGCATGGGGCAGGCGGGGGTCATCAGCCGGGTGGCCACGATCGGGCTTGGCGGCTTCATGACCTATGCCTCAGTCGATGGCGCCCCGGGCACCGCCCCTGGCCAGCTGGCCATCAGCCGTCTACGCAGGGTGGTTAAGGAGTTAGACGATGCCCATTAATGGCGTCACCGAACTCTACGGCATCCTCGGCAATCCGGTCGGCCACAGCTTAAGCCCGGCCATGCACAACGCCGCCTTCCGGCACCTGGGACTCAACAAGGCCTATCTCCCCCTGCCCAGCGCCGACCCCGGCGCTGCCCTCCTCGGGCTCCAGGCCTTGGGCTTCAAGGGGGTCAGTGTCACCATCCCCCACAAGCAGGCGGTGATCCCCCTGCTCTCCTCGATCCACCCTCTGGCCGCCAAGATTGGGGCGGTCAATACCCTGTGCTTCACCGACGACGGCATCCATGGCTCAAATACCGATTGGCTGGGGGCCATGGTCGCGCTTAAACAAGTGACACCATTGCAGGGGAGGCGGGTCTTGTTGCTCGGGGCGGGTGGCTCGGCCCGGGCGATCGGCTTTGGTCTGATCGAAGAGGGGGCCTGCCTCACTCTGGCCAGCCGCACCCCAAGCACGGGTCAGGCCCTGGCCTTGGCCATGGGCTGCCCGTGGCTACCCATGGCCGAGATCGGTCAGTTTGCGGGCGACATCCTGATCAACGCCACCTCCGTCGGCATGGGCCAAGCTGCCGAGCATACCCCTCTCGCCCAGCCCTATCTCGCCCATTTCTCGCTGGTGATGGACATTGTCTACGCCCCCCTGGAGACCCGGCTGCTGCGTGAGGCCAAGCAGGCAGGCTGTCAAACCATCAACGGCCTGGCCATGCTCCTCTATCAGGGGGTAGCCCAGTTTGAGTTATGGACTGGCATGGCCGCCCCGGTTGAGGTCATGCGCCAAGAACTGCTGGCCGGGATGCGCGGCTAATCCCCCCCCCAGCCCATCCTCTGTCACCCCAATCAACGAGACCCGTCATGACCACCCTTGACTGTCAGATCACTGTTCCTGGCTCCAAGAGCCTGACCCAACGCGCCCTCATCGCCGCTGCCCTGGCCAATGGAGTCAGCACCCTGCGTGGCCCTTTGGCCAGTGAGGACACCGAATACACCAGCGCCGCCCTGGGCCTGATGGGGATTGCCATTGAGATCGACAACGATCTCTGGCGGGTACGGGGCACCGGCGGCGCGATTGCGCGGCCCTCGGTGCCGATCTTCCTGGGCAATAACGGCACTGCCACCCGATTTCTGACCTCGGTAGCGGCCTTGGGCCAGGGGGAATTCAACATCACCGGTGGCCCAAGGATGGAGGAACGGCCGATCCAGCCCTTGCTGGCGGCCTTACATGGCTGGGGGGCGACCATCCACAGCCTGCGACAGACCGGCTGCCCGCCGCTTCTGATCGGGGCCCACGGCCTGGCCGGCGGGCACACCCTGTTGCCGGAGGGCAAGAGCAGTCAGTACCTCTCCTCCTTGCTCCTGGTCGCCCCCTACACCAGTCAACCGGCCAGCCTGACGGTGGCAGGCGAGGTCTTCTCCAAACCCTACGTGACCATGACCATGGCGGTGATGGCCGACTTTGGCGTGACGGTCGAGGCCAACCAGGCCTTGAACCACTTCACGGTGCCAACGGGGGGCTACCGCGCCCGTGACTATGCGATTGAGGGGGATGCCTCCAGCGCCTCCTACTTCTGGGCGGCGGCGGCGGTGACCGGGGGGCGGGTGACGGTGACCAACGTGCCCGAAAGCTCACTGCAGGGCGACGCCGTCCTGGTCTCCCTGCTTGAGCGCATGGGCTGCCAGGTCGAACGTTCGGCGGTGGGGACGACGGTGATTGGCCCGAAGCGACTGCGAGCCATTGAGGTGGACATGGCCAATTGCCCGGACGTAGTGCCCACCCTGGCGGTGGTCGCCGCCTTCGCCCAGGGGACGACGGTGATCACCAATATCGCCCACCTGCGGATCAAGGAGTGCGATCGCCTGCACGTCATGGCCACCGAGCTGGCCAAGCTGGGGGTGACGACCCGCGAACTCCCCGACGCCCTGATCATTGAGGGTGACCCCGAACGGGCCAGGGTGCGGGGGGGGGCCATCGACACCTACGAGGATCACCGGATTGCCATGAGCTTTGCGGTGGCCGGACTTGCTATCACGGGGGTGACCATTGCCGATAAGGCCTGTGTCGCCAAGTCGTTCCCCGATTTCTGGGAGAGGTTTGCGGTGGTGAGTGGCCTCTAAGAATGACCAACAATGATGAACTCGCAAAAAGTCTCAATCTGCACAAAAAACGTGCTGCGACAAGCTCAGCATGAACGGTAATTCAATGTATACTCTAAGTCGGAATAATTTGTGATTCTTCAAACGTCTGAAAACGTAGCGTCAATAAGGTGTCGAGGTCTCTTTTATAGGCAGTGGTAGTTGGTAGGGTGGGCAAGCTTTATCTGCCCACGCTGGACGGTGAAACAATGAAACGGTGGGCAGGTACAGCTTGACCACCCTACCAATTTAGGCCATGAGCCGGGCCTGAATGAGCTGGAGGTCAATCCAGGTGGCACGCTTCATCTCCTCCTTGTTGAGTAGGAAGGCTGGGTGGAAGGTGGGCATCAGGGGGATGCCCTGATAGTCGTGAAACTTGCCGCGCAGCCGGATCAGGGGAGTCGTACTGCCCAGCAGGGCCTGGGCCGCCAAAGGCCCCATGGCGCAAAGCACGGTGGGGGCGATGGCCGCGATCTGGCGAGACAAGAGGGGGAGACAGGCCGTGATCTGCTCAGGCGAAGGGGCGCCGGGGCCAAGGGGGCGACACTTGACCACCGTGGTGCGATAGACGTCCGCCAAGCCCAAGCCGATGGCCTTGAGCATCTTGACCAGCAGTTCCTCCGCCTTGCCGCTGAAGGGGGCCGCCGCCGCCTCGTCCTCCAGGCTGGGGAAATCGCCGACCAAGACCAGCCTGGCCTGGGGATGGCCGACGCCCAAGAGAGGCCGTTGGCCGCCCCGCTGTCCGGGGCAATGCCGACAGAGATCCGCCTCTGCCTCAATCTCGGCGAGTGTCCGGGGGCCGGGCACCGCTGGTGCCGCCTGTGCTGCCTTGGCGGCCACGACCTGTGGCCGTGGACTGGGCCCCGGCCCTACGTCCCTTGCCGCCGGGGTTGGGGGTGCGGCGGGGGCCGCTGTGGCCAAGAAGGCCGCGAGCTCTGGAGAGCGGGGGTAGGCGGTGAGCCCATAGCCCTGATGCAGGCGCAACAGGCGTTGCAGGTCGGAGAGCAGTCGGCCTGGGCTGTCGGGGGCGGTCTGGCTCATAGGGTGACGTCAACCGTCAAGGCAAGGTCAGCAAAAAGGGCCCGAGGCCGTTTGATGCCCACCTTGACGACCTCGCCAACTTTCTTGTCCAGCAGGGCGATCTTGATGTCGTCCGGGGTCTCCATGGTCTTGCCCTCGATCGTGAGCACCCTATCTCCCTTGACCAGTCCCGCCTTGGCCGCCGGGCTCTGGGGGACGACCTCGTCGATGGTGATCGGGCCGTCGGCAGCGGCCTGTTTCATGACGATGCCCAAGAGGGCCTGGGGAGGCAGGGGGCTGGGCGGCATAAAGACCGTGTAGTCGGCCTCGCTGGGCGAGATCGGCGAGCCGTCCGAGCTCAGAAGCACCACCTGCTCCACCGGCAGGCGGCGGGCCACCCGCGGCGGGATGGCGTTTTGCTTGATCACGTGCCCCCGGCCAGCCACCACCACCATCTGTCTCTCAGGCTGGGCCGCCAGGTAGCTGGCCACCCCCTCGGCCATCACCTCATCCCAAATGGCCTGCGACTGCAAAAAACCGCCAAACTGCTTCTCCCCGCGTCCGGGGTGCCCGCTGTAGACCTCGTGGATCCGCTCGCGGTAGCCCGGGGCGTCGAGATCACGGTCGAGCGGCAGGGCTTGAGCCTCTTCGGGGCTCAGGTCGCCAAGCCCACCCCCTTGATAGACGCGGCTGACCTTGTCCCGCTCGATGTTTAAGGCGACGACGGGGATCTTGTTGGCCCTGGCGAAGTTCAGGATGTCGCGATAGAGGCGATAGTCAAAATGCCACTCCTGAAAGTAGTCTGATTTTTTGAGGAATTGCCCCTCGTCGATCTCGCCACTGACGAAGGCGTCGAGGGCGGCTTGGGCGGCCTTGGAAAACATCTCCATGCCAATGGCGATCCCCCTGCCCTGGGCGATGAGCTCGCGGATGACCCGCAGTTGCAGTTGGTGGTCTTCAAAACGGGTATGGCTCTCCCCGACGTAGATCACCCGTTTGCCACTGACCTGGGCCATGATCTCGCCAAAGCCCTGGCTGACGGGGGTGGCGATGGCCATAGGCTCCGGCTCAAGGTCGTAGGCCAGACCCAAGGCGGCGGGGATAACCTGCTTGTCGATGGTTCGCCCGCCGGCAAAGTGGAGATAGCCGTAGGGGCCATAATGCCGCAACTTGGGGAGGCTGGCCGCCACTTCCGCCTGGTTCTGGGCGCTCATTAAGGCCATGGGCAGGGAGGGGTTCAAGGGATTGCGGCGGATATCGAGGGTCACCCCAGCCTCCGGGTGACGGGGGCTGGCGAAGAGGGCGCGCGAGGTGGGGCCAGAGGTCCCCAAAAAGAGGGTGGCCTGGTCGGCGAGGGCGGCCGGCTCGACCTCGCTGGCCGCTACGATCTCCACCCCATCGGCCTCAAGGGCGTCGATCAGGGGTTGATAGAGGTCATACTCGGCGGTTGAGTTGACCACCGCCAGCCGCTTGGGTGAACCGTTGAACCAGTCCCAGGAGGGGGTCAATTCGGCGGTAGCCAAGGCCCGCATCAGGTCGTAGTCGGGATCGAGCACCAGGGCGGTTGGCTGGCGATTGAGGGGCAAGACCACCTTCTGCTCCTTGCCGTCGATCGCAATCGAGGTGCGGAGCCCGCCACTGCTCGACAGCACCAGGAGCGGCACCTCCAGGGCAAAGGGGGTGTCGCCTTCCTGGTGCAGGGTGAAACTCAAGGTCAAGACCCCCTCCTTCTCCTCGACGGCGATCTGATCCGCCCGCAGGCTGGGGACATCCGGGCGGCTCAGCCATTGCCCGAAAAAGGCCGTCAACCACTCCTTGCCCGCCGGGGGGCTGGCGGAGTCGCCAGGGCTGAAGCTGTGTTCGATCTCCCCCCAGCTTGCGGTCTTAAAGAGGTTGTCCTGATAGAAGCGACGGAGGGCGGCCACAAAGGCCTCATGACCAAGTTTGACCTCCAACATACGAAAGATCATGGCCACCTTGCCATAGCCGACTGCCCGTTCGGCCTGTTGGGCCCGCCCCTGACCCGGGGCCGCCCCCCGGAAATCCTTGACCGCCAGGGGCGCTGTCCCGGTGATGGCGTGCTGATACTTCAACATCTCCCCCTTCCTGAAGAGCGCCCCTTGCCCCTTATCCCCGGCGTAGGCCTGATCGGCCAGGTAGGTGGTCAGGCCCTCGCACCAGTTGCCCTGTGCCGGGTCGACCCGCACGGCGTTGCCAAACCAGGAGTGCAGCACCTCATGGCCGAGAGAGGTCTCGCTGATGAAGGGCAGCCGCACCACACTCTGGCCGAGCAGGGTGTAAGTCGCCATGCCGTAGCCGCTGGGCAGACGGTTTTCGACGATACTGAAACGTTGGTAAGGGTAGGGGCCGATCAGGGCCTCGTAGCGTTGCAGGTAGGCGACGGCCTTGTGGCGATAGTCGGCGGCCAGCTCGGCGTCTTCGGCGAAGAAGTAGGAGTAGAGGGTCTTGCCGGGGGCAAAGGTCTCCTGGGCGACGACATAGGGCCCGGCGATCAGGGTGAGGCTGGGCAGGGCCTGGGCGATGGCAAAGCGCTGGGTCTTGCCGCCAGCGGTGATCTCGGTGTCGATCTGATCGGCCTCGGATACCGCCTCAAAGCCCTCGGGCAGGCTGACTTGCAAGTGAAAATGGCAATCGCGATCGGCCTCTGGGTGCCAATGACCGGTGAGGGCGATGCCGTTTGGCCCCAGCAGGTTGTCCGGCGAACCTGCCACCGATAGCTGGTAATGGACAATGACCTGCTGACTAACGCCGCCGGCGGCGATGGTTAGCGTGTCGCCCTG
>Ga0172371_10014162_pt1 | contig 10302 bp, 8 predicted proteins | sample Lak12m_FD_114543 | JGI IMG/M metagenome (GOLD analysis project Ga0172371, IMG submission 114543) | Freshwater microbial communities from Kabuno Bay, South-Kivu, Congo - kab_022012_12m | ecosystem: Environmental > Aquatic > Freshwater > Lake | place: Democratic Republic of the Congo: South-Kivu... | reverse complement strand
GGCGATCGCGAAGGCGATCGGCGGCGAGCGGATAAGCGTTCAGGCGATCGTGGCGGGGGAACAGGACGCGCATTACATCCGTCCCAAGCCTTCGTTTGTTGCCATGGTGCGGGATGCGGATGTGCTGTTGGATACCGGACTCGATCTCGAAATGTGGTTGCCGACCGTGGTGGACAAGTCAGGGAACGGAAAGGTGCGCAGTGGACAGCCCGGATACGTTGCCGTGGCAAAGGGCTTGAACCTGCTGGAAAAGCCGAAGGTATTGTCGCGCTCCGAGGGCGGGGTTCATGTGTACGGCAATCCGCACATTACGTGCAGCCCGGCCAACATGAGAACGGTTGCGCGGAATATCGCCTCCGGGCTCATAGCCAACGATCCCGACGGGAAAGCAGCCTATCAGGAGGGGTTGGATCGGTTCCTCCGTGAGATGGACGAACGGATGTTCGGCAAGGCGCTGGTGGAGATGCTGGGCGGCGACACGCTTGCCGAACTCGCCGCTCAGGGGAAGCTCTACGGCTTCCTGGAGAAACAGACGCACGAGGGCAAGTCGCTCATCGAGCAACTCGGCGGGTGGATGAAGCAAATGCTTCCGCTCCGCGGGACACCGATCGTGACCTATCACAAGAACTGGGTCTACTTTTTCACGGTCTTCGAGCTTGAGGAGGCCGGTACGGTGGAACCCAAACCCGGCATTCCTCCCTCGCCCAATCATGTCCTGAGTCTGATCGAGAACATGCGGCAGCGCGGCGTTCGCATTCTGCTGGCCGCGAACTACTTCGATCAGCATCAGGTCAAGACCGTTGCGGCGCGCGTCAATGCCGAGCCGGTGATCGTGCCGTTGTACGTGGGTGGCGAGAAAGGCGTAGAGACGTACTTTGACCTGGTTGATCTGTGGGTGGGCCGCCTGGTAGCCGCGGCGCGAAAAACGGGGGTCGTTAAGTAGGGCAGTCTTATGAGTGTTACCGTCAACTTTTTCGTCATGCAGATCACCCTGATCGCGGTGGTATTAGTCCTCCACACTTACATCGGGCTCCACATCATCCGGCGGGGGATCATCTTCAGCGATTTGGTGCTCGATCAACTGGCCGCGTTTGGCGTCATGGTCGGGATTGGCGGGGGCATCAGGTATGGAACGCCCTTGTCGTATGTACTCGCCTTGGGCGCCACATTGATCGGCTGCGCCCTGTTGGCGGTCTTGCGGCCAAGGAACCGATTGATCCCACAGGAGGCCGTGATCGGCATCCTCTACGGAATGGCCATGGTGGTCTCGCTGCTGTTGGCGGACAAAATGCGCGAAGGGGGCGCGTCGCTCAACGCGACACTGGTGGGCTCCATGCTGTGGGTATCCTGGCCCCTGGTATGGGTGACGATCGGCATCTACGCGGCACTCGGTCTTCTGCACATTGCGTGCAGAAGGCCGGTCTTGCGGTTGACCGAGGATGCCTCCGCGTGGCCGCGCCGAGCGGCGTGGGATTTCCTGTTCTTCGTCACGCAGGGGATTATCACGATTCTGATTGTCCCGGTGGCGGGCGTTCTGCTGGCCTACGGATTCCTGATGATTCCGGCGGCCATTGGGGCCATGTTCTCGCGCCGATGGGTTCCCGCTCTCCTGATCGGCTGGGCAACGGGATTCGCGGCGTGCGTCCTTGGTGTGGTCGGTTCGTACAGGATGGACAGTCCGTATGGGCCTACCCTGATGCTGGCCATGGGCGCGTTCTTCGTGGTGGCGCTCCTGGCGAGCACGCTGCTTGCATGCCGCAAGACTTCGGCGTCCGCAGTCGGGGCGGGCGGTTCGGGGCGAGCGGAGATGGAGGGTGTGCGATGAGCCTGGCATCCATGCTTGGTCTCCCTTTCCTTGCCTGCATCCTGCTCAGCCTTGTTCTCGGCTACCTGGGCCTTCATGTGCTGAAGCGGGAAGTCATCTTCATTGACATTGCGGTGGCGCAGATTGCTGCCTTGGGCGCGCTGGCGGGGCACCTGTTTCTGGGTGTGCCGGGCGATTCCGTTCGGGCGCTCTCATGCGGAATAGGGGCAACATTTGTCGCGGCGATCTTTTTCGCCGTCGCGCGGCGGAGGGCGGCGCAACTACCCATCGAGGCTATTATCGGCATTACCTACGCCATCAGCGCCGGAGGCGCTCTTTTCATGATCGGCAAAGGGACCGGCGGCCATACGCACGTCCAGGACATGCTGAGCGGGGCGTTGCTGTGGGTGAAGGGGCCAGAACTGCTGGGGACCGGAGTTGCTTTTGCAGTCGTCGGCGCCTGCTTTGGCCTGTTCCGGAAGCCCTTTCAGCGCATTTCGGACGGGTACGCGGAAGCCGTCGCCGCCGGGATCCCGGTGGTTTGGTGGGACTTCCTGTTCTACGCCCTCTGCGGCATTGTCATTACCCTCGCCGTTCGGCTGGCCGGTGTAGTCGTGGTGTTCTGTTTCCTGATCATCCCCGCCACGGTCTCGGCGATGTTCTCCGCACGATGGGGCATTCGCATGATGATCACTTGGCTTGTGGGCATCATCGGGGCGGGGGCCGGTCTGCTATTCGCGCAGTGGCTGGATTTATCGGCGGGTGCGTGTGTGGCGTTGGCCCTTGGCCTTGTGCTGGCCGCCAGCGCCACGGGAACGCTTTTCAGGAAAACGATATGAAGGAACAGCAGATCCGAGTCACGTTCCAACCGCAAGGCCGCTCGGTATCCGTGCTCCGCGGCACGACGATCCTGGAAGCCGCCGCGCGGGCCGGCCTGGTGATCGAAACGCCTTGCGGCGGAGCCGGCACCTGCGGCAAGTGCCGTGTTCAGGTGACGACAAACGCCGGCCAGCCGACCCCGGCCGATGAGAAGGCGTTCTCCGCCCCGGAACTGAAGGAAGGGTGGCGTCTGGCGTGTCAGTATCGAGTCGAAGCCGCGATGACGGTTCTTGTGCCGGAGACATCCCTGTTCGGCAGCGAGCATCAGATCCTGGCGACCGCGGACTCCACCGCTCCCAGGGAAGTGCTTCCGGCCATCCGTAAGGCGTATGTGGAGCTCCCGCCGCCCACGCTGGAGGATGATGCTCCCGACTTGTTGCGGCTGGAACGAAGCGTAGGAGCGTTCAAAGCCGACCTGCCTGTCGTTCGCCATGTCGCCGTTACTCTCCGCGCCCACGGGTTCAAAGGCACGGCCGTGCTTGCGGATCACCGTTTGATCGACTTCGAGGTCGGCGATACGCATGACCGCTGTTTCGGCGTGGCATTCGACATCGGCACGACGACGATGGTGGGCGAACTGCTGAACCTGTGCGATGGCCGGGAACTGGGCGTGGTATCGCGGATGAATCCCCAGGTGAGCTTCGGGGATGACGTTCTTTCCCGCATCAAGCATGCGGCAACCTGCGTGGGATGCCTGGATGAAATGCGGCTCGCGGTGGTTCGCGAGGTCGCGAGCATGATCGATGCGCTGTGCGCCGAAGCCAAGATCGGCAGGGAGAATATCTACGAAGCGACCTTCGCTGGCAACACGACCATGGAGCACGTTCTCTGCGGGATCAACCCGGCGCAGCTCGGGGAGTTGCCGTTTGTCCCCACGCATGCGCGGGGACTGCTCGTGCCGGCGGTCGAGCTGGGCATTCCCATCCACCACGGGGCCTTGGCCTACGTCTTCCCCATCATCGGCGGATTCGTCGGTGGCGATACGGTGTCTGGAATGCTGGCGACGCGTATTGATCGGCTTGATGGGCCGGTCTTGATGGTGGACATCGGTACGAACGGGGAGATTGTTCTTGCACACGATGGCATGTTCTATGCCGCTTCCACGGCCGCCGGACCGGCTTTCGAGGGTGCTCGCATCGAGTGCGGCATGCGAGGGACACACGGCGCCATCGAGAAGGTGGTCTTCGACGCTGACGTTCGGGTGGAGGTCATCGGAAACGTGGCTCCTGCCGGCATCTGTGGCAGCGGGTTGATTGACCTTGTGGCGGAGTTGCTGACGAACGGAATTGTGAGTCCCGAAGGACAACTTTTGTCGAAACACGAATTGCCGCAAGGATTGGCACCGGCCATCGCCAGGAGAGTGCAGACGGGCAAGGACGGGGATAACCGTTTTGTGGTGGCCGGTGGGGCGCCGGGCCGTGCGATGCCGACCCTGTTCTTGACCCAGCGCGACATACGCGAGGTCCAATTAGGCAGCGGAGCGATCCGCGCTGGCATTTCCATCCTGCTGCGGAAAGCAGGTCTTGGAGTGGCCGACCTCAAGACCGTGCTTATCGCCGGCGGATTCGGCAATTTTATCCGCCGTAGCAGCGCTCAACGTATCGGGCTTCTGCCCGCGGGTATCGACCACCAGAGAATCCGTTATGTCGGCAACACTTCGCTTGCCGGCGCAAAAGTGGCGCTGCTATCCACGGAGGCGCGGCGGCACGGCGAAGAACTGGCACGGCGAGTCAAGCACCTGGATCTATCAACGGAAGAAGGTTTCCACGAGGAGTTTGCGGAGGCCATGCTCTTCCCGTTGTCTAACAATGGGGCCGTCAGCCTGCAAAGAATGGAATGAACCGGACATGAGAATAGCGATTGCCAGCGGAAAGGGCGGGACCGGCAAGACCACGGTTGCCGTTAATCTTGCCTGTGTTCTTGCCGATAGCGGCCAGGCGGTTCAATACCTTGACTGTGATGTCGAGGAGCCAAACGGTCACATCTTCCTCAAACCAGTCATTGAGGCCACCGGGGCAGTCAGCATTCCTGTGCCTGTGGTGGACGAGGAAAAATGCACGGCCTGCCACAAGTGCGCTGAAGCCTGTCAGTACCATGCAATTGCCGTGCTGAAGAAACCACTCGTGTTCGCGGAGCTCTGCCACGGATGTGGTGGATGCATGCTGGCTTGTCCCGAGGGGGCTATTCGTGAACAGGACCGGGCCATAGGCGTGGTTGAGACCGGGTGGTCTGACAAGGTGGCCTTTGTGCAGGGTCGTTTGAATGTGGGCGAGCCCATGGCTCCACCGTTGATTCGCGCCGTAAAACAGAAGGCGATCACTGGTGGTGTTGCGATCATGGACGCTCCACCCGGCACGTCCTGTCCGGTGGTGACCACCGTGAGGGACGCGGATTACGTGCTGCTGGTCACAGAACCGACTCCGTTCGGGTTGAACGACCTGCGGTTGGCCGTGGAGATGATTAAGCAACTGGGGCTCAGGCACGGGGTTGTGATCAACCGGTCGGACAGCGGAGACAATCGCGTTCATGACTACTGTGTAAGGGAGAATATCTCTGTCCTGGCCGAGATTCCAGACGACCGTCGGGTCGCAGAGGCGTATTCACGCGGGGAGATCGCTGTCCATGCCTTTCCGGAGTGGGCCGGGCGAATGCGCGTGATATGGGAGAAGGTCAGCTTGGAGTTTGTGAAATGACAACAAGTAACAAGGCAACGGATCCAACCGAACACCCTCGAGGGGCTGCAGCTGCGTTTTTGGCGCTATTGCGCAGGGAATGGTCTCATCTTGTCTCCACTTTGAACCCGGCGTCGCGCAGGGAGCTGAAACGCTGGTTGACGCAGGACGGTGTAACGTTCCTGCGTGGCCTGGGTATTGGTCCCGGCGATACGGTGGTCGATTTCGGGTGCGGCCCGGGATCTTACGGCATTCCAGCTGCCGGGATTGTAGGGGATGCCGGGTTGGTCCTGGCCATAGATCTGCGGACACGGGCGCTGGCCCGCCTGAAACGTCGGGCTGCTGCCGCGGGCATTCGGAACATCCGGACGGCGCAGTACTTGGAGGAAGTGACGCATCTGCTTAAGGATCGTCCTTGCAAGGCAGTGCTGTTGTACGACGTGCTGCATTTCATGGATGCAGACGTGAGAAAGCAGTTCTACCGGGTGTTCTGCGGCATTCTGGCTCACAATGGCATTCTCTCCGTGCATCCCAAACATGTCAAAGGTGACGAACCATCCCGGTATTTCACAGATGTTACGGTTGATGACGTGGTGCGAGAAGTCGAGGGAACGGGGTTTCGCCTGATTGAACGGAAGGAGACGGATCTGTGGCATGACCACAAACAGGTTCGTGGTGTTCTGCTGACGTTCCGGCGAGATGCAGAAACAGCGGGTGTCGCTGAAACGAATACACGTGCGGAATGATGATGATGAAGGATGGTACTGAAGGAGAAGGATTCGTATGAAAACAACAGACGTGGTGGTGGTCGGTGGCAGTGCTGCGGGGCTGACGGCGGCAGTAACAGCGAGGAGGCACTATCCGGGGAAAAGCATCCTGGTGATCCGGAGGGAGAAGAAGGTGTCGATTCCGTGCGGCATTCCGTATGCCTTCGGGGTCGTGGGGAGCCCTGAAAAGAACCTCATCCCAGCCGACGACGTGCTTGCAAAGAATGGCATTGAGTCTGCGATTGGGAACGTCGTGTCTCTTAACCGTAAGAATAAGACGGTGCAGGCCGAGGGAGGCGATGAATTTCGCTTCGACCGCCTGGTTCTGGCGACTGGCTCAGAACCGATGGTTCCCCCCATACCGGGTCGGGACAAGAGCAATATTTTTGCGATTCGCAAGGATGTCGAGTACCTCACCGGTGTCCTTGCCGCCATGGACAAAGCGCGCAGTCTCTGCATCGTCGGCTGCGGTTTCATAGGGGTCGAAATCGCCGAAGAATGCAAGCGGCGGCGGCCTGCCATGAAAATTCACATTGTAGAGATGTTAACTCATTGTCTTCAGCTGGTTTACGACGAGGATTTCTGCGTAAAAGCCGAGGAGACGCTGAAGCGACAGGGCATAAACTTGTTACTGGATGCAAAGGTGGCAGGCTTCGAAGGCGGGGCTTCTGTCGAACAGGTCCGGCTGGCGGATGGAAAAGCTGTTGACGCCGACATGGTGATCCTCGGCATCGGCGCTGTTGCCAGCACTGCGGTGGCGAAGACGGCCGGTCTTGATATCGGACCCACCGGTGGTGTGCAGGTTAACCGTTACATGCAGACAAGCGATCGGGCGATCTATGCGTCTGGTGATTGCGCAGACAAGGTTTCGTTCTTTGACGGAAAACCATCGGCGCTGAAGCTGGCTTCAATCGCGACAATGGAAGCCAGAATCGCCGGTTCAAACCTGTTTGCGACAAACAGGGTCAATCTCGGGGTTATCGGCGTGTACTCGACTGTCCTGGGCGATTGTGCCTTCGCAGCGGCCGGCTTGACTACGGCACAAGCGAGGGAAAAGGGATATGACATAGCCATGGGTGAATCCGAATCAGTCAACAGGCATCCCGGCTGCATGCCCGGTGGTGCACCGCTGAAGGTGAAACTGCTGTTCGAGACAGGCAGTCAGGTTCTTATCGGTGGGCAGGTCACCGGCGCCAAGAGTGGCGGCGAACTCATCAATACGATCAGCGCCTGCATTCATCAGCGCATGACGGCAGACGACATCGCCACGTTCCAGACTGGTACGCATCCGGCGTTGACGGCTTCGCCCATCGCATATCAGTTGGTAAACGCGGCGGAAATCGCCATCAGTGAGATGAAGAAGCGTTCGATGGCCTGACGCGGGAACAGTGAGGAGCATGGTACCGATGCGAGAGGAGAAAGAGTAGTGAGAGATCCGCTTACGCCATATGGAAATCGCCCGATGGTAACCCCTATTGTTCACGCTGTGAACTACGAGTACCGGGATTTTGAGGTGCTTCGGAAGATCACGGACGGAGAGATAGACGGGTACACCTATCACAGGGACGATAACCCAACTGTACGTGCCGTGGAGAAACAGATTGCGGCGCTGGAAGGTGCCGAGGATTGCGTTGTCTGCACTTCCGGCATGGCTGCCTGCACGCTCGTATATCTCACGTATCTGAAGTCGGGCGATCATCTCATTCTTTTCAACGATTCTTACGGCGCTCACTACAAGGTGTCGCTGATCCTGGAGCGGTTGGGGGTGGAAATCACATGGCTTAACGCCGATGAAAGCTCCAGCATGGAGAAGCATGTCAAGGCCAACACGTCCATGGTCTTCCTGGAGAGCCCGACCAATCCGCTGTGCAAGATTATTGACATTGAGGCGGCGCGCAAGGCTGCCGATCGGTCCGGTGCCCGCCTGGTAGTGGATAACACGTTCGCAACGCCCCATCACCAGCATCCCATTGAACTCGGGGCTCAGTTGGTGGTGCACAGCGCGACCAAGGCCCTTGGGGGACACAACGACCTTATGGCAGGTGCTGTAGCGGGTTCAAAGGAAGACTATGACAAGCTTTGGTTTACTCGTCAGGCTATAGGCTCCACGCTGGATGCGTATTCGGCTTCCCTTCTCGATCGGGGCTTGAAGACATTCAACTTGCGTGCGGAGCGGATGGCAGGGAATGCGATGGCCGTGGCGGAATGGTTGTGCAGGCAGCCGAAGGTCAGTGAAGTTCACTATGCCGGGCTACATGGTGACTCGGGCCATGGCATTGCCCTTCGCCAGATGCATGGTGGCTTTGGTGGTATGTTGGCATTTGATGTCGGCCGGTCGCAGGAGGATGCGAAGCGGTTCATCTCTGCGCTGAAAACCGTGGTGCACGCTGTCAGCCTTGGCGCTACTGAAAGCCTGATATGCATACCGTACCTCACCACGATGCTGTACTTGCCGCCGGAACGGCGCACGACGTTTGGTGTAGCGCAGAACACGGTCAGGCTTTCGATGGGGATCGAGCCAGTTGAAGATATTGTGAATGACCTGAAGCAGGCGCTGGTATGCGTCTGACGGCGGGAACCGTGACACAGAAGCCGGGCCTGGCGAAACCGTTGGTGTGGCGATGGCGAACATGGGACTGCTAATGGAGACGGTGTGATACAGAAACCATTTCTTGAGATGATTGCACTTGCCCGGAATGAACAACGGCGACTCGTTGTCCCGCTTGTCGGTTTTCCCGGGCTGAACATCACCGGTTGCACAATAAAACTGGCTCAGCAGAACTACGGTGAGCATTTCCGTGTGATGCGGGCTATTGCCGAGGCCGTGAAACCCGATGTCATTTTCCCTCTCATGGACCTGGCCGTCGAGGCGAATGCGCTGGGGCGGTATACTGTGTTCCCCAAGGCGGAGTCGGCCACAGTAGTAAAGGATACCTACTCTGCGGACGACTTGGCTGTGTACAGGCAAATCAATATTTCGTTCGATTCCCGACTGCTCGGATACGTGGAGACCATCAAGCTCATGAGCATCGGCCTGCCACCGAATATCATGAAGGGCGCCTATGTCACGGGCCCGTACTCGCTGGCCGCCATGATCCTGGGTGCGGAAGAAGCGGCGATGGCCGCTATTCTTCGCCCGGAAGATCTGCAGGCAGTCTGCCAGTTCACGACAGAGAAGATACAGCAGTATGTGCAACTCCTTGTTGCTGCCGGTGCACAGGTTTTGTGTGTTCTTGAACCGAGCGCCGTAATGCTCGGCCCTGACCACTTCTGGCAGTTCTCCGCAGCCTACGTCAAACACCTCGTTGACAGTTGCCGGTACACCGGGGTGGCCACAATCTACCACACATGCGGGAACACGATGCATCTCATCGGGCGAATGGCGGAGTCAGGCGTTGATGCCGTCAGTCTTGATTCACCGGCAGCAGGTGTTGATCTTCCGTTTGTGGCTGAACACTTGCGGCCGGGCATAGTGGTCATGGGTAATATTTCCCCGACTGGCACGATCCTTTCGGGGCGCCCGAAGGATGTTGAAACGGAGACTACCGATCTTCTCAGGCGCATGGATTCCTGCCGGGACTTCGTGTTGAGCACTGGCTGCGATCTCCCGCAGGAGACTCCTCTTGAGAACATTCACGCTTTCATGCGGGCAGGCAGACGCTACCGGATGATGTCGGGGCCGTCGCGATGAAGACAGCAATCGAGTGTATTCCATGCTTCATCCGCCAGGCGGCTGAGGCCGTTGAAATGGCTGCCAGCAATGGTGTGCAGAAGGATGTGCTGCTCCGGCAGCTTCTTCACGATGTTGCCGATAGCGACTGGTCGGTTATGCCGGTTGCCATTGCCCAGCGCATACAACGTATGGTCAGGGAGCAGACCGGGCAGGCCGATCCGTACAGGGAGCTTAAGGATGAAATGAACCGTGTGGCGCTCGACTTGTTGCCAACCCTTGCAGAAACTGCCCGGAGCAGGCCGGATCCTCACGAGGCTGTAGTGCGCCTGGCGATTGCCGGGAATTTGTTGGATGCAGGCTCAAAACTTCGGCTTGTGCCCGAAGACATGGCGAAACACATGCAAACCATATGGGAGATGTCTCTCGTTGGGCATGTTGAGCTTTTGTTTCGGGCAGCGGACGAAGCCCGATCCATCCTTTACCTGGCAGACAACGCCGGAGAGATCG